>ENA-OWPI01003915-OWPI01003915.1-marine-metagenome-genome-assembly--contig:-NODE-3915-length-12269-cov-1.962106_pt1 | contig 12269 bp, 10 predicted proteins | sample MGYA00238138_ERZ651775 | MGnify/ENA primary metagenome ERZ651775 (study PRJEB26906, sample SAMN06265043) | marine metagenome | isolation source: Helgoland LTER site | place: Germany:Helgoland, sampling...
TCTCTTCGGGTTCCGGTTTCAAGTCGTCCTCGACGTCGCGGCGCCTGTCGTGCTCCACGTCCCGTGCTCGCTCCCGTTCACGCCTCGCATCTCGTTGGCGGTCGGCCTCGGCGCGCTCGATCCGCCGCTCGCGGTCGCGGTACTCGCGGTCCACGCGCGCGCGCTCCTCGCGCGCCCGACGTTCCTCCTCCCGCCTCTGTCGTTCCCTTCTTTCCTCCTCGCGTCGCTCCTTCATCGACGGCTCCCGTTGGCGTGGTGCCTCCACGCCGCCGTGCTGTCCACCCGGGGGCGGCGGCGGGAGGGCAGAGTCCGCATCCCGCGCCGCGACGAACCCGCCGAGCGTCGCCGCGCTGTTGCCGCCCGGAGGAGGGGGAGGCGGGGCGGCGGTCGATGCATTGCCGCCGTTGCCGCCGAGGGCGTCGGATAGAAAGGCGACAGCCTCGGCGGACTTACCTGCGGACGCGACGGCGCGTTGGAGCATCTCGCGGCGCGTACCGTCAACCTCCGCGTCCTCCTCGGCTTGCACCGTCCTCGTCGCGGTGTAGTGCTCCACGTACGCCTTCGTGGCCTGGTTCACGTTGAGCAAAAGTTCTTCGCCGGCGACTGGAAATCCGTCGAGGATCCGCATGGCTCGGAGTACCCCTTCGGCGTCGACGAACTCGCAGAAGCCGAAGCGCTTCGGCGTGTTGTTCTCCGGGTCCATCACGCGTTTCCAGCTGCGCACGTCCCCGCACGCGTCGAGCAGGGTTCGGACGAGGTCGTCGTCGACGGAGGGTGGGATCTTGCCGACGTACACGGTGGTGCTCTCCTTGGGGTCGACGGGCGTGGTCTCCTTGGGAGCGGCGGGAGCGACGGGAGCGGCGGGCGGGGGCACGATGCCGGGGGGAAGGGGCACGCCCGGGGGCGGCATCATCGGGGCCTGATGATCAGGAACGGGGAAGAAGGCTGGTCAGGGGTGGATCTCAATAGGTCGCGAACAGACAACAGGGTTCGCAACGACGATCGAGGGAGATTGGCGCGGGCGCTCACCGCGAACGGGGGCATTCCCGGAGGCGGCATTCCCGGGGGCACGCCGGGGTATCCCATCGGCGGATACCCCGGCGGCAGACCGCCCGGAGCTCCCGGGGGAGGATACATCCCTTCGTGAGTCACCACCACCGTCGCGGCGGTCGATGATTGACGGACTCGCTTTTTCGTGCGTCGAGGGAGTTTGCCTCGTCGCGGTGATTCCGTATGGGGTTTGTTACTGAACTATTTTTTGAAATACGAGATCTTAATGGTAAACGAAAAAGTCGTATGACGGTCAGTGACGTCGACGCTCGTTTATGCCTCGTTTTATTTTCCGTATCTCAAGAGCAACGCAGCGCAGTGCACGTCAGTCTTGGATTGCACGTGACGATGGCCGGGCTCCTTCGTCTCTCCAGGCAGCTGGTCGGGGCTGGCCGGCGCCTCAGCGCGCCCGCCTCCCTCGCCGCGCCCTGTGTCAGCCACCGCGGCATGGCCGTCGACGTCGACACCGGCGGCCGATCCCACGGCGGCCTCAGCGACGAGGACCGCATCTTCACCAACCTGTACGGGCAACACGACCCGTTCCTGAAGGGGGCCATGAAGCGCGGCGACTGGTACAACACCAAGGAGCTCATGCTCATGGGTCCCGACTGGATCGTGAACGAGATGAAGGCGTCGGGCCTGCGCGGACGCGGAGGTGCAGGTTTCCCCTCCGGTCTCAAGTGGTCCTTCATGCCCAAGGTGCGTACACGCGCGCCCCCCCCCGCCCCGCGGAATAATCGAACCAAAGAAACCCTACCCGCGCAGTGACAAACAGTCACAAATCCGTCCGAGTCGTCCAAACCTTCCCGTCCCAACTTCTACCCACTCCCGATCGCTCACCCAACGCCGTGTCACCCGATCCCCCCGTGAATGAACAGGTCAGCGACGGCCGTCCCTCGTACCTGGTCATCAACGCCGACGAGTCCGAACCAGGCACGTGCAAAGATCGCGAGATCATGAGGCATGACCCGCACAAACTCCTCGAAGGTTGCCTCATCGCGGGAACCGCCATGCGCGCGCGCGCGTGCTACATCTACATCCGCGGCGAGTACGTCAACGAGCGTCTCAACCTCGAGAAGGCGCGCGATGAGGCGTACGCCGCGGGATACCTCGGCAAGAACGCGTGCGGCTCCGGCATCGACTTTGACATCAACATCCATTACGGAGCGGGCGCTTACATCTGCGGCGAGGAAACCGCGCTGATCGAATCGCTCGAGGGGAAGCAAGGCAAGCCCCGGCTGAAGCCCCCGTTCCCTGCGGGCGTCGGTCTGTACGGCTGCCCGACGACCGTTACGAACGTCGAAACGGTCGCCGTCGCGCCCACCATCCTCCGCCGCGGCGCCGACTGGTTCGCGTCCTTCGGCCGCAAAAACAACGCCGGCACCAAACTCTTTTGCATCTCCGGACACGTCAACAAGCCGTGCACCGTGGAGGAGGAGATGTCCATCCCGCTCAAGGAACTGATCGAGAAGCACTGCGGTGGCGTGCGGGGCGGGTGGGATAACCTGCTGGCGATCATCCCCGGCGGGTCGTCCGTGCCGCTCATCCCTAAGAGCGTGTGCGAGGAGGTTCTGATGGATTTCGATTCGCTCAAATCCGCGCAATCCGGCCTGGGCACCGCTGCGGTGATCGTCATGGACAAGAGCACGGACGTCGTGGATGCGATCGCGCGTCTGTCGTACTTTTACAAGCACGAGTCCTGCGGGCAGTGCACTCCGTGCCGCGAGGGTACCGGGTGGCTGTACGCGATCATGGAGAGGATGAAGAAGGGCGACGCGCGGCTCGAGGAGATTGACATGTTGCAGGAGCTGACCAAGCAGATCGAGGGGCACACCATCTGTGCCCTGGGCGACGCCGCGGCGTGGCCGGTGCAGGGGCTGATCAGGCATTTCAGGCCCGAGCTGGAGGCGAGGATCAACGCCCAGCCCACCAGCGAGCAGATCGCCGCCTAAGAGGAGGGTACGCAAACGACGGGTTCTCGAGCCCGAGGTGTAAAAACGTGTTGAATTTCAATTAAGAATCCTTTTCACAAACGGTGTTGTGTCGCTATGTCGCTACGTCGCTAAGTCTAAATTATGTTTACGTCGTTTTCTATCCGGCACCCTAACACTCGGGGTCGTTCCCCCAGCGATCCCGGGGCTCCGGAAATCCCAGCCGTCCAAGACGGGCCCTCAGTGCCTTGGCCTCATTTGAGAAGAGTTTGAATCCGAAACTCTTGCGCAGCCGCCTCGCCGCCTCACCCCGTTCTTTACCGCCGACGTCTTTCCCGGCACCCGCGATGCAATCGCACCAATTAACGGTCTCCCTCACGGCGTCCCTCAGTGGCGTGGGTGTAAATCCGAGCTCCGCGATGGCCGCGCTCGGGTCAATCGGCCCGCCGTCGACGGAGGGGTAAAACTTTGGCGCCGGAGACCGACTTTTTTTCAACTCGTCCTCGTCCGCGCCCCTGTCGCGTTTGACCCCGCCCCGGGTCCCGCGCACCTCCACGACGCGTCTCCCGCCCATGCCCTCCGGCCCCACGCCGACGGACTCGGCGACGTACTCGACGAGCTCCTCCAGCGACACGCGCTCCACGCACGCGAGGTTATACGACCGATCCAGCCTCGAGTCGCATTCACCTTTCGCAACCTTACTCACCAGCGCCGCGACGTCCGGCGCGTAGACAAAACTGAGGCGTCTCGCACCGCCCCTGGCGAGGTCGTCGGGCACGAGCACGGGACCGAGGACGTCGACGCACTGGACCCACATCTGGTACCGCCACAGGCGGTGGGTACCGTCGCGCGGGCCGATGACGTCGGGGAGTCGCAACGCCAAAAACGGCACAGGCGTCAAATCGTCATCGTCGGCTTCGTCCTCGTCCTCGTCGCTGGATGCGTCGACGTCGTCGTCGCTGCCGCCGCTCGTGTCATCGCCGTCGTCGTCGTCGTCGTCGCTCCACGTCGCCGCGTCGCTGCTCGAGCTGGAGCTCAGATCCGGCGCCTCGACTCCTCCGGTCGTCGACGGCCCCGCGCCGCGGAGCCCGCGTAAAATTTCCTCGCATCGAAGCTTGTGATGCCCGTACATGTCCGTACGCGCGAGCGCCTCCGCCCGCGCCGCCTCCGCCGGGCGTCGCGCGTCGCCCTCCTTCGTACCGCCGCGCGAGTCCCCCTCACGCGGCTCGCACACCTCGTACACGGAGTCCGAAGACACAAACACATACCGCCGCGTCCGTCCCTTCAGACCCGTCAACGCCGCTCGCAAGTCCCGGGGCGTGAACCCGCTCAGGTCCACGACCACGTCCCACGACCCGTCCACCCCGAGCGTGGTACCCGTCGCCACGTCCACGGCGTCCGCGAACGCCTTTCTCTTTTTCCGGTCGCAGATGATGTGCGCCACCTCTTTGTTCGATCGGGGGTAACTCGCGTCGCCGCGAAACGCTGTGATCCCGTCGCCGCCGGCGAAGTCGTACGTCGGTGGAAGGATCGAGGCGTCCATCGCCGGGTCGCCGATCCACTCGCGGGTCCCGCGGTTAACCGCGGTGACCGCGTGGCCGTCGGCGATCAACGATCGGACGATGTGCGAGCCGATGAAGCCGTTACCGCCGAGGACGAGCGCGTGCCTCTTTTTTCCAAAGATTGAGTCCGTGTTCGTCATGGCGTTCTGCGTTGGACGGGGGATGTACGGCGGGTGCGAGGATGTCGCGAGGGCGACGAGGAGGAACGGTCGAGGTCGAGTACGGGCGTGCGCGATGAAAAGAAAAGGATAAAGAGATGTTCCCCGTCCCGCCCCGCGGCGTCGCGGCATTGTCCAATCGGATGATGGCCCGCGGGTCGCGTGTGGTGGGGCGGTATCGGGGTCGCGGGGCGGGCGAAGGCAATTGAGGCGGCCAAAACGGCAGCGCTCGGCGCCGAGCCCGTGGTCCCGACGATGAATCTACCAGGAATGTAACGCCACGTCGGGCATCGAGAGTTGGCCCGCGTAGCTGACATACTCCTGGCGCGGGGCGGCGAGGAGGAAAATTGGCGGCGGTACATCGAGGAGGGTTCATCCTTCGGTCGAAGGGCACGGGAGATGCGCTCACCTGAAGCCTGCGACACACGACTCACGTCATCGCGGCGCGGGCTCGATCGGTCGAACCCTTCATCCCCAGGCACCGACGAAGGCGCCACACTATGGAGCGAGGGATGAAATTATCCGAGATTTGGCAGAAACGCAGGCAAAAAATATTTCAAAGTCGCCACAAACGAACGCTATCATATCACTCGGGGCTCCACACGTGCAGTCCTTTATCGTAGAAGCTGCACGAAACCACCACATCCTCCTTACCACCCCGCTTCCATCCCCAGTCCGCGCCGTACGCGATCGATCCGTGCCCGTCGTACGCGCAAACAGTGCGGAGCGTCCCGGAGTCAATCTCGGGAAGTACCGACGCATCCGCTCCCTCGCCGTCCGATGACTCACAAACCTTAAGCGCGCTCTCGACTCCCGACTCACACCCGGACCACTCCACGATCGCGACGCCGCCGCCCATCGCCGCGCACGCCAACGCGCGCCGCTCCGGGTGCCAACGAAGCCGCCAGGCCCCGCCGCCGACGTCCATCGCGTCGCACATCCCAACCGGCTCAACACACATCCGAGCCAGCCACAGCCGCACCCGGTCATCGTACGAACCAGTGGCGACGACGTGGGGGTCATGCGGCGAGGGTGATATACACGTGACACCCGCGCCGTGCGCCCTGCGGTTCACGAACGCGGGGCTCGAGGCGTCCAGGCCGCCGCGGAGGTCCCAACCCTTAAACGCTGCGTCGTCGGCGCCGGTGAAGATGAAATCCCCGCCGAGGACCGACTTCGGGTGCGCCCATGCCACCGCCCACGCCTCCAGATCGTGCGCTGATTCCCGTTCGTCGAACACCTCGAGTTCGCCGGACTCGCGCCGGGCGAGGAGACGCGCGCCGCCGTCCGCTCCCACAACCGCCAACCGCGACGATCTGAAGTAATCGATCGAATCGTCTTCGCCGTCTGAGATCAACGGACTCCAGTCGACGCATGTCGCCATGCCGAGCCCGCCCCCGCCGCACTGCACCGACGCCACCTCCACCAACTCGAACGACGTCCCTCCTTCGTCTCCTTCCACGAGCGGATGGATCTCGTAGATGGACACGAAGCCGCCGGCGTCCGCCTGCGCCAACGCCGGCGCTCCGTGGATGCCGCCCGTCAGCGCGGGGGCCCACTTCAGCTCGAAGATGGCGCGCGTGTGCCGGGTCTCGGCGCACGGCGTGAACCTCCACTCGGTGGGGGTGTTCGTGAACTCCGGCTTGGACCCATCGCCCGCGTCCGTCTCGCCGTCGTCGTTGGCGGCGGCGTCCTCGTCTGATGATGGCGCGAGACTGTACAGGTAGAGCTCGCCAACCCTGGATTGGGGTTCGTCCTCGTCGCCCGGTCTGTGCAGGTAGGACGCGACCGCGCAGAGGGACCGGTGCGACGCGTGCGGGCACATCTCCACGCCGCACGCGTTCAGTCCAACCTCCAGCGTGTGGTGACGCGTGTGACCCATGGCCGCCCGTGGCTGACGCTCGCGTGTAACCCTATTGAATAAAAAACGCGGGGAGGCTTCGGCCGGTCCGATCTCTACCCCCCCCGCCTCGTCGCTCGCGGCAGTCGCCCGCACTCGCTCGAGAGCCTTTGGAGACCCTTCGTGACTCTCCGCGGTTCACCCGCCGCGACGTCGACCGCCGTTGTACGCTAAAACCCACTCCCCCTTTCGCGATCGCGGCCCTGATCTGCCGCACCCACCCTCCTCCCACCGCCGACACACACAAGAAGTTTCCTCGTCCCTGTTACTTGGACTTGAAGACCTCCCGGGCGTAGTGGATGATGTAGGGCGCCACGCGGATGGCGGCGATCCACCCTCCTAGGATGATCGCGTTGGCCTTGAGTTCCTGGATCGCGGGGTCGGGCCTTGCCATCTTGCGAGGTGAGACCGTGGTAGTGGTAGTGGCCTCAGTAATCTTTTCAGACGCCAGCTCACTTCACTCGCTGTTGCAGGTCACGAACGTTTAAACCCCACCATCGCTCACTGCCAACCGCACGCCATGGCCATGGATCAGAACCCCTTCAAGAACAGCGACGCGTGGCGAAGGCACCCGATGCTGAACAACACGTGGAAGCACGGCGCCCCGGGCTTCTTCATCGGCCTCGCCGCCTTCTCGGCGTTCTACGCCTACGACAAGGCCACCTCCAGCAAGACCGCCAAGCACTAAAGCCCGTGTTTGCACAGCTGTGTTTAGTGCGTCGCGGGGGGTGTGGGTTCGGGGATCGCGGGCGTCGAGGGGCGTCGCGCCGCGTCGGTGTATTAGGACGATTTAGAACGGAGGAACGCGCGGGGGTGACGCGCGCGCGGGTGGCGGCGCGCTTCGGGCGATGGGTCGACCCAAGCGCGAGAGACCAAAGTCCGGATGCCAACCCACCTCGGAGCCCAACCCTAAGTTCGAGATGAAGGGCGGGACCGGGACGGTGAGCGCCGGGTTCATGCGCGACAGCGGCGCGCTGTGGCGCGATCGTCGCGACGATCAGGCTCTTCGCGATCGACTCGCGGAGGACGGGTACGTCATGCTCCGCGGCGCGCTCGACCCATCCGCCGTGCGCGACGCGGCCGCGACCGCCCTAGCGTCCCTGCGCCGATCCAGGCCCGAAGCCTTCGCGTCAGCCGACGACGCCGCGATCGACGGCGACGTTCTCGTCGCCGGCGCGCAGAACCTCGGGCTGCTCTCCATGCCGGAGGTCGCCGAGCTCCCCGAGGTCCGGCACGTCCTCGAGCACGATTCGCTCTTCGCCCTGGCCGACGCGCTCCTTCACCGCGATCCCGATGCGGAGGCCGACGGCGCCATCACCGCCAAGTATAAATGGCTCAGAGCCGTCGCCGCGGGTGAGTTCACGGGGGTACACGTCGACCGCGTGTTCCTCGGCGGCGGCGGGCACGACAGGCTCGTCACACTATGGATCCCGCTGAGTGCCGTGCGACGTGAGTGTGGGCCCATCATGGTCGCCGCGGGTTCACACCGATCGAACGCGTTTGCGAAGTTGCGCCAATCGTACGGTCGAAGTTCAGTCGGGAAAGACGGAACCGTCAGCGGGTGGATCACCGACGACGCCTCGCATCTCCCCGGGATGCTCCGCGACATGAATGATGACGGGGGTGACATGGACGCTGACGTGGACGCTGACGTGGACTGGCGTACGGCTGACTTTGAACCGGGGGACGTGGTGGCGCTGAGCGCGGATGTGGTTCACATGTCGGCTTCTAACGAGTCGGGGTCGATTGGCAACGGGAAGGGTGCGAGGGTACGGCTGAGCTGCGACACGCGGTGGCAGCCGAGGTCGGAGAGGACGGACCCGAGGATCAGGGTGTGGCGGCGTAGGTTGGGTGGAGACGTCGTCGACGAGGTCAGGGAACCTAGTGGTCGGTAGAATGTAAAACCAGAGAAACCAGCATCATTTGCACTGCGCGAGTCAACTTTTGAGCGGAGTTACCCGTTCATGACGCGAGACGAAAACAGCGTACAAACTCACTGTCTTGACGCCCGGCATTGACGCGTGTGAACACGACGCGACCGCCGTGATGGTGCGAAATCCCTCCCGTTTGAACCTTTAGGATGCCGACCGCGTGCACGTGGGGTGCTTCGTCGCCGGAGACGCCGTAACCCGCGCGCGTTCCCCTCGACCCGGATTTGGGTCACGCATTCGAAAAACAGGGGTTGGAGCCCAAGGCGGATTGGCTGACCTCCACCTTCCCCCCCGTCCCCTCGCCCATCTCCCACAGACTTTCAAGACTCAGAGCCTGGGGCAGCTCCAGGCGCAGCGCGAGACCAAGCGCAGGCAGCAGGATAACTGCACCGCCGCCCTCCAATCGTGAGCGCCCCACGCCCGCCCCACCCACCCAACGAAAGAATGCGACGCCCCCGTTGAGGAAGCTTCCCCCCGACCCGTCACCCCCGGATCCCGCGCCCGCGCCGCGCGACTGACCTCCTCGCCCATCTCCCCGAACCACCGCAGCCGCCTCGACGAGAACACCGCCATCAAAAGCGCGGTCCACTCCTTCGAGAAAACCGACGACCTCCGCCGCGCGCGCGAGGCTAGGGAGCGCGCCGCGGAGGAGCGCCAGCTCGAGCAATTATACCGCGCGCACAAGGAGAAGGAGCTTCGCGCTCGCGCCCGCGCCGAGGAGGAGGCCATCGTGGACGCGCTCGAGTCCAGGAAGAAAGAGGCGTCCAAACGGCAGCTCCTCGTCCAGCAGGTGTCGGACAACTCCCAGGAACTCCGCGAGCTCAAGGAGAAGCTCCGATGCGCCGAGGTGAATTTCGAACGGTCGCTGCAGATGGAGGAAGCCGCCATGCTCAAGGAGCGCGATGACGAGTACGACGCCGCCATCCACTCCGTCATGGAGCAGCAGCGCGTCAAGGCTGTCTTCGAGGAGGAGCGCGCCATGCAGGCTAAGCGCAAGGAGCGAGCCGCGTCACGGGAGGTGCTCGCGGGACAGATCGAAGAAAAGAAGGCGATGCAAGAGGAAGCCAGGGCGGAGTACCTGAAGGAACGCGAGCAGGTGGACGCCGTGGCGCGAGCCATTCAGGAGGAAGACGAGGCTGAGCGCCTTCGCAAGGCGCAGAAGGTGAAGGACACCAAGGCTTGGGTGGCCAAGTTTCTGGAACTCCGCGAGGATCTTCGCGAGCAGGAGCGCCGGCGACTGCTGGAGGAGGAGGCGCAGATTGCCCGGTTCGCGGCTGAGATTGAGCGCAGGCAGAAGGCCACCGAGGGCATGCGCGAGGCGCAGCAGGCGGAGAAGGACCGCATCCTCGAGAAGCTCGGCAAGGAGAAGGAGGAGAATGACCGCCGCCGCGACGAGATGGAGGAGCTCATCAACCGACTCTACTTTGAGGAGCAGGAGGAGAAGCACCGACTCGCCGCCAAGGAGAAGGCCGCGCGACGCGTCGCCATGGAGCGGGACGTCAAGGAGTCCAACGAGCAGCAGCGTCGCATCAAGGAAGCCATCAGGGTCCGCGAGGTTGAGCAGGAGCAGGAGTTCCGCCAGGTCATGCTCGAGAAATTCGCCGAGGAGGATCGCGTGGAGCAGATGAACGCGCAGCGGAGACGAATGAAGATGCAGGAACACAAGCGCGAGGTGGAGCGGCTCGCGGCGGTCAAGAAGGCCATGCACGAGGAGCAGATGGCGCGGGAGGAGGAAGAGGCGGACGCGATCGCGGCGGCGGAGGCTGCCGACGCGGCCATCGTCGAGGGCGAGAGGAAGCGCCTGCTCATGGAGCACGCCGCGAGGCTGAAGGATTTCCTGCCGAAAGGAGTGCTCGCGTCCGGGGAAGACCTCGACCTGATCAACACGGTGTCGTCGAGGCTCGGGGAGATGTCGATGACCGGAACGTCGCGCGCGGGGACCAGGGCGGCGGGGTCCAAGGCTTTCGCCATGTGAGTCAAAGGCGCGAAACCAGCGCCCGCGAATTTGTAATCAAAAAGTCAATAACGACGCTAAACCCAAAGACGTCCACCCGCTACGCGTCGTGCTTCCCTGCGAGCGAGGGCCGCTCCACCGCCGGCCTCGACGCGACGAGCCGCGGCGTGCGCACCCCCCCCACCCCGGCAATCAACCCCGCCGGTTCATCTTCCGCTGGCGGCGCCATCACATCCACCTTGCCCGTCTGCAAGTAAAACGCGGGCGTCACCCACGCGCCGCAGCCGCACTGGCACCCGGCCCAGTTGAACGCCCCGATCTTCTGCTCGCACTTTGGACAACACAGTTTACCCTCCGTGGACATACCGTCCTCTACGCCGCGCATCCACGCGATCGGCTGGACGAAGAGGTTCTGGCAGTGTCCGGACAGTCGGGCCGAGTCCGAGTCGCGATTCGCCGCTTCCATCTTGTGCCGTTTACGCCAGCTGAACGCGTCGATGCCTTGGCCGGGGACGTGCGGCAGGAGGTTAGCGCCGCGCGCCACGAGCCGCCTGCACCGCCTGCACCGGATCATCACCCCAGCCTCCGCGCCGCCGCCGTCTTTGGGACCGAGTACGGCGGTTGACGACGTCCCGCTGAACGGCATCACGATCGAATGATGATGATCAGACGATGACGCTTCGGCGTCGGCACTCGTGGACGCTCGTTCGGCTCCCGGGTCGGGTTGGACGTCCGTGGCGTCGACGTAGCCGCGATACTCGCGTTCCCTCGCCAGCCGCGCGACGCTGTAGAGTTTGTAGGCTTCGTCGGCCATGTTCAGCTTGCAGTCCATCGAGCGCCAGAGTTCGAGCTGCGCGACAAAGCCTCTGTTGGGATCCGCGTGTGGGTGCGCGCGCCGGACGATGTCGAGCGCCGAGTCTGTACGACGACCCCGGGTCGCCGGATCGATTTCACAGACCTCAAATTCGTGCCGGTCCTCACCGCCAACCCCGACCCCAATCGTGACTCGCCCCGGAGCCATCTCGGCGAGCGACGCGATCTGACGCGCCGCGACGAGCGGATGGCGAAGCGACAGCAGGAAGACCCCAAGATAGAGCCCGAGGCGAGGCTCCATCCCCCCGATGGCAGCGAGTCGCACCGGACCGTCGATCCCGGCGCCGCCGATGAAGCTGACGTGATCGGCAGTAAAGATGTGGTCGATACCGGCATCGGCGACAGCGGTGAGGCGGCGGCGCTGGTCCTCGGCCGCGACACTGCCGAGGTCCCACGGGGGGGTCACTCCGACGCGCACGTCGTTCACGAGAAGAAGCCGCCGACAGTCTCGATGTTGAGCTGTCCGGCCAGCCCGGCGCTTCGGTGCACGGCGGCGGCCTGCCATTCCGGTGACGACGACATGGCGAACAAGGCACCTCGATTCGGATACTTGGCGATCGCCACCTCGTCCCAGAGATCCTCGACCTGTCCGAGCGACAGGAAGGTGACGTCACCGACGAACACGATCTCGCCGTCGTAGTCCTGGATGATCCGGCTGACCGCCTGGCCGTAGAGGTTGTACGCCGCCCGGCCGGAGAGGTCAGTTTTGCGGCCGTCTTCGTATTCGGCCGCTGCCTTGAAGCGCAGCAGGTTGACCATGTAGATCGGCCCGTCGGGGCCAGGCTCCATCATCTCCGCGAAACGTTGCCGATCGGTCGGCATCACCTCGTTGACGACTTCCATTGCCGGATCCTCCCCTGATCGACCGTCGATCCCGAGACTACGCTTGCGCGCCATGTCACACGAAGCC
>ENA-OWPI01003916-OWPI01003916.1-marine-metagenome-genome-assembly--contig:-NODE-3916-length-12267-cov-2.916325_pt1 | contig 12267 bp, 12 predicted proteins | sample MGYA00238138_ERZ651775 | MGnify/ENA primary metagenome ERZ651775 (study PRJEB26906, sample SAMN06265043) | marine metagenome | isolation source: Helgoland LTER site | place: Germany:Helgoland, sampling...
ATATTCACAGAATTTTTTTCTTTTAAAATACTACTTGTTGGTTTCACCACAAATCTAGAGATAATAGGTTGCCCTGATGAAATTCCTCCGAGTATTCCACCAGAATGATTGGAGCCAAAGTAATAATCTCCTTTATTGTCTGGAAATATTTCATCATTTGCTTCAAACCCTGTTAAGGATGCTAATTCAAAGCCAGTACCAATTTCGACTCCTTTAACAGCATTTATACTCATCAAGGCTTCCGCAATTTGAGTGTCTAATTTTTTATATATAGGACTTCCAATACCCCTTGGAACATTTTCTGCTACTACTTCAATTATAGCACCTGTGCTATTACCATTTTTTCTCAGTTCATCGAGCCATATTGCCCATTTTTTTGCTGCTTTTGGATCTGCACAAAAAAATGGGTTCTTATTAATTTCATTCCAATCAAAATTTTCTCTATTGATTTTGTTTGGTCCCATTTGAATAACACTAGCTCTAATGTTTATGGGATTTTCTAATTTATACTCTAGCACTTTAAATGCTATAGCTCCTGCGGCAACTCTTACTGCTGTTTCTCTGGCACTGGACCTTCCGCCACCTCTATAATCTCTTATTCCATATTTATTTTGGTACGTGATATCTGCATGCCCTGGTCTAAACTGTTTAGATATTTCCGAATAATCTTTGCTTCTTTGATCTTCATTTTTAATAATTAAGGCCATAGGGTGACCGGTTGTTTTGCCTTCAAAAGTGCCAGAAAGAATTTCAACAGTATCGCTTTCTTTTCTTTGTGTAACAAATTTAGATTGACCCGGCTTTCTTCTATCTAGATAACGTTGAATATCTTTTTCGTCTATTGGAACTAATGGTGGAATACCGTCAACAACGCATCCAATTGCCTTACCATGACTTTCACCAAAACTTGTAAATTTAAAATTATGTCCAAAAGAATTACTTGCCATTTTTGTCTTTCAAATTAATGGTCTTTTTTATCTGGAGACATATCAGGAGCATCTATTGCTTTCATACCTACCACGTGATAACCACAATCAACATGATGGTTTTCTCCTGTTACACCAGTAGACAAATCAGATAAAAGATAAACACCACTTCCACCTACGTCTTCTAGTGTTACATTTCTTCTCAATGGAGAATTATATTGATTCCATTTTAGTATATATCGAAAATCTCCAATACCGCTTGCAGCAAGAGTTTTAATAGGACCTGCAGACAAGCTGTTTACCCTAATTTTATTGTTTCCTAAATCAGCAGCTAGATACCTAACTGAAGATTCAAGCGCAGCTTTAGCAACTCCCATTACATTATAATGTGGCATAACCTTTTCTGCACCATAATATGTTAATGTAATCATTGAGCCACCATTAGGCATCATTGCAGCAGCTCTTCTTGCTACGGCTGTAAAAGAGTAGACTGATATATCCATAGTTTTAAAAAAGTTTTCTCTACTTGTGTCGAGGTATTCTCCTTTTAGTTCCTCTTTATCAGAATAAGCAATAGCATGGACTATAAAATCTATAGTTTCCCAGGATTTCTTGAGGGTATCGAATGTTTCGTCAATAGCTTTGTCATTAGAAACGTCACAAGGTATTATTATATTAGAACCAACAGATTGGGCTAAGGGTCGAACTCTTTTTTCAAGAGCTTCGCCTTGATAGGTAAAAGCAAGCTCTGCACCTTGTTTAGCGGCTGCAGCAGCAATACCCCATGCTATAGACCTGTCATTTGCAACCCCCATAACGATCCCACGTTTACCATGCATTATGCCATTATTGGAGTTTGTTCCTTCCATAAGTAATTCCTCGTATTATCCAAAACATTCAAAAAAAATTTAAGTATAATTATATTATACACAGTTATATAATTAAAATATTTTTTTTATACATTAATTAAGAGAATAACTTATTTTTTTTGTTAATGTAATTAAATCTCCAGGGTTATATGATCTATTACTTGTAAAAGAGATTATATTACCATCCACTTCTATATCTAATCTATAACCGCTTACTTGCTCTATGGTCTCTGTATGCATAACTTTGGTTACGCGGCAAACCTCTTTTTCAATATAATTTTGATTTGCTTCTGCTTTTTCATTTCTGACAACCTCTGATCCAATTAGAGCTCCTAGAGCAGTAGAACCAGATTTACCTCCACCTGAGCCAAGTTGGTTTCCAATAGCCCCACCTATAAGAGCGCCAATAAAATTATCTGCTCCAAATTTCTGTGCATTTTGATTCACTGGTACTCTTTGTATTGAGCATGTTTTTTCGTTTTTAGGTACCCGCTGTTCGGAATATGTTTTAAGGACCTCAACTGAAGATACCGTTCCGGTTACTTGGTAAAAGTTTGTTTTGGAGTAACTGTTACTGGAGAGTAAAACAAAAAAACCAAGAATTAGGAAATATTTTTTATTCATATGAAACCTCATTAAATTACTTTAAATACTTATTTGAGTTCATATATGTATAAAATATGGCAAAATTAGTACCCTTTATAAAAAATGGAGATAGTGATTGGAATTAGATAAAATAGTAGACCCAATATTATTGTTTAAGCAATGGTTATCTGAGGCTGAAAAAAAAGAAATTAGAGATCCTAATGCTATGCAGTTAGCTACTGTTTCAAAAAATGGAATGCCATCTGTTCGCACAGTTTTATTAAAAGATATTATTAATTGTGATTTTGTTTTTTATACAAATTATGAAAGCCGTAAGTCGAATGAAATAAGTGAGACGGGGAAAGGCGCTATATGCTTTTATTGGAAAAGCTTAAATCGTCAAGTTAGATTAGTGGGAGATATAACAAAGGTGTCTGAAGATATATCCGACAAATACTATAAGTCTCGATCAAGAGGAAGCAGAATTGGTGCTTGGGCGTCAAAGCAATCAAGAGAATTAGAATCTCGTGAAGCTTTGATGGAGGAAGTTAGATTGTTTGAATCAAAGTATACTGAAGATATTCCTAGACCAAGCCATTGGGGCGGTTTTGCATTGAAGCCTATCGAGTTTGAATTTTGGCAAGATGGTGATTTTAGATTACATGATAGATTTATTTTAAAACCAACTAAACAAAATAATCAGTGGATTGCTAAACGTTATTATCCTTAGAGCTACGTTTGCTTTTTCTTATTTCTATGATACTCATGACTATAAAAATAATATAGCATATTATAATCAATCCTAAAAATAAACCAAAGCCTGCTTGGTATGCTTTTATTGAATAACCTGATTGTTTACCTGGCTCAATAATCTGCATTATGAAGCCTATTGCATACTGCGCTACAAATGCCATTAAAAAACATATTAAGTTTATAGCAGTTGAGGCTCTTGCTGCGTAACTTGTTGGGAAGTGTTGACTTAAACCTGCGTATGCTAAGGTTGCGGCTAGTGATGTAATACTTAAAACAACCCATGGCCATATAGCTTTGGGTATTAATCCAAAGGTAATTATAGTTAGTGGTATAATAAATACTAGTAAAGCGCCACCCATTACACCAACAGGAGAAATATTAAATTTTCTTAAATAATCTGTAATGACACCTAAAGATGTTGTCCCAATTGTCATCATAATTGTTGAAATAAAAAGGATATTAGCTATTTCTACTTTATTAAATTTTCCTATGTCAGAAAGCCAGGGTCCTGCCCATAACCCTAATATCGCAAGACCTGTGCCTCCAGCAATGCCGGATAAGGGTCCAATTCTCCAAAATGCATAACTTGTATATATATGTTTTAGTACCTTCATAATAGGTAATGTTTTTTCTTGATTGGGTGTTTCTTTTTTCTCTGGAACTATAAAAAAAATTAAGGCGCCAGTGAATATTGTCACTATACCTAAAAAGAAATAAACTCCTCTCCAATCTGTAATTTGCAATGCCATTTCTAAAGGAGTTGATGCTACAATTGCGCCCATTCCTCCAGCTGACATAAAAATACCTATTAGCAGTGGTAGTCTATCTTTAGGATACCAAACAGCAAAAGCTTTAAAAGCACCCATTAGAGCACCTGAAACCCCTAAACCTATTAATCCTCGGGCTATTACAAGTGACCAAACATCATTCCCTAAACTAAATAATATTGCTCCTGTAGCAGCAACTAGAAATAAAATACTTTGGACCTTTCTTGCCCCAAACTTATCAAGCAGAACCCCTAATGGTAATTGAAATAAACCAAATGTTAAAAAATACGCAGATGTAATTAAACCTAGTTGTTCTGCGTTAATACTTAGGTCATTACTAAGGTAAGGAGCTAGAACAGCATTTGTTGATCTGTAAAGGTAGGACAGAAAATATCCACAAGCAAAAGGTAAAAAAATAAAAGTAAATTTTTGTATATTATTTTCAGGAATATTTTTGTTGATTATATTCATAAATTTTTTAAGCCTTAGATCGTGTAATTGGATTTTGATTAATTAGTTATAAGACTAAAACATAATAATTTAACATATTAAATATTACTTCGATACCCCAATAATTAGAAAGTTGACCTTTATCCTTTGGAACAACTATAATAAAATTTGAGGAGATTTTTATGCAGATATCAAAAGAGATCACAAACATTATTCCAGAAATAAAAAACTGGAGACATTCTTTACATGCTCATCCTGAGCTCGGGTATGAAGAAAAATGGACATCAGATTTCGTGGCAGATAAATTGAAATCTTTTGGTTTAGAGGTTCATAGAGGGTTAGGAGGTACAGGAGTTGTTGGTGTCTTAAAAGGACTTGACGCTGATTTAGGAGGAGGAGGTAATAAAGCTATTGGTTTAAGAGCTGATATGGATGCTTTGCCTATGGCAGAAGAAAATGACTTTTCTTACAAATCAAAATTTGATGGTCGTATGCATGCATGTGGCCATGACGGTCATACTGCTATGTTACTTGGAGCTGCTAAATTATTATCGTCACAAAATAATTTTGATGGGACGGTTTATTTTATATTTCAACCTGCTGAAGAAGGAGGTGGTGGTGGTTTAGCTATGATAGAGGATGGCTTGTTTAGACAATTTCCTATGGATAGCGTTTGGGGAATGCATAATTGGCCAGGTATGGAAGAAGGAACTGTAGCTGTCCATAAAGGCTCTGTAATGGCGGCCGCAGATAGATTCGAAGTTACCGTAAATGGGAATGGTGGTCATGCTGCTATGCCTCAAGCAACAAATGATCCTGTTTTAGCGGTAACTGGTATCATTCAAGCATTGCAACAAATAGTTGCACGCAAGCAAAATCCTCTTGACGCTGTTGTCGTTTCTGTGACTCAAATTAATGCTGGTTCTGGCTTCAATATTATTCCTCAAAAAGCAAATTTTATTGGTACTATTAGAACAGTTAATTCAGAAACAAGGATAGACGTACATAGACAATTCAAAGATATTTGTGAAGCTACTGCGCTAGCTTATGGATGTGTTGCTGATGCGTCTGTTATAAAAGGTTATCCTGTAACAGTAAATGATATTGAATCCAGTAGTAGAGCAATTGAAATAGCATCAAACTTATTTGGTGAAAATGCAGTGAAGACTAATCTTGCTCCTTCTATGGGGGCAGAGGATTTTGCGTATATGTTAGAAAAAATACCAGGAGCATATATATGGCTAGGTGCAGGTGAAGGAAAGTCAGGCTGTATGCTGCATAATACTAAATATGATTTCAATGACGATATCTTACCCTTAGGTATATCTTATTGGGAAGAGTTAGTTAAATCAGAATTGCCTCTTAGATAATATTAATAGACTCATTCAGTATTTAGTAATATATATTTTGACATGAAAAATATTTTATTATTAATCACTATGGCATCGTTTGCACTTATAATAGTAACAATTTTTGCTATTAACTTGTGGTTGCAAATGTCAGATGTGACAATCAGTTTTAATGGTAAAATGGCTATTTTTATAGGTGCTTTTTTTACTATACTTTTGGGTTCTGGTTTAATGTCTTTAGCCTTCTTTTCTTCACGACATGGATTTGATGAACAAGTAGATCATGATTTAGAAGCCTTGTTTGAAAAGTTTAAAAATCGTTAATATATGTATATTGTTTCTTGTCTTTAAAAATATAATTTTACTTTAGAATGTAAGTAAATTGAACAAGTTGTCTTAATACAGACCTTGTTTTTATACTTTCTAACTTTTAAGTTTTAATAAATAGGAGCTTTTGTTATACAAAAAATGTTTAAAGAGCTTTCCGAGAAAATATCAGACAGTGAATTACAAGTTTCTAATTTAAAATTTTCATCTATATTAAAATTTAAAACAGAAATCTTAGCAGGCTTGACCGTTGCTTTGGCTCTAGTGCCTGAAGCTGTTTCTTTTTCATTTGTTGCTGGTGTTCACCCATTAGTAGGTTTATATGCAGCTTTTATCGTTGGTTTGATTACAGCTCTAATTGGCGGGCGTCCTGGTATGATTTCAGGTGCTACTGGAGCCTTGGCTGTTGTAATGGTTGCTTTGGTTTCCTCTCATGGTGTTGAGTATTTATTTGCAACGGTAATACTAATGGGTGTTTTTCAAATTATAGCCGCTTTTTTGAGGTTAGGTAAATTTATTAGATTAGTGCCTTATCCAGTCATGCTTGGTTTTGTTAACGGTTTGGCCATCGTTATTTTTTTAGCTCAAATGTCTCAGTTTCAAATAACAGATATATCTGGAAATAAACAATGGATGGAAGGGCAGAACTTGGTTGTCATGCTTTTGCTTGTAATTGCTACTATGATTGTAATATGGGGCATGCCTAAAATAACTAATATTATTCCAGCACCCTTAGCTGGTATAATTGTGGTTGCCATGATTGTGATTTTTTTAGATATAGATGTACCAAGGGTTGGTGACCTGGCATCTATCAAAGGTGGTTTGCCAACGTTTCATATTCCATTGGTACCATTTAATGTAGATACTCTATTAGTAATACTTCCATATGCTTTAATTTTAGCAACTATTGGATTAATTGAAAGTTTGTTAACGCTTAATTTGGTAGGGGATATTACTGGAAAAATTGGAGGAGCATCTCAGGAGTGTGTAGCTCAGGGTATTGCCAACACTGTTACTGGTTTTTTTAGTGGTATGGGTGGTTGTGCTATGATTGGGCAATCAATGATTAATGTGAAGTCTGGTGGACGTACAAGAATGTCTGGAATTGCAGCTTCTTTATTCTTACTTCTGTTCATTGTAATTGGATCTTCTCTGATTGAACAAATTCCTCTGGCTGCATTAGTAGGAGTTATGTTCATGGTTGTTATTGGTACTTTTGCCTGGCAAAGTATTTTAGTTATCAAACGTATCCCAAGAATAGATGTTGTTGTAATGATAATTGTAACTGTGATTACTGTTATTTATGATTTAGCTATAGCTGTTTTATGTGGGGTTATTATATCGGCACTTGCTTATGCTTGGAATAATGCAATTCGTATTAGAGGAAGTGTGACTATAGATGAAAACCTTAATACTATTTATTATATCGAAGGCCCTTTGTTTTTTGGCTCTGTTCAAGGTTTTTCAGAAATATTCAATATAGCAAATGATACTGAAACTGTAATTGTTGATTTCATCAATAGCCGTGTTGTTGATCAATCCGCTTTACAGGCCATAGAAGACTTAGCCCTTAAGTATGAAAAAAGAAACAAACAGTTACAATTGAGACACTTGTCAACGGATTGTCATTCTCTATTGCGTAAAGCTGGTCAATTAATTGTAGATACCGATGACAACCCTAGTTACGGCCTTGCTGTTGATTATGGTGTAAAGCCAGGGGCCTTTAGCAAGAATCATTAAATATATTTTAATAGTTGACTTTTGTCTGTATTTATAAGAGAACAAAACATGAACAAAATTTATGGAATAAAAAAAATGATGAACTTAGAGGTTACAAAACAAATTTTAGCTCAGAATGGACACTATAAGCCATCTACTAAATTAGAAGTTTTTAGGCCATGTTTAAATAAACCACAGATGTTTCCACTTTATAGTTCTAAAGTTTCAGCAGGTTTTCCTTCCCCCGCAGATGATAACTTAGAGAAAACTTTAGATTTAAATAGTTATTTAATTAAAAGACCTGCAGCAACATTTTTTGTCCGTGTAAATGGAGATTCAATGATTAATGCTGGCATAAATGATAATGATATCCTCGTTGTAGATAGAAGTATTAAACCGTCACACGGAAAAGTAATTATAGCTGTTCTAGACGGCCAAATGACTGTTAAAAGATTATATAAACGCTCTGGTAAGGTTATATTAATGCCAGAAAATGATTTATATAAGCCAATCGAAATTCAAAGTCATATGAGTATGGAAATTTGGGGAGTGGTTACTAGTTCAGTTCATTTCTTATAACATGTATGGATTAGTAGATTGTGATAATTTCTATGTTTCTTGCGAAAGAGTTTTCAATCCATTTTTAAGAAACAAACCGGTTGTTGTATTATCTAACAATGATGGGTGCATTATAGCTAGATCAAATGAAGCTAAAGCTTTGGGAATACCTATGGGTGCCCCATTACACCAGTACAAGAAATTAATAAATCAGAATAAAGTTTTAACATACTCTTCAAATTATACATTGTATGGAGATATGTCATCGCGTGTTATGAGTTCGTTAAACTACTTTGTCCCTGACATAGAAATATATTCTATTGATGAAGCTTTTCTTAATTTAGAAAAAATAAATAGCCTAACTTTATTAGATGAAATGATTAGAATTAGAAAATTGATTTACCAGTGGACGGGAATACCTGTCTCTATTGGAGTAGGACCTACTAAAACGTTAGCAAAGTTAGCAAATAGAATGGCTAAGAAATATTCATCTAATGGCGTTTATTTTTTACCCATATCAAATCATCTAAATAAAATATTAAAAGATATGTGTTTAGAAGATATTTGGGGCATATCAAAAGGTTGGGCAAATCGTCTAAAATCCCTAGGGATTCATACTCCTTTTGAATTACAGCAGTCAGATCCTCGTAAAATAAGAGATTTAATTTCAGTTGTTGGTGAACGTATTGTCTACGAGTTAAGAGGAATACCTTGCCTTGCTTTAGAAGTAATAGCTGCAAAAAAGTCAATTACTGTGTCTAGATCTTTTGGCAGTATGACTAATGATAAGAATGATTTAAAGAAAGCATTGGCAAATTATGCAGCAAGGGCTGCCGAGAAGCTCAGGTCACAAAGTAGTTTGTGTGGTGCAATTTCCGTTTTTATTAACACTAATCGTTTTAGCAAAAAAGATTTGCAATATAGTAATAGCTCATCAGTTATTTTGGATGATTTGACAGATAGTACACAAATTATAATTCAAAAAGCATTTAGGTTATTAGAAAATCTTTATCGCCCAAATTATAATTATAAAAAAATCGGGGTTATATTACTCAACATTGAGAAAAGAGGCCAAGATCTTACCAGTGAAAATTATGTTATCCAGGGTAATTTATTTACATATAGCAATATCCTCCACAAAACCAATAATCAATCTGATATTTGTATGAAAATGTTAGATGGCATAAATACTAAAATGGGAAAAATGACTTTGTTTTATGGTTCTCAAGGAATTATGAAACAACCAAAAAATAAAAAAGAAAAAAATAACTGGCAAATGCGTTCTAATTACAGATCTCCATTTTACACAACGAATTGGAATGATATATTAAAAGTATCGTAGAATAAAACTAAGATTTGTCAGTGTTCTCTGGAAGGGGAATGCAGCTAAACCCAGAAGTCCAAAGTTCTGCACACACTGAACGAGCTTGATTTTCAGCTAACTCTACAAACCTCACGCGCCAAAGGTGTTCTATGGTATTATTCTTATTATTTGATCTAGTAATTTTACTTAAAGATGCAGGTAAATTAGCAAGTTGTTCTGGGACTATATTTCTTGCATTGCGTGCGGCTTTATGAGCATTAAGTCTGTTCTTGAAAGCTCCTATTTGTATAAACCAATCTTCTTCACTATTATTGGGTGGTAAATTAAGAGTAGGGGGTATATTAAAATTCTTTACAGTTTTTTCTATAATAGAAATTTTAGGACGAGTTAATGGTAGTTCGGATGGTTTTGCTATTCTCACTAAAGGTTTAGAAGGTTTGGTCTTAAAATGTTTATTGAGAAGACTAATCATATGTTTATCACGTGATCTTGCTTTTTTACCACCAAAAACAACGCCAATAATCCTTTGTCCATTCCTTTCTACAGAAGCAACAAGGTTAAATCCAGAAGCATAGGTGTAACCTGTTTTAATACCATCAGTGCCGGAATAACTACCTAATAAATTATTATGATTAGTATATTTGACACCTTGATAAACAAAATGTTTAGTTTTAAATAATTTAAAAAATTTGGGATGATTACGTCTAATAGCTATTCCTAACGTTGCCATATCTCTTGCAGTAGATAATTGACCTCTGTTAGGTAATCCAGAAGCATTTTTAAAGGTGGTTCTTGTCATACCTAATTGCTTGGCTTTTTTTGTCATTAATTTTGCAAAATTTCTTTCTGACTTTCCTAAGTTTTCTGCAACTACCGTGGCTACGTCATTTGCAGATTTAGTTATTAAAGCCATAATTGCATTTTTCACAGTAATTCTAGATCCTGGAGAAAGATGTAATTTGGATGGAGGTTGTCTTGATGCACGTTTAGATACTTTTAGTTTAGTATTCATAGATATTTTCTTAGACTCCAAAGCATCAAAAATCATATATAAAGTCATGATTTTCGTAAGTGATGCTGGATAATTTCGAGTGTCTGCATTTGTATTATGATAAATTCGTTTAGTATTCTCGTTAATAACAAAAGAAGCATATTTAGCGTTTGCTGGAAACCCAAAAACGGTTAATACTAAGAAAAATATAGGTAATAAAAACAGCTTTTTTGAAATTGAAGGGTTATTAGTCTTTAATATTCCAAATATAAAGGAATGAATTGTATTAAAAGCATCTTTCAACACAGTTGATATCTCCAACAAAATCACTTTAACGATAATAAATACTTTTAATTATAGTTAAAATTTATAAAAAAAACACATTATTTAGATTTTTTTTTTAAATAAATACTATATTTGGTATAACTTATAGAAGTTTTTATAAAGCTTATATCTGAAAAAAATATTAATATAAACTTGTTGAACCGATATGTCGTTCTTATATGATAATATAGATAATATTAAGAAAGCTATAAGGCCATTTGCTAGAGAGCGAGAGTTGATTCTTTATGTTGATTTGCATGGTCATTCCAGGAGGAAAAATATGTTTATGTATGGTAATAACCTGAAAGACAGACCGCACGCCACACGTGTATTTCCGTATATCTTCTCAAAGATTTGCGATTTCTTTTCATTTGAGAGCAGTCGTTTTTCCATGAGTAAGTATAAGGACGGAACGGGCCGTATCGCCATGTTTCGTGAAATCGCCATCGCCAATATTTTTACCCTGGAGGCTTCATTTTGTGGCGCAGATAAAGGCAAATATCGTGATCAGCATTTCACCTCAGAATACCTGATGCTCTCCGGCCGACGGTTACTTGAAAGCTTAATCGTCTACTGCAAAATTGACGTTGCGGAGAGCATTCGATAAATAAAGACGAAGAAGGGTAAAAAGGGCGTAGAGGAGCTGAAAGAAGCAGAGGGAGATGATGATGAGAAGGGTGAAAAATTTTACAATTTGTTTAAGGCTGAAGATTTAGAACAAGAATTAACATAGAACAAACAATTGATAAAAATTACGAGTGGTGGCGAAGACGATGGCAGCTCTGGCTCGGACAGTGAGCCCAGTGCCGACAATCTCGAAGAAGAAGAGATGGCGTAGGTTGTTCCTATGAAGCCTAAGGAGATCAAGAAACCACCGATAAAACCTACTCCTCCACCACCAATATAAGCTAAAAAGTAGACTACGTTGATTGTTTAAAAGCCAAAGAAGCCTTAGTCGCCACAGACAAACATGAGGGCGAATAATGATTTGAAGAAGATGGGCACGTAGGTGCCTGGTCTTAAGAAAAGAATACCACTGTTTGACAAAGCCATGGCAAAAAAAATTAAGCCCGTTATGGTCGATGCTTGGACCCAAACGACACCAAGAGAAGAGCACAAAAAAAGAAGAAGGGAGCGGGAACATCGAGATCAGCATTAAAAGCTCAAAGAGGTACAATTCTAATAGTAATAGTAACTTTTACTCCTGCAATAGTAGCAATAATAACAATTATAATAATAGTAAAGCGGTCCAAATTTGGTCAATCTAAATACAGGCTAGTAGCAACACCTGACAAGTGTATAAGCTATGTCTGCGAATTCGTAAC
>ENA-OWPI01003918-OWPI01003918.1-marine-metagenome-genome-assembly--contig:-NODE-3918-length-12266-cov-7.652474_pt1 | contig 12266 bp, 22 predicted proteins | sample MGYA00238138_ERZ651775 | MGnify/ENA primary metagenome ERZ651775 (study PRJEB26906, sample SAMN06265043) | marine metagenome | isolation source: Helgoland LTER site | place: Germany:Helgoland, sampling...
ATTCATAATGCCACTGGTATAAATGTCAAGAAATTTAAGGAGCATGTATTGAATGTTCAAGATATGGTGACTAAAAAGACCACTGAATCTTGTCCAGAATTCGCAGGAAATGTTGACATATATTTGGCTGAAATAGGAGGTGAAGCTTGACAACCTAAGTCAGTAGGTGGGAATTAAAAAATAACTTCAAAAAATGGAGGTTGTTCATGACACCCTTTGGGAAAATTGTCTCAGTAATGCGGTGACTATGTACCGTCTTAGTGAGCCAGACGACAGGTGTTATCATCTCGCGGATGCGACATGGAAGATGAAGATGCGATACTTGAAACATCAACAAAAAAAGGACACTCAGAAGATCATAGTTTTAGAAAAACCTCCTGAGCTTGTGAATGAGCAGAGGACATCTAAGAAGATTTGTTGTGCGACGATAATGTCAGGAAAGCCTTGTTCTTTCAAGGCTGTAATTGGCGACTACTGTAGGAAGCATAGTCTGAAGAATGCTTCAATCGGGGCGAAGGTTGATGTATCCCAAATTAAAATAGCAGACTAATAAAAAGAAGATGTTAGACGAGGAAAGTCTTAGACCTGTAATAATATCGATGGCTCTTTACATCGTAATAAGTATTGTCGTTCCCCACATCGCCAAGAAGCCTACGGGTATTCAAATTATTGATGACCTCGTTATGACTATCATTGCGCAGAGAGATTCACTCATGAGTGGTACTATCCTTACCGGTCTCATCACTTTCGCTACCAATTACATTCAAGATGAATTCATGTAAAATATTCTCTTTCCCAACAAGTTTTTTAGTGTGTTCATGATCCATATGGCGAACGCGATTGTCATATGCGTGTCTCATGAATTCCAAGAGTTGGTCAAAGTTTGGCTTACCCCAAACCATACCCTTTTTGAAGAGGAAATCATCCTTCTCCAACTCCTGAAGTTCACAGTCAATGGTGTACGGTGTTTTTACATACTCCGGTGCGCCCCCATAGTTTGTTATGATGACAGGTTTGTTCCGTAATGCAGCCTCTATAGCCCCCATGCCTACACCTTCAGAGTGTGAAAAGTTTACGTAGCAATCTGAACGATTGTGAATGTCATCCATTTCTTGATCAGAGATGACACCGTTTATAACTTCAACCCTTGGAAGTCTGATATCTACATCTTGACCACAGGTTGCTTTGACAATCAGTCTGCTATTTGGTTCATTCAGTCTTATGAAGGCTTGTAAAACATCTTGAAATTTCTTCCGTGGATCCATGATATTCCCAATATGATAGAATGTGTATGGTTTTTCCCTAGGTTTTGGGATGTGGGCATGGATGATATAGAATTCATTTTCGGGAAACTGGTTGGAAAGGACGCGTTTACAAAACTCACTCGGTACTGCGACCTTCTTAAACTCTTTCATGATGAGACCGTATTCCTCGTGAACTGTTTCAGTTTCACAGACGGTCATACATGCTAAATTTTTGACACGTGTTCGTACATACTTTAGATACTCCAGATGTGGTTTTATGGGGAGCATGAAAATCAGGGCGTGATCAACCTCAGGAAGTTGACTTCCGAATATGTAATACTCCGAATTCGGAAACACGTTGGTATATTTATTCGCATGGTGACCAATTCCAGAATTCAGTCCGGGACCGATTACGATCATTTAATTTAAAGATAATCTTTCTTTTATATATATAACAATGGATGCTCTACGCAAAGAAATTGATGACGAAATCAAACGTACCCGCCTTGACAAAACACGGTTGTATGACCTACTCGTGAAGATTGTTGATCAATGTGGTGGTCCAGCTGGTGAGGGCTCTGTTGGCCCAGCGGGTCCAGCGGGTCCAGCGGGTCCAGCGGGTCCAGCGGGTCCCCGGGGTCCACCAGGTCCAAGTGCATCCGCGCCAGTCGAAGCCAAACCTGCGGTGAAGAAGGCTGCTCCAAAAAAGAAGGCGGCCTCCACAGCATAAAGAATACATACTAATAATTATATATGGCCACACTTATTCATATTTACAACTTCACAGGAGGTTCTGGGCAGGCTAAGCCTGTAAAGCGCCGGCGGGTGACAGCCCTTGAAAGTCTTCAGCGTAAATCTGAAAAAGATACTTTGAAAATAAGCGAACTTCAGGAAGAGGTTAGAAAGCATAAGATGGCGCAAAAGAAACTCAAGATGTTGACACAGTGGAATTTACGTTCAACCGAGTCATCACTCAAAGATGTGCGGGACATTTTACATATACTAGAGGAGCTTTATGGAGAGTTTTCTTATGACGAACTTTAGGTAGTGCGTGTGGTACGATGCCACTTTTGTATACAGAACCCAAAAAAAGACCAGCCGAAAGAGTGCGTGTGGGGGTCACACCGAATGTTGCTGGAATAGTATAGATACCATTTTTAATATCATCTTCTACATCTTCAATGTCTGCCATGTTAGATACACTCGACGCGAGGAGTCCCATGGCAATTGTTTCATTTTCAATAACATCCACGTGAGCTATGAGATGCGGTACAACACTGATAGCTCCCGCCCAAAATGTCCCCACGTAGAATGGTTTAAGTAATGGTAGATTTTGTTTGAATGATGGATATAGTAGAATAGATAAAATTTCTGGTGCAATATATTTGGATTGATCAGAATACCAAAGAATTAGGTTTGCTAGTAGAAGAGCTCCTGCTATAGATTCGGGTGTATCTTCGATTTTACCATCGAGGTAACGATCACCTCCATACGCCCAACGAGCTGATGCCATGATGTATAGAAATGGTAGGGGTTCGAGGGGTGTCCCTGAGCATATGGCTAATATACTCATGATAGTTCCTACACCCAGACCTGGTAACATTCTTTATGTAACAGGACTTTTATTTACCCAAAATATAAATCCACCCAATATGGATGCCAGAAATGCAACAAGAAGTCCGAATGAATATTTTTTGGGATTCTCTTCGGGTGGTTTGTCGGGTAACTTTTGAACATTATGATTGAGGGTGTCAATCTTTTTCAAAAGTTTTTCGAGTGCCATGAGGATTTGAAGTTCTCGATCTTTTGGTTTTTCTTTTACATTAACTGTAGTAATTTCAAGAATCATATACCACTTTGAGTCTGGTTGGAGAGTCACATAATCACCGTCATCTTGTTCTTCATATATTTTAAAGTTTAGTTTTTTGATAGATATGGGATTGAAATAATTTGTTATTTGATTAAATCGTCGCCATTGCTTATCTCTTAAAACGAGATCATTGCTCCCAGAAAAGTGTCTTTCTAACGGAACTCTCGTAAATATTTGTCCATGTCTTTCATCTAAAATCTGTGCTACTTTTGGGATTTCGGGGCACACGACATCTATGTATTTCGCAACATTTGTATTTGATCCCGAATTATTCTCACCAACCTGTGTGATGTAAAAGTCGACCATTTTGATACCGAGGACTCTACTCATATCTTCGACGTGTGTGTTTGATTTCAAGTTAAGGTCTAGGGAAAATGTGTTGTTTGTTCCATCTACAAAATTTGAATCCAATATGACGTACTGAACCTTTTTCGGTATATCGTCGAGGGACATTCTATTATAAAAAAACATTTAAAATAGTATTATATGACACCATTCCATTCATTTATTTCCCTGGCGGGGGTACTCACTGCTTGGATGGTACCAGAATATATAAGAATGTTTAAGAGTATAAAAAAGAAGTGACATTTTATGGTATAATGATCTTTCAGGCAATTGCCAACACCACTGTGGAGATGGGTCCACAATATCTTACGAATATTTACAAGTGGGTCAAATCTGCTGTATGGGATGCACCTTACCGGATGTATCTCGATGTCCAACTCGAGAAACAAAAGCTTGAACGAAACCTAAGTCTTCAGGAAAGTGATGAGAGTCATACCGATTAATGGACTACATTTCACTTCATTCTGACGAATTTGCGGTGGCCTTTTGTCAGGCTACAGCATCCCTGTGTCCAGACGTTCAGCGTTTGATTTGGCATGAAGTTATTTCACCCCCAAATTTAAAAACACCACCCGCTCCAAAAAAATCATATATAACACTAGATACATGTCCGGTATATTACAGAACTTGTTCGGCTACGTTACCACGAAACCTATTCGGGAAATAGAGTATCGGGTATTTGAAACCACTAATGAATGTAACGAAAGGGTGTACATAGAATATGTTGTAAGTGATAAAGTCCTTAGAGGCGAGCGGTTGGAAAGTCTCTATAAGAAGTGTAAAAGGCTATTATCCTTCTTATCGGGGAATACTAGTGATCAAAACTTACTTTCAGAAATCATCAATCTTACTGACCATGTGAAATATGCGATTGATAGAAGGGGTAGTATAGATAACCTTGTCAGGCGTTTTAAAAAATTGGAATCTAAAATTAAAATACGATCGGGGTCAAGTATGAATCTTCTTCTAAAAAGATAATATCTATGTAAATTAGATGTTTGTTATTATTTTACTCATCATTGTATTACTATTTATAATTTTCAGAGAACCCAAGTATTCGGTATATAGAAGGCACGTAGACGTTGACGATTTTCGCGATGATATGAAAGCGATTGAGCAAACTCCTATAAAGGTTGGTATATATAAAACAGACGAAGATATAGCTACCTATTATTCACATTTTACTAATACAACTGTTTCAAATGTATTGAGTTATTCCGATGTCAAGATGCAATATAAATCAAATCTTGATAATGATAATCCAGTTGATAATTTGGTGAACAGTTTCATTGATGATAGATTTTCAGATAAGAAGAAGAAAGACTTATTAAAGACGGTTAGAATATGTACATCACCATGGGATTTTAAAGCTCATTTTGATTGTAACGATAATGAAGCAATTGTGTTACAGGGTTCTAAGCGCTTCTTAGTTTTTGATATGTTTAAGAACAAAAATGAAATTAAGATTCTTGAAGAGATTAAGAATTTGTCTATACAAGACACGATACCAGTATTACAAAAATATAAAATTTCAAACAACTTATACACTTTGAATGCAGGTGACTTACTCTTTATAAAAAAAGGCACCTACCACAAGGTTGAAGGTAATGAGCCCAGCATTCTTTTAAATTTTACGTGGAATCATGGTGGGAGTACACATTTAGATAGGTTCAAGAGAATATGGCCAAAGCAGAAAGGTGTGTGTAAAACGAATGACTGTTTATATTAATAACCTAAGTAATTTGAATAAAATCTAAAATCTAAAATATGGAACAACTCCGTAAACTCATGGAACTTGTAGACAAGAACGTCGGCACCATCCCAGAGGGGGACTATATAGAGATGTGTAACTCTATGAAAGCCATCCACGATCTTGTAAATAAGCCCAGAGGCCTAAGATATGAACCCAGTATTTATTTGGGGTACGATACGAGTGTACCGATGACTAACGATGCATTATCCGGCGCACCCTTAGATTTCTATTCGCAACCATATCCATACAGTGACACAGATTGGGCAACCATGGAAAGTTTAATGGATGAGGGGCATTCGGTTATGAGGGCCGCAGAGTTATTGATCCAAGATATAATGATAGATCAGGGATGTCTTCCGGGTGAAGCGGCAAATCGGTTGATTGAGAGGGGTGAGGAACATGTAGAAACAATTCGTTTAGTTGCATCAAACCTAAGTGCGACATTGTAGTGTAAAATGTAAGAATGTCTGTTCAAGAACTTATGAGCCTCATTGATGAAAATTCTTCTTCAATCCCCGAAGGAGAATACCTTAAGATGTGTAATATAATGAAGCATCTTCATGGTCCCAAAAATGCGTTGTGTGTTACACCAGATTTTTCGGACCAGGAAATTGTTATAGATCGGAACTGTATAGATAAATGTTATCAATGGATTATGACTATGTGTTACTATGACAATGTGAGTAACCACTACAAAAACATAAATAAGCGGACTGAAGTAACACCTGCTCTCAAGGTGGACGCATTGGTAGAAATTGCCACGGCCCATGGTGTGACTTTGGAAGACTATACAATTTCAGAACTTCGTGCAAAGGTCTTCGAAGTTGAAAATGAAAAGGAAATCTACGAGAAGTATCTCGCGAGGGAGATGCTGGAGGCGGAACGGTCGGAGCGTGAATTGACTGGAGCAATCCAAAAGGCTCATACAGCTTACAGGGAATTTTCAGAGTGTATGGGATACCAAGACCTATCGTGGCTTATACACTGGGGTTCCCTCGCTAAGCGATCATTTCGCGGTATTTTATCAAATCATACCTAAGTTGGGTTACAATAATATAAATATATCTCGAAAAATGTTCTCTACTCCGTTGACGATGTTTAATGTTCCCAAGATTGGAATGTATTCTCAATTGAAAAAGCGTGTCATTGAACTCGAAAACACTGTGAAACAACTTCAAGATGAGAACTTGCGTCTTGAACTCAGAAATGAGAAATTGTATCAGGAATTTGATGTACACCCATGGGGTTTATACATATTTTTCCTACTTCTTACAGTTACTATTGTGGCAACGGCGTTTTATTATCCATCTGTGGCGGGATTGGGTGTATTGTTTGTTTCATCTTACTTTCTACCCCCACTCCCCGAAGCTGTAGAGTCAAAGGAAACCTAACCAAGGAGGTCAATTTCTTTTTCGTACGTTTGGGAGAGTAGAATAGTCTTTAGATCTCTTGTAAATGTGATGTATTTTTTTGGAATGTCCCCCCACAATCTCTCATTTGAGACAAAGTCATCGACTCGATTATCTCTGAGGAGTGGTTCTAGGAGGACCCAATTGGGTTCGCTATACTTTATCTTCGTGCACCCCCGACCAAACCTTCTTGCATATATGTACCACGCTGCGATACTTTTATATGTGTGAATTGGTCTCTTCCCCTGTTCCAAGCATCGACGTAGGGATGGAACGACGAAAGTGTGAAACTTTGTGAATCCATCCATACAGATTCTATCCAAGCTATCACCATTGGATTCACTTGAAATTCTTTCTTCAACTTGTTCCATGTAATCGTATAGATCGAAGGGAACTTCACTTTCTATGGATGGAACAATCTCTTCGGTTTGAAGTTTTCTAAAATGTTCTCGGTGAACTGAATTCGCCATCACTTGATCAAATGTGGAGTACCCCGCGAGGGCTCCGAGATAAGCGAGAGATGTATGTCCCCCATTGAGAATACGTATTTTTGTTTCTTCATAGGGTTCGAGGTTTGAAGTCACTGTGGCACCCACTAGGGATAGGTCTGGGAAGGCGGAAGCAAAATTATCTTCGATGACCCACTGAGAATACTCCTCTGTTTGGACGGGATTATTACCATAACCTGGAAACATTTCTTCAATTTCTTCTTTCAAAAATTCTGTTGTTCTGGGTGTAATTCTATCTACCATACACGACGGAAACTTGACATTTTCCTTGACCCATATTGCCAGTTCATGTTGGTTTGTTTGGTAGAGGTAGGCTAAGAATTGTGTTTCGAGGACAAGACCATTTTGGCGGATATTGTCACAGCACATGATTGTGATGGGTGAGTTTCTGTTTCTGAGACCACATGCGAGATATTCAAATAGAGGAGATCCTGGAGAATACCCACTTTCTGTAACAGTGATAGATATGAGATGAACACTGGGAAGTGTGAGTAAGTGTTTGGCAATTGCTCTACTCTGTGTCCAATCTACGTAATCCAGATGAGACCTCACCAACCTACATTGTGAGGGTGTTTTCAAAACATAGTCTTCTATTTCTCGGAATCCTTCATTCCTCAGATTGACGGCGACAATACCCCAACGGAGGTCGCCAGTCTTTTCCATGTAGTCGTCTAGGTATACAGCCTGATGTGCTCTGTGAAAGGCACCATAGCCAATATGTATTACACCAATTTGACATTCAGATTTGTCATAAGATGTTTTATACATTACCTTAAATAGTATTTGAAAAAAATACTTAGACAATAGAGACGTCTTGTGTTTAAGATGGATGATTTGTTAAAAGTTATGCAAATAATAGACCAAAACTCTGATAAGTTTGGGGATGGTCAATATTTGGAGATTTGTAATCACCTGAAGAATGCGTATTCTGCTAGGGCGGATCCGGTATATCTTTTTAATTATGGGGAGATGAGAAGGGGGGAGGGTCCTTTATTTTTTGAGTCACTTTACGATAAAGCTATTGATGCAGACTATAATTTCCTTCATGGACAGATTGACTATTTACAAAAGGAGCGTACTGAATATAGAAAGCTGGTTCGATTGACTAAGCGAATAAAGCTCGAGGCACAATATGAGTACTGTGAGATGATGGGATTAAACGACGCCGAGTGGGAGGCATTAACTCCAGAAGTAAAACATAGGATATTTAATCGATATTTACTTCATGAGAATGAATTTCGGGAAAAGTACAGAGAATCTATTACACAGCAGATTGGGTGGCTTCAAGATGCTATAGAAAAGTTAGATGACGTGTGATTAAAAACTATTCGTATATAAATGGAGCACCTCAAGGAGGTGATGCAACACATTGACAACAATTCAGAACACCTACCAGAGGGTGAATATCTGAAAATATGTCGATGTTTGCATAAAGCCTTTAAGTCTTACCCGGAGCAGAGAGAATCTATTTCATCTAGTCTCCTTTATGATGGATTAGCATGGCCTCCACCTTTCCGTTTATACGATATCTGGAATCAACTTCAACAATTGAGACGCGACCTGAGTGAATGTAGAAATCAGACTGAATTTTTTAGTATACGCGCCGATTCTGATAGACTGAAACAGACATATATAGAACTTGTAGATTCAACGACTACTGATCCAAGATTGAGATCCGCTTGGATATCTAGAATTTAAACCTAAGTTGATTGAAAAAACAAGAAAACCAAAAAACAAAAAATGGAAGACCTCCGAGACCTCATGGCCGAACTCGATACCATTTCCAAGTCAATTCCAGAGGGGAGTTACTTGAAAATGTGTGATCTCATGAAGGGCGTTCACGATGGGATGTCCAATGCTGCACAGACTGTTAATCGTCTTGGAGATAATGTTCGTGAAATGGAGATGCTTTACCAAGAGCGTATTGAGATTCTTAACAACCAAAATCCACCCACGACTGATTCTAGAAGTCTTCCTGTGATTCCTCCATTCCAAGCGGTTCGATTACCAGTCCCAGATCAAGATGATTTACGGCACTATAACGAAATTCTTATGAAAATCAAGCAGGTTCAGGATCGTTTGAAGAAGACTAAAATCAGGAAGAACATCACTGAAGCTGTAAAGAGGGATGCGGTCAAGGAGATGTCTCGGATGTTAAATGTGCCTCTTCGACGATTCACAATTGAGGAACTTCGCGAGAAGGGGGGTGTGATCAGAGATGAGAGGGCTTTTTACAAGAGTTACATTCAACGAACAAATCTTGTAAATCGGGAACTCATTCAGGAAATGAATGATGAGTTGGATGACTTGTATATGGCTCAGAGTGATCTGCAGGTGATGTTTGGTTTGGCTTAGTAAGTTGTCTTACACCACCATTTGTTACCACCAGTGTATTCGAAGATGACGTGGATGAGGGCACCAGCGATGAGGTGAAGAATGGGGGACTCTAGGCTTGGATCAACCTTATTAATACCATATATCAGGGTGGCATTCATCACACCTATGACGAGAGCTTCGATAGCAACATTGATAGCTGGTCTGTTCATTTATTGTATGTAATGAAAAAAAATATCAGTTTACTATAAATGAACAAGAATTTACGATTCAATCTTATGGCGGGTATGGGTTTGATTGTACTGTTAATAATAGTTATTCTCATGGTTGGTACACCTGAAAAGTATGAGGGTGAGGGTAAGGTTTCCGATGAGGAAGCTGACGAATATATTGAGAATGTTAAGGGTGGTAAAACTGTTGGGAAGGCTGTGATTGCTAAGCCACCACCAGCAAAATCCCCAGGGAGTAAAGATTCTGACCCTGACACAGTCGCTGAAATATCCGGTGTAAGCACTGGTAGTATTGCTAAATCTCAGGATTTCAACGATCTTTTCAAGAGCATTGAAGACATGATAGATGACATTGACTTGAATAAACTTGTAGAATCCCAGTAAATAAATAATATCGGTTTATTATAAATGAACAAGAACTTACGATTTAACATCATGGCTGGTTTGGGTTTAATGGTACTCTTACTAGTTGTGATTATCATGACTGGTACACCTGAAAAGTACGAGGGTGAGGTTGGTCCTTCTACAGAAATTATCGAAGAAGAGCCTGAGTTTTCGGAAGAAGAAACAATTTTAAAGATTGAATCTCCAAACGAAGAATTACTGAAATCACCAGTTGAAGCACCCAAAGAAGATGAAAATACCTTCGTTGTTGAGGCGGCTGTCATTGGTGCTAAACCCGTGGTTCCCCCTGTTCCAGAGGAATCGGGTGTTGAGATGAAACCTGAGAGTGTCGACAAATCTGTGATTGATGGAATGATTCGGGACAAGGCGATGGAACTTGATAGTAAGATAGCTAACGCCGATTCTGCTCGTATGGATATTGAAAATACACGGAAAGAGCTCCGAGATCTTGCTTCTACTGCAATCTTATCTAATAAATAATATTTCGTTATATAAATATGTATCGTAAAACATCACGAAATTTGATTATAGTTATATCTTCGTTATTCGCGTTATTAGTTACAATTCGTATTTTAAACAAATCGTCTGAGATGTATGACATGCGAGCCGATACAGAAGAACTCCAGGCTATAATGAGTATGGATCCTTCTACATTAACCAAAGAACAGGTCACGGCAAATGCCAAAAGATATTTAGAACTGGAACTGCGTATAAATAAGTACTTAGCTGAGAAGACTAAAAAAATGGAAAACGAAATGAATGAAGATATTATCAAAGAATTGTCTCCGACGGGGGGGTCGTCTGCTACAAATACAGTGGAAGAAGAGGGTGAGAAAAAAATGAGTGGGATCCAGGTCTCTCTACTCGTATTACTTATTGCGTCTATAGTAATGACATTAGGGTGGGTGTTTTTCAAACGTATGCGACGACAACAGTTTTAAACCTAAGTGAGTTGAAAGATGATAAGATTTAAGAAAAAATGAACTCGATCATCCCCCCTGCGATGTTGTACCCTCTCGGTGTATCTGTTCCTTCTAGTAAACAGTCGGATCAAATAGATGAAATGAAAGAGATGTTACTACAGGAGGTTCGTTTACTTCGGGAGGAGGTGAAACGAGGAGTCATTGAAGAGCTTAATTCATTTCTAAAAGAGTTTGCTTCTCTCCGTCCCGAACAACCTATTATACCTAAAAGAGTTCCCTGTAAGGGTGTAACTGGAAAAGGTACAGTGTGTCGGAATGGAGCCGCCCCAGATTCCGAATACTGTAGAATGCATGGTGAGTGTACTGTAAAGACGAAACCTATCAAAAAACCAAAAAAGATTCAAAAACCAAAAAAAATTCAACCAGAGCATAATCATGGTTTGGGCGAAGAACCACTGGAAATATGTAAGTTATGTGAAACTCATGGAAATGTACTTGATCCAAGATTGACTGAGATGTGTTTTGAAGGTGATGACGTAAATTAGAAAAAAAATATATGTAATAAGTAAATGAACATTAACATTCACGTTGAAACGGTTATGAGAGCCATCGGGATATTTTTGACTACATTCTTCACCGTTAGATGGGGTGACAGAGGTGGTACAGAATATGACACAAACTTATTTATTGTTTTAGCTATATCGGGGATCTTTTTAGGTCGATTGGGTGGACCATAATCTAATGTTGGACTTTGGAGTCCTAAGTCGGTGAGCAAAAGTGAGAAAGATACCAAAAAAAAGGAACAGCACATACAACGATGTACACTCAAGGCTTGGGGCAACCGCGAATGACCGTTGAAGAACGTATCTTCGACATGATGGCACAATTGGACGAGCACTCGGAAAAGATCCCCGAGGGCATGTACCTGCAGTTCTGCGATCATCTGAAGGTCTTTCACCAGAACGATGAAAACGGGAAGAAGGGGGTGGCGGTCGATCGAGCCGGCGAACCCTTCGGGGTGGAACATGAGGCGGTGGTGGCGTTATTTCAGGGGCCTAGGAAGTGTGGGTGCTGTCAACAGTTGGGCCACAATCGGCGGACGTGCCCCCATAGGGTTCAATGAAGTCTGGGGTCACGGCCGCGGGTTGGTCTAAAATAGGCTTGAAAGTTTAATAAAATCTAAGAAGTCTGGGGTCGCTACGCTCCAGTCACGGCCGCGGATTGCTCTAAAATAGACATACCTC
>ENA-OWPI01003923-OWPI01003923.1-marine-metagenome-genome-assembly--contig:-NODE-3923-length-12249-cov-7.894594_pt1 | contig 12249 bp, 10 predicted proteins | sample MGYA00238138_ERZ651775 | MGnify/ENA primary metagenome ERZ651775 (study PRJEB26906, sample SAMN06265043) | marine metagenome | isolation source: Helgoland LTER site | place: Germany:Helgoland, sampling...
TAATGGTAATCCTCCACAAATGGTTATCGATGTAGAAGGAAATATTAAACCTAAGTATAATATTAGTTATGACGAGCAAAATAGATATCTATTTGTTGAATTTTTAAATACAAAAGCTTAAATAAACTTATGAATTCTAATGACTACATTCAGCTACTTCACAAGGTTTTATTGCAAAAGGCAACCGAAGAAGAAACCGCGTGTTTAGAAGCTTGGGGGAATGAAAAAGAGGAACATCAACGCTTGATTGAAGCTTACAAAAACACTTGGAGCTTATCCAAAAACTATGGTGAATCTGTTTCGGTGGATACTACTAAAGCTTGGCAAAAACTTGAACAGCGTTTACGAACAAACGAGGCGGCGGTCGTGAAGAAATCAAAGCAAAGTATTGCTGTGTGGCTTGCAGCTGCTAGTTTAATTTTTGTTACTGTAATCGCTTGGTTGTATTCAATGCCAACAAATACCCCTGAATGGCTAGAATATCAAGCGAGCAATCAACAGGTCTTAATCGCTAATTTACCCGATGGTTCGGTAGTAAGTTTAGCGAAAGGGTCCGTTTTAAAGTATACTCAACAAGTGGGTAAAAGGCTCGTAAAATTAGAAGGAACTGCTTTTTTTGAAGTATCCAAAAACCCGAGCCAAGTATTTGAAGTTGAAGCCAATAATAGTATCATAAGCGTATTAGGAACTTCTTTTGAGGTGCTTGGTCAGAATGACAAAGATGCTGTTGAAGTGCATGTACACGACTCGATTGCAGACGGAGGCATGACCAAAGAGGAATGGCCTTGGAAGCTCCTAGTTGATGCCTAGGGTCCAGCTGACAAGTGGTGTGCTCTTCACTGCTCATCTGGATGGATCATGTACAAGTTCAAGAAGCCGCTTTTGATCCGTGGCTACGGTTTAAAGTCAGCAAATGACCACCCTGTGCGTGACCCCAAGAACTTTTCGTTCCTTGTGGATATCTAGAATTTCAGCAGCTCTAATGCCTTTGGATCTTTCTTACAGCAGGTTTATTCATCAGCTTCATGGAGCTAACGTTAAACTTGATAGGAAATCCTTGGCTGGCGTAGCATTCTCAGACCCTGAAACATTTAAGAAAATAGTAGAAAAAGTCAGGGTATAATGTTCTCATGCAAATCCCTCAGGATTTAATTGAAACAGCCGCCCTCAAATTAAAATCCGTTCAATCAGAGGCTGAATTTTTTCAACTGAGATCTCAGTATCTTGGAAAAAAGTCATTTGTCCTCTCTTCCTTTGCCCAGCTTAAATCTCTTGATGCTAGCTCTAAAGTTGCTGCTGCTAAAGAGTTAAACATTCTTAAAGGCAAATTAAACAAATTATTTGAAGCAGCCATAAAAGAAATTCAAGCTAAAACTGATGTCAGCCTTCTCGATGTAACCTTGCCAGCAGATCCTTATCTGGTCGGTGCAGAGCATCCTATTGCAGAAATATCACAGAGGGTCATTAATTATTTCTTACCTTTAAACTATCAAGTTTTTTCTGGCAATGAAATTGAAACTGATTTCTTTAACTTTGAGGCATTAAATTTTCCTGAAAACCATCCGGCCAGGCAGATGCACGATACGTTCTATTTGAATGCAGGCTCAAAATCTGAGTACTTACTCAGAACACATACCTCTAATTCCCAAATTCATGCAATGCTCAGAGAGCCACTGCCTTTATACATGCTCTCTCCTGGCAGAGTCTATAGGTGTGATTCTGATACAACACACCTGCCCATGTTCACTCAAATTGAAGGCTTGGTTGTTGATGAGGATATAAATTTTGGAGATTTAAAAGGAATTATTATTAACTTTCTAGAGTACTTTTTTAATGAAAAAATGGAAGTGCGATTCAGGCCTTCTTACTTTCCTTTCACAGAACCGTCAGCCGAAGTTGATATCAAATTTGGTAATAATGGTTGGCTAGAAGTTTTGGGCTGCGGCATGGTTCATCCCAACGTATTGAAAGGCTGCAATATTGATACGCAAAAATATCGAGGCTTCGCTTTTGGCATGGGCATTGAAAGACTCGCTATGCTGTATTATGGAGTAGAGGATATTAGAGATTTTTATTCATCTAATTTAGATTTTTTAAACCAATTTTCGTCATGAAAGTACAGTACTCATTTCTTAAAAATTTTTTATCCACTGATCTGTCGCAGGCAAAACTAGCAGATGTTTTTACCAAGGTGGGTTTTGAATGTGAGTGCGAGGGATCAATTATTGACTTTGACATCACCCCCAATCGCGGTGATGTATTATCTTTAAGAGGTTTGAAGCGTGAGTTTCAAGCGCAACAGTCTCAGATCTTTAAAGATATATCGAAGTACGAGAAAATAATTTTTAAGAAAGATAAAAAAATTATTAATAAAATCGATAAGACGGGATGTGGGAATTATCAATTAATGCTAGTTCAAGGTCTCACCTCAGTTAGGGCATTGGATAGCAAGAAGCGTAATTTTCTCTCAGCAGCAGGCGTTTCTCTCATTCATCCTCTTGTTGATCTAGGAAACTATGTGATGCTTGAGATGGGTACCCCCATGCATGTATTTGATTTAGATCATCTGAAGTTCCCTCTCAATATAGTGTTCCCCATTTCCAAAAAAACCTCATTCCAAGCCATCGGCGGTGATACCAAGATAGTGGAATCTTCATCTCTGACGATCCAAGATCAACAAGGTATTCAGGCTATTGCTGGCATTATAGGGGGGGAGAAAACTTCAGTTTCAAAGAACACAATGAATATAGCTGTAGAGGCTGCATTTTTTAATCCAGCTAAAATAGCAAACCAAGCAAGAAAATATGGATTAGCAACTGATGCTTCTCATAGATTTGAGAGAGGAGTGGATCCTGAGCTTCAGCAGAAAGCCCTGGCAAGATTTCTTGCTCTTCTTAAAGAGATTGCTACCTATGATTCGCTGGAGTGCTATGAGGGGGCGTCAGTGCAATTAAAACCTCAGTTCATTTCTTTAAATATAGAGAGATTTAATAATTTTTCAGGCTTTGTATTGCCTGCTAAGACAATAAAATTATTTTTAGAGGCCCTGGGCTTTGCCTCCATGCCCTCCAAGACAACTCATCTTAAGTTTCAGGTACCAAGCCATAGATTTGACATGGAGCTCGAAGAAGATTTATACGAAGAAATTTTAAGGTGTTACGGCTATGATAATATTCCTATCAATCCCCCTAAATCTGGGCCGGCCTTAAAAGCACCTGATCATCCTGCATCCGCAAAGTTAAAAAGCGGTCTAGTTTTTGGAGGCTTTCAAGAGCTTATGCATATGCCTTTTGTTTCAACTGAAACCTTTAATGCATTAAATTCAAATGATTGGAGTCCAGCAGAACTATCAAACCCCATCAACGAAAATGAACCCTTAATGCGCGGCAGCTTATTCGGCTCACTTTTTTCTGCCATCAACCTCAATGTAAAGAAGGGATATTCTGCTATTAAATTTTTTGAGGAAGGCAATGTTTTCTACAAAACAAAACATGGATTTGCTCAAGAAACTCATCTCTCAGGCTTGGTTTATTATCATGAGCAACAAAAAACATGGAGCAATAAATCTTTTCAATACGACTTTTATTCTCTTAAAGCCGAGGTATTAAAGCTGCTTCAATCACTAAGAGTCCAATCTATTCACCTTGCGCCTAATTCTTCAGCGACTATTTTCACTGCAAATGCTATGGATATTTTTTCAGGCAAGAAAAAAATTGGAATGCTTGGAGAAATAAATCCTTCTGCAACGCAAAAACTAATTAAGAATCCTGCATTTGGCTTTGAGATATATCCAGAGAACATTTCGACCAAGCCTGCTGTGCCAAAGTTAAAACCTGTCAGTAAATTTCCTTCATCCAGCCGCGATTTAAATATTTTAGTTGATAAATCTTATTCATATGCTGAAATTGAGAGAGTGTTATTAAATGGAAAAATTAAATTTCTACATACTTTGGCTCTTGCCAATACTTTTGAGGGCCCAGGGATTTCTGATGGCTCGATTAGTCTGACCTTACGCTTTATGTTTCAAAGCCCAGTTAAATCTTTACAAGAATCTGAGATTAATGCATCCATGGATTATGCATTCAATCTTTTGCACAAAGCATTGAGCGTAACAATTAGATCATGAGTCTTGCAAAGAAAGATCTCAGCCAAAAGCTCAAACAAGTCCTAAATTTAAAAATGGAAACGACCGACCTATTGGTTGATGAGGTCTTTCAGTCCATTAAAAAGTCACTTCGTGAATCTAAAATAGTTAAATTGTCTGGATTTGGAACCTTTGAGGTGTTCCAAACAAAACCTAGGGTTGGAAGAAATCCAAAAACCATGGAGACTTTTCCAATTATATCCCGTGATAAAGTGAAATTCTCAGCCTCAACAAAAGCTAAAAGCTTTTTAAACTAACTCATGAATAACTCAATTCATAGACTCAATAAATCAGACCTTATTCTACAAATGGAACGAAAGTTTTCAGATTTAAGCCCAGAGATCATTAGCGATGCCGTTGAGCTGTTATTGCAAGAAATTATTAATCGCACAGCATTGGATGAAAGGGTAGAAATTAGAGGGTTTGGCGTTTTCACTAAAAAGAATATTAGGCCGAGAAAATTTATTAACCCCAAAACCAAGGAAGTCTCGTACTTAGGTGAGACAGCGACCATGCACTTTAAAGCGTCAGAAAAATTACTCCCTAACCATGGCTGATCCCAAGATAATTGTTGCGATCGATAGCTTCAAGCCTGCAGATGCACTTGGTTTGCTAGATCAGTTGAATCCTGAGCTGTGCAGAGTGAAGATAGGAAGCGTTGCTTTTAACGCCCTGGGCAAAGACTTTCTCAAACTGGTTGATCAGCGCGGGTATAAAATTTTTCTAGATCTAAAACTTCATGATATCCCCAATACGGTTCATGAAACCATACTGGGCTTTGCAGACTGCAATATTGAATTGCTGACCATTCATTTATCTGGGGGAGAAAAAATGATCACTGCAGCGATTGCCGCAGCTAAAACTATTCAAACCAAGGTGATTGGGGTCTCGGTTCTTACGAGTTTGACTGACGCAGATACCACAGCATTATTTCAAACTACCACAGCAGAGCAGGCCACCAAGCTCTTTACACTGGCCAATGAAACTCGAGTAGATGGGATAGTTTGCTCTCCATTAGAGCTGGAGTTAGCTTCGAAACTTCTGTCTCCAGAGACGCTGAAAATAACCCCAGGCATTCGAGACACTGCCGTAAATGATGATCAGTCTAGAACGATGACAGCCAACGAAGCAATACAGCATGGGGCATCTTATTTGGTTATAGGCAGACCTATCTCCAAAGCTCCAAATGTGTCTGAAGCTTTAAAATACTTTGCCCAATCTATACATGAATAAAAAAAGAGCCCAGCACATTCTCAATGCTTTGAATAAAATCTCTCAAAAAACTCTGTCTCAGAAGAAGTTTACTTTTTCCTATAAATCAGATTTTTTAGAATATAAATCTCATTTGAGTAATTTTTCCACCGACCAATACGCGCTGTTCGATTCATTGTTTGGCGAGCTGGCTGTCCAAGATTCAATTCAAAGTCTATTTTCAGGCGAAATTGTGAATACAACAGAGAGCAGACCAGCGCTACATCATCAATACAGAGCGCTCAAACCGTCCCCAGAGTTTGATTTTAAAAAAATATGCGGACCTCTTCTTCAAAAAATTAAACAAGAGAAATACAAGAATATTATTACATTTGGCATTGGGGGATCTTATGAAGGCCCTAAACTGCTCCAAGAATTCTTATTAAACCCTGCCTCGAATATCAACTATGCTTTTGTATCTGGACCAGACAAAGAGGAATTCAATGCATTGGTAAAACCTTTGATAGGCCAAAAGAATTTATATATTTTTGCCTCAAAATCTCTATCCACGGATGAAACTCTGACCTGTCTTAAGTGGCTTGGAAAAAACAGAACCGATAAGAATTCCATAGTCATCACCGCTAACTCTGAAGGGGCAAGAGCTTTGGGCTTTGCTGAACCCTCAATAGTTCCATTTCCAGAATCAGTGGGAGGGCGATATTCTATTTGGTCCCCCATCTCGCTGACAGCCGCTGTAGAAAATAATTTTACAGGCTTCCTTCAAGGCGCAGGTCTGGCAGATAGTTTGCTATCTGGAGGCTCCACAGAAGCAACAAAATATCAAAAATTGATTAAAACCTTAGCCTTTTCTGATATCTGGTTTAATAATTTTTGCAATAAAAAAAATCGAGTTGTTCTTGCTTATAATTGGCGTTTAAGGTCTTTTACAAATTATATCCAGCAACTCGAGATGGAATCTCTTGGCAAGCCTTATAACTCAGCATCTATCTTTAGGGAGACGGGGCAAACAATTTTTGGTGGATTTGGCTCTACGGCTCAGCATTCTTACTTCCAGCAGCTTCATCAAGGCACTTCTGAGTATTCAGCGGATATCATTTATAGCTCTAAAGCTCAAAGCCCTCTCAGCAATGCACAAGCTCAAGGCCAATCTTCTCTTTTATCATCGGCTCATAAGCAATCTTCTAATTTGCTAGAGCGAACCAATGGGAATATCCCAGTCAATTTATTCATTTTACCAACATTGTCACTTAAGGAACTAGGCTTCTTGCTCGCAACTTGGGAGCACAGAGTATTTGTAACAGCCTGTCTGTTGCAGATTAATCCATTCGATCAATTTGGAGTTGCAGCTGGAAAAACAGCGGCTCAAAAATTTCTTAAACAATGACGCTTGATCTCAAGCAAGTACCTCAAACCCCAGGGATCTATAAATTCTTTTCAGAGAATAAAATTATTTATATTGGGAAGGCGATTAACTTAAAAAAAAGAGTCTCCTCTTACTTTGGGACATCACCCAAAGATCGTAAGACCACTCAGATTAAGTTGCTCACCGATAAAATTGAAACATTTTCTACTAAAACTGAAGCCGAGGCTTTGCTATTAGAGCAGTCACTGATTAAAGAAAATTTACCTCGTTTCAATATCCTGCTGCGAGACGATAAGACCTACCCCTATATTCATTATTCCATGGACGATACATTCCCCAGTATTAGCATGAGACGCTCAAAACATGCAGTGTCCAAAGATTATTTTGGACCTTTTATTAGTGCGCAGGCTGTTAAATCAACTATTAAGGATTTACAAAAAATATATCAAATTCGAAATTGCAGCACCAGCACCTTTAGAAATAGGTCTAGACCTTGCATTGAGCATCAAATGCAAAGATGTTCCGCTCCTTGTGTAGAACACATTAGCGAGCCAGATTACAAGGCTGATATTCTGTCTTCCCAAAATTATCTAGCGTCCACAGGTAAAAAATCTAGAAAGCTGATGTTATCGCAGATGAAAAAACTAGCCGACGAGTGTAATTTTGAAAAAGCCCAAGAACTCAAGCAAAGAATCGCAAGCTTAGATATTTTACAACAAGAGCAATCCTTAACCATCAAAACAACCAGCATTGATTTCTTCTCGTGTGTTGAAAAACATGGGAAAACAGGTGTTTGTATTTTATCAGCGCGAGATGGAAAAATACGTGGCACGAAAACATATTTTTTTAAAGAAAATTTATTGGATGATCTTGATTCCCTGATTCAAAGCCTGGTATTTTCTTATTACCAAAATAGCTTCTCACTGCCAGAAAAAATAATTTTTACAGCGAAGCCAAAAAATTTAGAGCTAATTCAAGAAGCCATCAATCTAAAGTTTGGGCAACTCATCAGGATTTCATGCTCTACTCCCTCAGGGTTCAAGCAACTTGCTAGCCTAGCTATATTTAATGCAAATCAAGTCATAGAAAATAAAATTGGAACATCAGATAAATATGAGCATGCAATGCAGAATCTTGCCCGCTACCTTGGCTTAGATAAGACCAATCTTTTAATCGAGGGGTATGACGTCAGCCATCATTCTGGCAAGTACGCCGTTGCTTCCGCGGTAAAATTTTCAAACAAGGGCTCTGAAAAAAAGTACTATAGACTCTATAACATCCCAAGCCTGTATGCTGGCAATGATATTGGCTCCATTGCAAATGTTCTAGAAAGGAGGGCGCAGCGTTCAGGGAAAGATTCCTTACCAGACATTATCTTAATTGATGGGGGGAAAGCTCAATTGAATGCAGCTTTAAGAGTATTCAAAGCAGAGCAGGGCCATCAACCTATCATTCTAAGCATTGTGAAGGGAGCCAAAAGAGTTAGAGCAACGGAAACTATCTTATCCGAGCAAGGCATCCTAGAGATGCCCAAAAGTAGCCCAGGCTTTAATCTGCTTCGACAAATTCGAGACGAATCCCACAGATTTGCAATTACCAGTAATAGAAAGAAACAAAATAAATCTATTAGATACTCAGAGCTTGATAAAATTACCGGACTGGGCGTCAAGAGAAAGCAAAGCCTGCTCAGTCATTTTAAGTCATTACAACGCATACGCTCAGCATCCATCCATGAAATATGCATAGTTCCAGGAATTAGTATTAAACTTGGCACTGACATTCATAAGCAGTTAACTAATCAATGAACTATTTTATTCAACTCCTCACTTATTTTCGTATTATTGCTGGCCCCATTATCTTTGTGTTAATTTTAATCTCTCAAAACTATGGAGTGGCATTATTCATACTATTGCTAGCCAGCGCATCAGATTATTGGGATGGCTTCTTAGCACGCAAATACTCTCTTACGTCAGTCCTAGGAGCTGTGCTTGATCCAATAGCAGATAAAATCTTGATTACCTTTACCGTGATTGCGCTGTCCTTAAACCTTGGAAGTATCTATGTAGCCTTTCTTGGGAGCATGATATTGGCAAGAGAATACTGGGTCAGTGCGTTAAGAGATTTAAATGCCAGAGAGGGTAATACCCAGGCAACAAAGGTAACCTTTTTAGCAAAAACTAAAACATTGATTCAGCTTGTGACACTGTGTTTATTTTTATTAGGGCTTTTTTTGGGTCATGCGCTCACGATCTTTGTGGCGAATTTCTTTTTATTTTTAGCCTTTATTATTACTATGCAAACGGGGCTCTCGTATACAATAGCTACATTTAAGAAATAAGGCTGGATGGCAGAGTGGTCATGCAGCGGCCTGCAAAGCCGTTTACGCCGGTTCGATTCCGGCTTCAGCCTCCATATACATATAATATAAATGGGGTATTCAAAATTAATAAGCTTTTTTTAATTACTCTATTAATTTTTGCTAGCGCATGCAATAGTCTCTATGCAAATTTAGATGAATACATCTATGGCAAAAGAGACCCAACCTACAATATCTTTGGGGAGATTGGATTAATCACCCTTCCCTCTGCTTTCTCTCGAAAAGCAGGTGAGATCAATGTAAATTTTTCTCAAAATGAGATTTTTAAATATGGCGCGCTGGTTGTCAGTCCTTTTGATTGGTTAGAGGCTAGTTATTTCTACTATCGGCCATCAGATCTATCGTGGGGGGGTAGAAAGGGCTGGTATCTGGATAAAGGTTTCAGCCTTAAGGTCTCTCAGAATATTACTAACAATTTTGCAATTGCGGCAGGTCTTAGTGATTTTGCGGGGACTGGTTATTTTACTAGAGAGTATTTAATTTCATCTTTTCAAAAAGATTTTTATCGCATTACTTTAGGCTTAGGTTGGGGTAAGTTTAGCGGTGTTGATAATTTTTTAAATCCCCTTGCATTCCTTAGCGATAGCCTGAAAGTCAGACCTGGTACCTCCAAAAATTATGATTTGGGTGGCAATGTAGCTACAGACCAATGGTTTAGGGGAGATGCTAGTGTTATCGGAGGGGCTGAGTTTTTCTTTTATCCTTATCTCAAAAATGTATCATTTAAAATTGAATATGATCCGTTTAACTATGTGAGCGATTTCTCTGCTAGAGGAGGATCCGGTGGCATGGACTTTAACCTACGCAAGAAAGAGTCAAATATTAATTATGGACTGAGTTGGAACGTTACAAAAGGTTTTGATATTGGCATTCATCATATAAAAGGCAATACCTTGAATTTATCTTTTACCCTAGGTGCCAATTTTAGCAAGCCTGCTTTTCAAAAATCACTACCCCCGCTCAAAATCGTTTCGGCGAACAAAGGTTCTTCCGCCAAAATGAGATTTTATGAAGATCTGATTCGCAATGTCAATGATCAAGGCGTGCTCTTGCAGTCAGCAGAGATTCAAGAAAAACATCTAACGGTCGCGGTCAGCCAAGATAAATTTAGGAATCAGCTGCAAGCGCATGCATTGGTAGGGCAGAATGCGGTTGCTATTGCTAATATCCATGGGGTTGACATCATGGATTTAACAACGGTTAGTGTTAATGCTGGTCTTGAGCTCAACCGAATTAACACCCCGACTCACCTTTTCACTAGCCACGCCACCAGTAACCCGCAAGCACTAATTGATGAAGCCCATCTCTCACCTGGTAAGCAGAAGGAATATGAGACTCTAGAGTTCCTTCCAAAAGCAAAATTTCCAGCTAGCTTTACCTCGATCACCCCCGGTCTTGTCAATTTCGTAGGGGACCCAGCCCGATTTTACTATGGCGGGATTAACTTAAAGCTTGATAATCAGCTGCAGCTATCTCGCAGACTACATTTAAATACCTTGCTAAATTTTGGCCTTTACAATACTTTTGATGAAAAAAATAATAACCCGGATTCACGCTTGCCCCATGTCAGGACTGATATTGTCAGCTATCTTCAGGAATCATCCAATTACATCTCTAGAATGCAATTAGATTATTTTTATTCACCTGCCTCAAATCTATATGGAAAAATGAGCGCGGGCATTTTAGAGGATATGTACGGAGGGTTGGGCTTGGAGGTCTTATATAAACCCTTTGATCAGAATTTTTCTATTGGGATGGAGGCTTACAAGGTTAAAAAGCGAGATTTTGATCGCCTAGCGCAATTTTTAGATTACGAGATCCTGACAGGCCACATGAATTTTAATTACTATCATCCAAAGAGTCGCATTCTAGGAACGCTAAGCTTTGGCAGATATTTAGCTGGAGATCAAGGCTACACCCTAGATTTCTCTAGAAGATTATCCTCTGGTTTTAGAGTGGGAGCATTTTTTTCAAAAACTAATGTGAGCGCAGAGTTATTTGGCGAAGGATCATTTGATAAAGGATTTTATTTTCAAGTGCCGTTAGATCTTATATTTAATAGCTACAGAGGTGGGTTTTTTAATTTTGAATTAAAGCCATTAACTCGAGATGGAGGTCAGAAACTTAAGCCTGGAAATGATCTGATTGGGGTAATACACTCCGCATCAAGAAACGAGATTACTTGGCATTAAATTTTAAACTCAAGAAAAATATTTTTTACCGCAGCCGTTTTTAAGAGTAAGAAAGAATATATGATGATTCTAATTAATTACAAAAATATGTTGTATAAAAACTCAGATATTCATATAATGCTCTTAATTATTTAATATAGTGTTAGATAGTGCATTAGAAGTATCTTCTATGTAAGATGCTTGGATAAAAATTTAGAATTTAGAATTTGAGTTTTCGAAATTTGGAATTTACTCCCCCCCTCTCCACTTTCCCTCATTCGATTCAACGTTTAGCCTCACTAAAAGCCTCGTAAACTAATTCCCCCTTTCAGAAAAGAACTTGGTGGTGTAACTTTAGCCTTCATCCATTGTTTAAAAGATGAGCCTTTAACATATCTTTATTCAAACCAATCAAATGAAATATCTTTTTACATTCCTAATTTTTACGACTAACCTGATTAGTTTTTCTCAAGAGATTCTAACGACTAAAATTAATAGTAGTATCAAAGCCGTTACAATATTTTTAACGGGGGGCGAAGTTCACCGGAAAGCTAGTACAAACTTGAAAAAGGGGCGAAACAAACTTGTGTTCACTCAAATTAGTACAGTTGCTGATAATAAAAGCATTCAGTTTTCTAGCGAAACGCCTTTGAGTCTTGTTTCGGTGAGTTCAGAGATTGACTACTTGAGCGTTACTGAACGCAATCCGAAAATTAGAGCGATTAAAGATTCCATTCAACTCATAAATGATGAGGTCGTTGATTTGCAAAATGAAAAGTCGGCGTATCAAGTTGAGCGGCAGCTATTGGAACAGAACAAATCCATTAAAGGAGAACAACAAAACCTGACTGTTGAAGAATTAAGCGCCATGGCGGCCTATTATCGCAAACACGTGATGGAAATTAATAAAACCATGACTGCTTACGATTTGCGCATTCGCGAAAAAAACAATTTAAAGTATCGCTATCAAAATCAATTGACT
>ENA-OWPI01003924-OWPI01003924.1-marine-metagenome-genome-assembly--contig:-NODE-3924-length-12249-cov-3.030562_pt1 | contig 12249 bp, 7 predicted proteins | sample MGYA00238138_ERZ651775 | MGnify/ENA primary metagenome ERZ651775 (study PRJEB26906, sample SAMN06265043) | marine metagenome | isolation source: Helgoland LTER site | place: Germany:Helgoland, sampling...
TTAGCAGAATATGGACTATCAAACGATGAGGGTATTTCATTAATGTGTTTAGCTGAAGCACTTTTGAGAGTACCAGATACGACAACTATTGATAGCTTAATTAAAGATAAGTTAACTAATCGAGGTTGGGTTGAACATATTGGAAATTCTGAGAGTACACTTGTAAACGCATCTACGTGGGCATTATTACTCACAGGCAAAGTTTTAAAGAATACAAAAGAGCCAAATGTATATAATAACATTCATTTATTAATTAAAAAATTTGGAGAACCGTTTATAAGAAAAGCAGTAAGAGCAGCCATGAAAGAAATGGGTAATCAATTTGTACTTGGTCAATCAATTGAGAAAGCTGTAAAAAGAGGAAAATCATCACAGAAAAAGGGGTATACCTTCTCCTATGATATGTTAGGGGAAGCTGCCCTAACAAATAAAGATGCTACAATATATACAAATGCTTATGCTGAGACTATTTCTTATCTATCAAAATATTGTACGAGTGATGATATTAGAGATAATCCTGGAATTTCGATAAAGTTATCTGCACTTTATCCACGATATGAGCTAGTTCATAAGAAAGCAGTTTTAGATATATTGGGAAATCGCTTGCTTGATCTTGCATTGAAGGCAAAAAAAGCAAATATGGGATTAAATATTGATGCAGAAGAAGCAGCAAGATTAGATTTATCTTTAGATATTATTGAGAAAGTATTTTCTAACCCACTACTATCAGGCTGGAATGGTTTTGGTGTTGTTGTTCAATCATACAGTAAAAGAACTTTAATTGTTATAGACTGGCTATATGCTCTATCAAGTAAGTACGATCGAAAAATTATGGTACGGTTAGTTAAAGGAGCGTATTGGGATACAGAAATCAAAATTTCACAATCTGAAGGCATGTTAGATTTTCCAGTTTTTACGTCAAAAGCTGCTACTGATATTTCTTACTTAGCATGTGCAAGTAAGCTATTTGAAATGACAGATTATATCTTTCCACAATTTGCCACTCATAATGCTCATACAATTTACTCAATACTCAAAATTGCCAAAAAAAATAAAAACTATGAATTTCAACGGTTACATGGAATGGGAGAGTCCTTATTTAGTCAATTAATGCAAAATCATAAGATAAAATGCAGAATATATGCACCTGTTGGAGTGCATGATGATTTATTGGCATATTTGGTAAGGAGATTATTAGAAAATGGTGCAAATTCGTCTTTTGTAAACCAAATACTCGATAAAAAAATTCGATCCTCTGATGTTGTATTAGATCCAATATATAAATGGAAATCATCTTTTTATGAATTAAACAAAGTAATAAAACCAAAGAAAATATACAATCCTTCTCGGATTAATTCATCTGGTTATGATTTAAATAATGTTACTGAGTTAGATCAAATAAATATAAAACGTGAAAAATTTAAAGAGATAAAATGGATTCTATCCTCACAATTAAAATCTGAACCTTCGGGGTCGATTGTATCAATTGTTAATCCATTTAACAGTAATGATATAGTTGGTGAGGTTAAAACTGCAACAGTCTCGGATGTAAATAAATCTATAGAAAATGCAACGCTTTGGACAATACCGAATGAAGAAAAAATAATTATTTTAAATAAAATTGCTGATTTATATGAAGAAAACTTTATTGAAATTTTTGCAATTTTAACACGCGAAGCAGGAAAAACTATAAGTGACGCAATATCAGAAATAAGGGAAGCAGTTGATTTTATTCGGTATTATTCATTTGAGTCCAGTAAATTAACTGACTCAAAACCACTTGGAAAAATTGTTTGTATTTCACCTTGGAATTTCCCATTAGCAATTTTTACAGGACAAATAATTGCAGCTTTGTCAGTAGGAAATGCAGTATTAGCTAAACCAGCAGATTACACTCCAATAATTGCCATTCGAGCTGTTGAATTAATGTACAAGGCAGGTGTGCCAAGAACTTCATTACAATTATTGATTGGAGACGGTCCTATTCTTGGTGATGCATTGGTGACCAATAAATTTATAGATGGAATTTGTTTTACGGGGTCAACAAATATTGCAAAATTAATAAATAAAAATTCTGCATCTGAAGGAAATCCTTACGTATCTTTAGTTGCTGAGACTGGTGGCATTAATGCTATGATAGTTGATAGTACAGCTCTACCAGAACAAGCGGTAAAAGATATTTTAGCTAGTTCTTTTCAATCTGCTGGCCAACGATGTTCAGCTTTGCGAATGCTATATTTACAAGAAGACATAGCTCATAAGTTTTTAGAAATGCTGTACGGTGCTATGGATGAACTAATAGTTAATGATCCGTGGCTTGCTAATACAGATATTGGACCAATCATTAGTATTAATGCTGCCAAAGATATAGAAAAATACATTAATCTAGCTAATGAGGAGAATAGAGTTCTACATCAAGTTGAAATTCCTGCACAAGGGTCATTTGTTAAACCTACAGTGATAAAAGTTGAATCAATAAAACAATTAAAACGTGAAATATTTGGACCAGTTTTACATGTAGCAACATTCAAATCTGTCGATATTCCAGAAATAGTAGACGATATTAATAACAAAAGTTATGGGTTAACATTTGGGGTGCACTCCAGAATAGATGCAAGAATTCATTATCTTTGTGAAAATTTAAATGTTGGAAATATCTATGTGAACCGTAATCAAATTGGTGCTGTAGTTGGCACTCAACCTTTTGGTGGAGAAGGCCTGTCAGGTACTGGACCAAAAGCTGGAGGGCCATCATATCTATATCAGTTTGTTAAAGGAAACGTTAATACAACTTATGAATACGCTGATAAGAAAACCGAGATAGAAAATGCACAGAAAATAATTGATGAGTGTTATCAGGTTGAGAGAAAAGTTTTAAATTGCACCTCCCTACCCGGCCCGACTGGAGAGTCAAATATTCTTACTACATATCCAAAAGGAATTATTTTATGTTTAGGCCCGACAGAAAAACAAGCTGAACTTCAAGCAAAAAGTGTTTGTGATATTGGTAGTAAAGCCTGCATAGTTTTAGGATTAGATCTTAATAATTTAAGTAAATTAGAAAATTTCTCTGCGGTTATGCTTTTTGCAACAATTGATATGGTACGTGTTGCAAAAAAAGCATTAGCAGAGAAAAATGGAAGTATTATTCCATTAATAACTAATACTGAAACATTAAAAAATATGAAAATTGAAAGACATGTTTGTATCAATACAACAGCAGCCGGTGGCAATGTAGAGTTATTGATTAACTCGAATTGAAACTAAATAAATGATTATAAAAAATTATGTTGTTATGATTTTTCAGGTAAAAGCCCTCTTGGACTAAACCTTAATACTAATAATAATATCAGCCCCATTGTCATCAAACGCATGTGTGCGGCTGAGTCAATTAAGTGTAACCTAAGGCTGCTATCTTCTGACATACCAGAAGTTATAACGTTCATTAGTAATAAACCAAGTGGCTCAGCCTCGATCCAAAAAAACCAAATTACAAATCCACCAAGTATAGCTCCCCAATTATTACCAGATCCACCAACAATAACCATAATCCATATTAGGAATGTAAATCTTAACGGTTGATATGAAGTTGGGGTTAATTGGCCGTCTAATGTTGTGAGCATAGCGCCTGCAAGTCCAACAACAACGGATCCTAATACAAATACCTGTAAATGTCTCTTTGTAACATTTTTGCCCATTGCATTAGCTGAAACTTCATTATCACGAATAGCACGCATCATCCGTCCCCATGGGGATTTTAATGCAGTTTCTGAAAGCCATAATACAATTAATAACATTGTTATAAATAATCCGGCATAGCATATCTTGACAAATATACTTGAAAAGCCAACCGGATCAGCACCCAGCCAATTACAAAGTTCAAGAAACCAGGGTGTAGATTGCAAGTTAACTTCGTATGGTACCGGTCTTGGCATACCAATTACATTTTTCACTCCCCTAGTCATCCAGTCTTCGTGTTTTAAAACTGCTATTATAATTTCTGAAATACCAAGTGTTGCAATAGCAAGGTAATCAGATCTTAGGCCTAATGTAATCTTGCCAATGACCCATGCTGCAATTCCCGCGAACAATCCACCAATCGGCCAAGAAATAACAATAGGTAACCCTAAGCCGCCTAAGTAACCTGATTTTGCTGGGTTGATGCTTTCTATTGCTTGAGTTGCAGGGCTAAATATTAATCTAGATAAAAAGAAACCAATAATGCAAATGGCAACAATAGAAATTGTTCTATATCTTCCAGATTTCATATTTTTATAGGTAAATACAGCAAGTCCAATGGAAATAACTGCAATTAACAATCCACCAAGAGCACCCCAGCCACCTTTATCCCAAGCCCCTTCTATGGGTGGCATTGCAACTAATACTGCAGCAAGGCCTCCTAAAGCAGCAAAACCCATAATACCAACATTGAAAAGGCCTGCATATCCCCACTGTATATTTACCCCTAAGGCCATGATTGCACTAATTAGGCATAGGTTAAGAATAGATAAAGACACATTCCAACTTTGGAAAAGTCCTACCCCTAATAAAAGTAATGCCATAATTGCAAAATATAATATGTTTTTATTAAGAGCCATTAAACTGATTTTCCTGCAAAAATTCCTGTTGGTTTAAAAAGTAATACCAAAACTAATATAATAAAGCTTACAGCAAATTTATAATCTGTTGCTAATAGTTGCACTAGTCCGTCTGGTTTCCAATCTCCTGGAACAATGTAAGCAACAAACTTTTTATACGGATATGTTATCATGATTTCTGAGAATGCTATTACAAATCCACCAGCAATAGCTCCTAATGGATTACCTAAACCACCAACTATTGCAGAAGCAAAGATCGGTAGTAATAACATAAAATATGTAAATGGTTTAAATGATTTATCCAAACCGTATAAAGTCCCTGCTATTGTGGCCAATATTGCGACTAAGATCCATGTAACCGACACTACTTTGTCTGGGCTTATTCCGGATAATAATGCTAAATCTTCATTATCTGAAAAAGCTCTCATTGATTTGCCAGTGCGGGTTTTATTTAGAAACCAGAATAATGCCACAACAACAATTACTGCCGTAACTACAGTTAATCCTTGAGAAACTTTAATAGAGACGCCTTCAGCTGTGCCTAAGTATTGTTTCATAGCTTTAGCTTTAATAATAAATCTTTCACCGTCAGCAAAACGCTGATCGTCTGGCCCAATAATAAAACGAACTATACCATTGAGTACAAACATTATTCCAACAGACGCAATAAGATATGTTACTGGCACAGCCTTTTTTTCACGATAAAATTTATATACAAATTTATCTGAACCAAGAAGGAAAATAGCTGTAACTAATATTCCAAATGGTAATGCAATTAATGCTGTTGGCAATGGCCCTAAATTAATCCCATATGATTGGAATAACCAAGTAAATAGTATCACAATCATAGTACCAAATGCCATAATATCGCCATGTGCGAAATTAGAGAACCGTAATATACCATATACTAAAGTGACACCTACTGCACCTAGGGCCAACTGAGAACCATATGCTATTGCCGGTACAAAAACAAAATTAGACATCAAGAAAAAAGCATTGAGTAAATCTTCCATTACAGATCCTCGACAATATATACATTAAAAAGATTTCCTATCTCATTGTATTTTATTAGTTTTATATATAAATATACAATCATATTATCCTCCAAGGAAACTTTTGCGCACTTCGGGATTGTTTAATAAAACTTCACCAGTATCTGTGAATTTATTTCTTCCTTGTACCATTACATAGCCTTTATCAGCAATATTTAAGGCTTGCCTAGCATTTTGCTCTACCATCAAGATTGTTATACCCGTTTTAGCTACTTCTATTATATTATCAAACAGCTCATCCATAACTATAGGTGAAACTCCTGCAGTTGGTTCATCTAACATTAATACCTTTGGCTGTGTCATTAAGGCACGGCCAACAGCGACTTGTTGTCTTTGACCACCAGATAACTCACCAGCATTTTGATTCCTCTTATCTTTAAGAATTGGAAAAAGATCGAACACTTCGTCCATTGTTTTACCAATATCATCGCGCCTTAAGAATGCTCCCATTTCAAGGTTTTCTTCAACACTCATGCTTGGAAAAACATTTGCTGTTTGAGGAACAAACGCCATACCTTTTGCAACACGAGCTTGAGGTGATAAACTTGTAATATCTTCTCCATCTAAAATAATAGAACCAGTATGTATATTTAGCATTCCAAAAATTGCTTTCATAGCGGTTGATTTTCCAGCACCATTAGGGCCTACGATTACTGCTATTTCGCCTTTTTCTGCTATTATATTACATCCATGTAATATATCAGCAGCACCATATCCACCGGTCATATTTTCGCCTATAAGATAACTCATGATGCAGCCTTATTTTTTAATCCAGTTCCAAGGTACGCTTCAATAACTTGTTCATTTGATTTAATTTCGTCTATTGTACCCTTTGCAAGTACACCACCCTCAGCCATAACTATAACTGGGTCACATAGGCGACCAATAAACTCCATATCATGCTCAATAACGCAAAATGTATAGCCACGTTCTTTGTTAAGCCGTATAATTGCATCACCGATTGTGTTCAAAAGTGTTCGGTTTACACCAGCCCCAACTTCATCAAGAAATACAATTTTAGCATCAACCATCATAGTTCGGCCTAATTCTAGTAATTTCTTTTGACCCCCTGATAAATTTCCTGCTAATTCATTAGCTACATGAGAAATTTCCAAGAACTCAATAACTTCATCAGCCTTTTTTCGTAATAAACTTTCTTCTTCTCGAATTTTTGACGGTTTGAGCCAAACATCTAAAAGTTTTTCTCCCGATTGCTCACCTGGCACCATCATGAGGTTTTCTCTGACTGTCATAGTGCTGAATTCATGAGCTATTTGGAAAGTACGTAATAACCCTCTGTGAAATAATTGGTGAGGCTCTAATCCAGTTATATCTTTACCATCTAAGAAGACGGTTCCTTGTGATGGCTTATAAACACCTGCAATAACATTAAATAGTGTAGTCTTACCTGCACCATTGGGGCCAACTAGACCAGTAATAGATCCTTTTTCGATAGTTAAAGATGCATTATTTACAGCCGTGAAACCACCAAATTTTTTTGTAAGATTATTTATTGTTATCATAACATCATTCCAGACATAAAAAAGAGGCCCCATAAATGGGGCCAATTTTAATTTTAGTTAGTTTAATTATCTATAACGATCAACTGAAATTTTTGCATCTTTGATGGTTATTTCACGATAATTACCAGCACTTTCACCAGCACCTATTAGTTCAACATTTGATGCACCAACATAATCGATTTCACCACCAGAAGCTAATATTTCCATACCTTTTGCTAGTTCACCTGGAAGTATTTGTTCTCCTGGTGCGTTAGCAACATCAAATACTTTCCCCTTATAATCAGCTGGATTTTTTGAACCAGCTGCTTGCATGGCTAATAGTATAAGTGCAGCGGCATCATAGCTTTCAGCTGCGAATGGTGAAGTAGCATCGAATGAATCTCCAGCTATTGAAACCAGAGTAGCAGCGCCTTCACTATCAGTGCCAGGTGCTTGACCGAACGAACCGTCTAAATCTGTTCCAATTGCTTCTGGTAATGAATCACCTACCATACCATCTGGAAGTACGAAGGTATCAAAAGCTCCTGTATCTAATGATGCTTGAATAATTCCTTTACCACCTTGGTCTAGATATCCAGCAACAACTAAAATTTCACCACCAGCAGCAGCTAAAGCGCCAACTTCAGCAGAATAATCTGCTTTTCCATCTTCATGTGATGCATTTATTGTAACTTCACCGCCTGCAGCTTCGAAAGCCGCAGCAAAAGCATCAGCTAAACCTTTACCATAATCATTATTTGTATAAGTTAGAGCAACAGAATTATAGCCTCGTTCCATAATTATTTCACTCATAACAACTCCCTGGCGAGCATCGGATGGCGCAGTACGGAAAAATAACCCATTATCCTCAATTGTTGAAAGTGCTGGAGATGTTGCAGAAGGTGATATCATAACCATGCCGTTTGGCATTGCAACATTAGTTAAAGTAGCTGTTGTTACACCAGAACAATCTCCACCAACAATTCCTGAAACTTTATCTGAAGTTATTAAACGCTCTGCAGCTGCAGTCGCAGCACCAGCATCTACACAAGTTGTATCTGCACGAATAGCAGTTACAGTTGAGCCATTCATAAATGAACCAGAAGCAGATACTTCTGCTATGGCTGCTTCAGCACCTGGCCCCATCTGAGCTACTAAGCTTTCAATTGGCCCAGTAAAACCAAGGAATACCCCAATTTTAACATCGTCAGCAGAAACTGCGGTTGCCATAGCCGCAGAAGCTACAGTCGCTAAAAGTAATTTTTTCATTTCTTTCTCCCAAAAAGATTTTTTGAACTTGATGTATATAAAAAATATATAACTTTAATTCTAAGTATACTAATGTTGATCAGATTAAGCTGAGTGTCTAGTAGAATATTTAAAAACAACTAAAAAAATGCCTTTAACATATTTAAATTAAAACAAATAATAATGTTAAAAGTATCATTGTGAGATCTTTAAAATAATAATATGATCTAAATATAGAATTTTAACATAAGGATGAATAAAAAATAGAATCAAATCTCAATTTTTTTTAATTAGAGAAGTAAATTTCTAACTTGTAATCTCGATTAGTTTAATACGTTGTATTTTCCCTGAAGGCCCTTTTGGAAGCTCATCAAGAAAATATATTCGATCAGGGGCTTTAAATTTTCCAAGTTTGGAACGACATAGCTCAATGAATTCATCTTCAGAAGCAATACTATTCATAGATAGCCTTATTGCGGCCTCTATCCTTTGGCCATAAACATCGCAAGGAATAGCAAACGCAGCAGCTTCAATAACATCTTTGTGTGCGTATAACGCGTCGTCTATCTCTCTGGGGGATATATTCTCTCCACCTTTAATAATTAATTCTTTTAATCTGCCTGAAACAAAAACATAACCGTCATCATCCATATATCCTAAATCACCAGTTAGTAACCATCCATCTTCATTGATTGTTGATTTTGTAGCTCCAACATTATCAAGGTACTCAATCATTATGTTGGGTCCCCTTACAGCTATTTCGCCAATAAGATTATCTATTTGTTCTGAACCATCATCTTTCAAAATTTTAACATCATTACCAAATGCAACTCCCGGAGAACCTATTTTACGTTGTTTTGGCGGTAAAGGATTTGATAAAATTTGAGCAGCAGTCTCCGTCAATCCCATTGTTTCAATTATAGGTACACCAAACCTTTTTTCAAAATTTGATTGAGTATCAATAGCTAAAGGAGCTGATGCAGATCTTCCAAATCGAAGGTTGTTACATACAGACACACTAGGATCATTTTTTCCGTGTAAAAGATGCGATATTATTGTGGGAACTACTGAAAACCATGTAATTGAATATTTTTCACAGTCCTGCCAAAATTTTGAACTTGAAAATCTTGGGCAAATAACACTTGAGCCTCCTGAAATTAATGGTGCTATGACAGTAACACAAAGGCCGTTAATATGATAAAGTGGTAGTACGCAAAGTGCTCTATCAGTTGATTTTAATTCATGGGCAATTGAAGTTGTCCAACCACCGGAGAGAAGACTAGAATGTGAATGAACGACACCTTTTGGAACTCCAGTGGTGCCAGAAGTATACATTAATAATGCATGATCTTCTGGTGTAATATCATGCAACAAAAGAGTTTCTTTTGTATCTTTAAATGTATCTTTTCTTACTTTAACAATTGTAGGATTTGCATTTGTTTCTTTGAGTGCATTTGACAAAACATCTGATTGCATTTCATCATAAAATATAAAATTGCAATTACTGTGCGATATAGCATGTCCAAGTGCTGCTGGACCAGCTGCAAGATTAAGTGGTGTGACACGAAAACCACCATAAATAATAGCATAAAAAATTTCTAGTGCGCTACTCCCATTCGACATACAAATAGCTATACTTTCACCTTTTCGTATATTTAATCGCAGAAGATGATTTGTAATTAACTTAACTCTGTTTAATAATTCTAACCAAGTAAGTTCTGATCCATTATCTGAAAACTGGTAAGATACCTTATTTGGTGATGTTTTTGCGTGATAATTCAACCAGTCGCGGATCGTGCCTTCCGGTTTAGATGTGGGAGAATAAATCATTTTCCGGCTTTACTCCAGTATTTTTCAAAAATATCCTCAAGCAATGGTTCTTCATTTGGAATTTCATTAACTATTTTTGTAACATTTAAAAAATGCTTCCAATGCAAATTATCGTCGATAGAGTTGCCACCCCAGCTGCCACAACCCATTGATAATGAAAATGGCATTCCATTATTAAATGACCCGCCCGTAGCAAAACAGTGTGCTTGATTAACTATCACTCTACAAGTTGGCAAAGTCATCGCCAACTTATTTGCTCTAAGTTTATCATTGGTATGAATGCCAATAGAATGCCCTGCACCATAGTGCATTAACATTTTTTTTGCTTTCAAAACAGAATCTGAAAAGTCTTTTGCTTTATAAATTGAAACAACACGTGATAATTTTTCACCTGAAAGCGGATAACTGTCACCTATGCCATCTGTTTCGATACCAATAAATTTTGTACCTTTAGGAACATGATCATTCAAATCTAAAGCGTTTATAAGTATATCTGCGTCTTGTGCTATTGCTTCCCTATTTAATTGGCCTTTTTTCCATAAACGATCTGTAATAATATTTTCCATTGATCTTGGTAAGGTTGCACACCCAACTAATGATAGTTCATCAATAAAACTATTATAAACCTCATCAAGAATGATAATTGAGTTTTCAGATGAACAAGATGTCGCGTTGTCAAATGTTTTAGATGCAGCAATTTTTTCTGCAGCCTCTTTTAAATTTGCTGTTTCATCAATAATTACAGTTACATTTCCAGCACCAACTCCTATAGCTGGAGTTCCTGAGGTGTAAGCTCTTCGGACATTATTTTGTGATCCCGTTACTATTACTAAATCTGTTTCTTCCAACATTTGCTGTGTTTTAATTTTAGTTCCCGGTGCTGGTATCATTTGAACAAGATCTTTATTTATTCCGATTTTTTCAAATTCTAAATGGATATAATGGATTAAACGTTCACAGCCAGCTATACCTTTTGGTGACGGCGAAATTATGATTGCATTACCGCATTTTAATGAATTTATTATATTATTTGCTGGAGTGGCTATTGGGTTAGTTGATGGGACAACAGCACCAATTACACCAATTGCTCTTGCAATTTTTGTTATTCCCTTATCAATATTTTCGTCAATAATTCCGTAAGTTTTTACATTAGAAATGTCGCGTAATAAGCCTAATGTTTTACGGTAGTTTTTTGTTATTTTGTCATTAACATTTCCCAAACCAGTACTTGAAACTGCTAATTCAGCTAATTCTTTATTCCTTTTAGGCTCCATAATTGCCCAGCCAACTGCTTGGGCCGCATTATCATATTTTTCTTGTGAACCATATTTTTCATATTCATTTTGAGCAATTCTTGCTCTTGCAATGATTTGGTTAACTTCTTGAATTTCAGATTGATCTGGCATGTATTACCTATTTGTTTAACAGAGGCAAAAAATTAATTTTGCCTCTATAATTATAATATTAAATTATAAACCTTTTAGAAGTTCTTCTAAAGTTGTTTGACGTTTAGCCCACATATCTAATACTTCAGCCCGGTTCATAATTTTCATTGGTGAACCACCAGCTTTCATTTTTTGCGCAACACGTTTGTGTTTGAACATTTCAGGTACAACAGATGCTAATTTATCAATAACAGCTTGAGGAGTTCCTTTTGGAACCATAACACCCCTAAAGTTAACTGATGTATTATCTACATCTAAACCTTGCTCCATCATAGTAGGCACATCAGGTAAAAATGCATTTCGTTCAAGGTCTGCTACTCCTAGGATCTTTATAGAACCAGCTTTTTGAGCGCGGAAAGCATCTGACAAATTATTTACACCAGCAAGAACTTCACCACTAATTACTGCTTTCATGGCACCTGCACCACCAGATTTATTTGGAATGTACAACATCTTAACACCAGCTGCTTTTTCAATTTGCAAAGCAGCAATATGATGTCCTACAAATAATCCAGCACCTGAAAATGTAAGTTTTCCTGGATTAGCTTTTGCAAAATCAACAACGTCAGACATA
>ENA-OWPI01003926-OWPI01003926.1-marine-metagenome-genome-assembly--contig:-NODE-3926-length-12244-cov-3.204734_pt1 | contig 12244 bp, 10 predicted proteins | sample MGYA00238138_ERZ651775 | MGnify/ENA primary metagenome ERZ651775 (study PRJEB26906, sample SAMN06265043) | marine metagenome | isolation source: Helgoland LTER site | place: Germany:Helgoland, sampling...
ATCTTGATACTTACGATCCTAAAGCGCCTTCTGGTATCTCAAGAATGGATGACGGAAAGAAGACCAACAGTGCCAGCAAAGACGAGGACGAGGACGACGACGAGGACGACGACGAGGACGACGACGACGACGACGACGACGACGACGACGACTGCAGGGAGCAGAGAGACTCGATGTATTCCCGCGTCAAATCCATGTTCTCCGAGTAGTAACTTCCCGACGTCGGGTTGTAACTATTGCCCCGGTCTAAGAAAGCGCCCTGGCGGATTATGTTCATCTTGAGGGACGCGGCGTCCGGTGCGACTTCTGTAGTAGTAACAGCTCGTCGTCCGTCGATTGATGCCTCCAACTCAGATGAATAAAGCGAGTGACGGGGGGCGGGTAGTTTTCTTCCGCTGCCGCTGATCGTAAAAAATCCATTCACATGACTGAATTGACAGCCAAGGTCGAGGAGGAAAAACAAGCATAGCGAGGACCAGACCATGACAACAAGACCGGGTTGGTTTTCTCTGTGTTGTGTTATGAGGAGAGAACACCTGAAGGAAAGTCAGAATTGCGAAAGAAGACAAAAAAGACCCCAAAAATGTCCAGTTCCTTTCAGCGATAATTGGTTAATCTCAGGACTCAAAAAATTGCCATCCAGCCCGAAAAAACATTGAGTACACAACCCAAGAGAAACCAAACATTTAAAAGGGTAGAGCAGGTCCCCACACCGCCGCGGGCACAAATCGGCAAAGTCAGAAAAGCACAACGATTAAGGTGCAAGGAGTTCGTCAGTCTCCTTAGGATGCAGTGGTTTTTTGTTCTTTCGGTGATGGTACTCTTGGGTAGTATAGAAACTTTTTTGACCCATAAGACGTTGACACAAAGAACGACGACGACTACGACGACGACTACGACTACGACTCCTACAGCGACGATGAGGACAAAAACAAGAAGAAAAACAACCTCATTATGGAGCACTTCCTCGAAGAAGCAGCTCATAGCCCCGAGTAAATACCCCCTGATGCTTCAAGTGAAAGAAGATCCTTCAAGAGATTGGTTCAGCCTCCTGCGTAAGCCGAGTGGTATTAGCGAAGGATTTCGCAGTGGAAAGAATGTGGTTTTCGTGAACGGCACGAAGCTCTGCTGGTCGCCTATGGACGGTCGGGGGGATTCTGACGACTGGCGGGGAACAACAGGCGGTTCCATCGCCGGATTAACTCGGCCGAAGTACACCCTTGAATTATCTGCGGAGGTCTCTGTCCCAAACCCAGGCTACGCCTCTGTCATTCGTGATAGCCTGTGGGTGACAAGTTTTTTCATGTTGCCAGGGAAAAAGGGCGGAATAACTAAGGTTGGTCTATCAGATGGGGCGGTCACCAAATGTAAATGGGGGCTCGGGTGGCCAAACGAAGTGATAGAAGTGCCAGAAATTGTTGATAGCAGCAACAACAGCTACAACGGCAACAACAGCAACAACATTATTCAAAGCGGCGGTTCCCACTCCCCTCACCAAGGTGCTATACTTGTATGCGATGGATTTTTTGTTCCCGGTAAGAATCAAGGCGGAATATATATGGTTGTCTCTCCCACTTTCCCCACTGAGCGGATAATTCAAGTCACAGTGCCAAAAGACGGGTGGTACTACCACCATGCTGTGTGGGTTGACATGACAGGTGACGGAAATCAAAACGACATTTTGGCAGCCAGAGCAAAGGGAATCGGCGAGGGGGGCGAATTGGTATGGTTTGAAAATCAGGTCGCTAATGGTTGGAAAGAAAATGTATTGATTGAAGGCCCAGACGTCACATTCGCGGTGGTTCAGTTGGGTGACGACGATACCTTTGAGGTGATTGCGCCTGAATTTTTCTCGAAAAAAGTAATGCTCTACAGCATTAGTCGTCGTGGTGTAGACGGCACATCACCGCCTTCAATTGTGTTTTCTAGGACGATCGATGACAATTGCGGTTTTGCTTATGGAATCGCCTTGATGCCTGCGAGCAAATCTTCGCAAAATTTGTACAGAAACAAAATAATCAACGGCGGAGGGTTGCAAAAATCGAGCATCGACGACGACACTTCCTTTACACACGTAATCGTCACCAATCACGAAAATTCAAATTATGGCGATGGTGATAATGGCGAGGTTTTCGGTTCCTGTGAGATAGGAGGGGCCATGTTTAGTTATGCTGTCCCAAGTGATTGGAGGGCAGGTTCTTGGGCTCGCGAAACGGTGTCCTCCTCCCCTTTCGAGGTTTGCTCGCGTCTGAGTTTTCAACCAGGCGCCCCAGGTTTTCCTTACATCTTCAAACCAGATTTGGACAAAGACGAAAATTACATTGCGCTGGCCGGGGATGGGAGCGAGCGGGCTTATATTTTTCGGCCAAAGGAGGAGGAATGGACGACTGGAGGAGGAAAATCTTGCTTGAACTATGAACTCATGGCGGAGATTGAATTTGGATGCACTGTTGGAAGCATGGGAATCTCCCACGGCAAAATTTTTGGTAGCAAAGGACAGGGTAGAATGGCAAACCTATTTGTTTGTTGTCACGAAAATGACTATGTGTTCACATTTTCATTTGCTAGAAAGTAGTGAATTGAGAATGAATGAATGGTTGCTTTTATTTAAAATTGAAAATAAGTATCTAAAATAGATGACGAGTTTTGCTTGGAAAAATCTCCCACAAAATTTATATCGAAGAATACAACTTAAACTACCGAAGCTTTCACTAAGTCTACTTATTGTTTTTAAACATATTATCCATCGCGGGCGTCGCCAGGGTCAGGTGTTTGCCTAAGAACTTCATGACAGCTCTTATTTCTCCCTCGCTCTTTATCATTGAATGACCCCCTCCCATCATTCGTATGTCTACATCTGTTCTTCGTAGATAAAGCGAAGCAGAACGCTTGGCGTCCCTCTGAGTGAATTGTTTGTCCTTCTTCCCAGCTAGTAGAAGAATGGGTGTCCATGAAGTTGTGTTCAGTTGATTTGGGTCGTGTGGAGAAGATATATATATTCCCTTTCCCCCATTTTCCCTTTTTTCCTGTCTATCCCCTCTTTCGTCTTCTAAATCTACACCACCCTCTAAAACGCACCCCCCACAAACGCAAACACATCCTCCGATCCTGCTTCTCCCTTCCTCCTTGGCAACCTCCATCGCAACAGTCGCCCCGCTGGAGAATCCGAAGAGGAAGACATTCTCCCTCGCGAAGGAGCGGGATGTAATGAACTTCAGGAGACGCCTCATTTTCGAGACCGCTCCTCGGAGAGTTTCAAGACGCACAGGGTCAGACCGTGACAACTGTAAGCCAGTCGTGTAATCCATCTCAGTAAACCATGCGTAACCAAGGTCAAAAGGGAGCTGCTGAGGGGGCAGAATTGAAAGAATGGCAGTGGAGGGGAGGTCAAATTTCTTCCCCAGGGTGAAATAATTGTTGTTGGGGCTTGTTTCGCCAGACCCAGGAAGAAATATGACCAAGTTTTTCGGAGGCAAGGGTCGCGTCGACGTTTCTGAATCAGACTGTTGACTTTGTTGAGTCGTTGGGCTATCAGGGGCGTGAAAAGCAGATGTGAAGTGCTGTTGTAGCTCCTGCAAATCCAGTGGTTCCATTTCAATACGGTCACTCTTTGCGCTATTCTTAAGCATGCTCTTTGTCCGACGGCTCAATCCGATCAAATTCTCCGCAATCTTTGCCAATTCTGTTTCACTTGCATCCGCAAAGGCGAATGCATCAACCATTTCAGAGGTATTGTAGGGGTTAGTCACTTCAACACGCTGGATTGAACCGGAAGTGTAGTACCTCTCTCTCTCAGAGACTCTCAGCATGTTATTGTAGAGGATCGTCACACAAAGCAGCAGGAAGGGAGCACAGCAGCAGGGGGGAAGGCGATGTTATAGGGGGACCCCACCCATTGAGGAGGATGCGATGTTGTGAACTGGGAGATGATTGCTCCCGCCTAAGAATAATAAGAACAGGCCTCAAAATTACTCATTCATTTCCCCATTCTTATTTTTTTGGGTCCAGTACGAAAACTCAATTTCTTGTTGGTTTCTTGACTTTTTCTTGATTTCCCCCCGCATTCACGCACCTTTTACAAACGATATATCATTTCACGTACTATATTCAGCCAAATCACGCGGATTTCAATAGTATTGGCCACCTCATCTTTCGTGGGAAAGCGAAATAGTGGAGGACAGACAGGGTGTAGCGCGGCTACTAGCGCTGGTTACGTAGAATATGGGTGATAATACGGGCATTGTGAAGCTAGATCAATTCGTTCGGGAACTCGGTCCCCGACTCTCAAAGTTGTCCGCTGCTGAGAAGAAAGAATCCATCCTGCAGTTCTACAATCGACTAGAAGTGAGTAAGTCTGACTATGCTCGCTACGTTCACCCGGACCCTTCTCAAAAGTACACTCGCAATCTTGTTTCCACTGACGATTCGACGTACACGCTGCTGCTGCTCGTCTGGAGCCCATCCATGGAGTCACCAATCCATGACCATCCTTGCGATGGTTGCTGGATGCGCATACTTGAGGGAAACCTTGAAGAGAGTCGATATGTTCTCGAGGAAAATAAGGACTCGAGTCATTTCGCTGTGGAGGCCGGTGAAAATGGGGCCATTGTTGCCGAAGAAAGGCCCCGAGTGAAGTCTCCGGGGGGATCCACCTTGAGGTGCACGACAAAAGAGAATTATGAAGAGGGCTCAATCGCATTCATTGAAGATGCGATGGGATACCACAAGATTCGGAATACCAGTGATAGTGAATTTGCCGTTTCGCTTCACCTGTACTCGCCGCCCTTTGACCAGTGCAAGTTCTGGCCAAGCCAAGGGAATGGGGATGTATCTCTCACTGGTAACGTTTGTTTCCACAGTGAGTATGGTGAACTGGTGCAGCGGTAAAATGAAGTAACAGCTATTTTTAAGTAAAAGCGATCATGACGGTGCATGACAAGCATGACGAGAGAAAAAACGAACGCATTTTTGGTGGGACAGCGACAGCAACACACAACAAGTTAAAACTCCTTCATTATTCTTTCATTCAGTTAAAGTTCGCATTTTCTTAATGTTATCAAGACATCTACCCTAGGTTTCTTTCTACTTGCAGAGTAGTCGCTAATCGCGTCTAGCCTATCGCCAACCGCTAATGTAGCCATTGTGCTCATGGAACAGGAGCTATTCCCGCCCTTGGAGCAGGATCAAAACTTCCCACTCCATTGGCAATGGGATTGACTAAGGCATCAGGAGGGTGGCCGTGGTAGTTGCCAGCATTTTCAGGGATGGCACCCGCAGACGGCCACTCGCCACTCCAATCGCCATCGTACTTCTCCTTGCTCCAACTTCCGTCACTGCCCTGATTGATGTATTGGTGAGCATTGTCTTGGCCAAAGCCTGCAAAACCGTTTTTTGTTGCCTGGTTCTTTCTGTCCTCGTGTTCCCACTCGCACTGCCACCCCCTATATCCTTCTGCGCAAACCTTGCAGTCACTTGATTGAGTCAACCCGACAACATCACTATAATAACGCGTGTTGACAGTGTTGTGGTCAGTGCACTGTCCACTGCAACTTTTATCAACTAGCCCCTCCGAGCTCCCATACGTCCCCTCTGGACAGAAAAAACAATCTGCAGCGGACTGTGCCCCAGGAGTATCTCTATAAGTTCCCTTCGGACACTCGTCCGTGCAACCAGAGCTGGTAAGGTCATGGGTTGAACCATACCTACCTCTGGGACAGGGGATGCATCCGTCCTCGCGGAAACCGCCCGGTCGGCGTGAGTACGTTGCACCGGTTACTAGTCGGTACATGCCAAGAGGGCAGCTGATCGTCGGGATAATACCTCTGTCAGTCTCAAGTGACTCACTTTCAAACAGCCAACTCTTCTTCGGGATGTGTTGGAGACGGCGCCTTTCCTCCGACTCTCCAGAGGTTTTATTTGTTTCTGATGGGATCTTTGGTTGGTAGAAGACGAGTAGGACCAACCCTGCGAGACCCAGGAGGGCTAAATAAGCTACCGAAGTCCTAAACATTACAGAGACTGTTAAAGTATGTTGCAGAGGGACTGATGAGTATGTCTTGAGGGTAAAAATTAGGTGGTGCTATCTCCGGTCGCTGTCGCGTTCGACGTCCTCGAGGCTTGAAAAATCAATTTCACGATATCTGAGGCTCTATTTTTGAGGCAATCCTCCGAAGAATTTCCTCTTTGGGGCGATCTCCAAGAAAATGTTTGCCACACAATAATTCAATTTTTCAAAGCTAATAAATCTACCCACAGCCCCAAAGAAAGCCGATAAGAACACTGGAATAGCTACCAGAAGCGAAAATTTTCGGTAACCTTCCATTTGTGGCAACCACTTGACTGCCACCAGCCAATCGTTCCAAAGATGACAGTCCGAAAGAAGCTGGATCCCCGTATCCGAACGCTGATCGAACAGTCGACTCTTCACCACCACCGCTCGTTGATGATTTTGGTGGGCGATCACGGAAAGGACCAAGTCCCAAACCTGCATTATCTTCTTTCCAGAACGACAATTAAGAAACGTCCTTCAGTATTATGGATGTACAAGAAGGAGCTCGGATTCAGCACGCACCGCAAGAAGCGTATGAAGAAGATCAAGCGGGACAAGGCGCGAGGAACGGACAACGATGATGCAGCAATGGACAATTTTGAGCTCTTCATCTCGGGGACTGACATCAATTGGTGTTTTTACAAGGACAGTCACCGGGCGCTCGGTCAGACATTCGGAATGCTTGTTTTGCAAGATTTTGAAACGATGACGCCCAACCTTTTGGCCCGTACGGTGGAGACCGTTGAAGGTGGGGGTATGGTTGTGTTGCTCATGCGCACCGTGAAATCTCTCAAACAGCTCTACAACATGACAATGGACGTTCACAGTCGGTACAGAACAGCTGGCTCGGGAGAGGTTGTTCCCCGCTTCAACGAGCGATTCATTCTGACTCTCGGCAAGTGTGAAAACTGTCTGGTCTGCGACGATGAGCTCAACATCCTTCCCATCTCCAAGAAGGCATTGGCGAAACTGTCCAAATGCGAAGAGGGTGGCGTCATGACGGGCGAGGCCGGTGAAGTTCTCGCTCCGAAGTCTACCGAAGACATTGAATTGGAATCTTTGAAGGCTTCCCTCGAGGATACCCCTAACGTAGGCGTGATTGTAAACCTGGCAAAGACGCTGGACCAGGCCAGAGCCATCTTGACATTTCTCGAGGCCTGTTCCGAGAAGACGAATAAATCCACAGTGGCGCTGACGGCCGGTCGAGGAAGGGGCAAATCTGCCGCCATCGGTCTTTGTCTGGCCGGGGCTATATCATTCGGTTACAGTAATATCTTCGTCACGGCTCCTGACCCTGAAAATCTCGTCGCTGTCTTCGATTTTGTTATGAAGGGCCTCAAGGTTTTGAAGTACGAAGAGCACCATGACTACACCGTCTCTTACGACACAAGTAATGCCAGCAATGTCAACAATGCCAACAGCAAGGTCGTGGTCTCCGTCGAGATGCACAGGGACCACCGGCAAATCATCAAATACGTCCCCCCCAATGAGGTGGACAAGTTCAGCAACGCAGAGTTGGTGGCAATTGACGAAGCAGCGGCAATTCCGTTGCCGACGGTGAGAAAGCTCATCGGAAACCATCTCACCTTCATGTCATCAACCGTAAGCGGTTACGAGGGCACTGGCAGAGCTCTCTCTCTCAAGCTCATCAAGGAGATGCGAGAGAGGAAGGTCGGGGACAGAGCGAGGAGCGCCGCCGAGGCTGGGGAGGGCGTGAAGGGGAGCAAGAACAAGAAGGGCGAGTTCAAGGTCCACGAGCAGAGGTGGGCGGCGGCAGCAGCGGCCGCTAGTGCAGGTGGAGGGGAAGGGAGCGATTCTCTGAGGGAAATTGAACTTGTTCAGCCGATTCGATACGGTGTCAAGGATCCCATTGAACTGTGGCTGAACAACTTGCTTTGTCTTGACAGCAATAGTAGCAAGAACCTGAAGCTCAACAGCGGAGCCCCAGCTCCCAACTCATGCGAGCTGTACTCTGTAGATCGAGACGCACTTTTCAGCTATCACAAGCTGTCCGAGAGTTTCCTACAAAAGATGATGTGCCTATACACGTCCGCACACTACAAAAACAGCCCCAACGATTTGCAAATGCTCAGCGATGCCCCGGCCCATAAAATTTTTGTTTTGCTGTCGCCCGCAGCGGAAGATGACGAGAGCGGCGGACTGCCGGACATTCTCGCGGTCGTTCAGATCGCCCTCGAAGGTCAAATTCAACGAAAGGTTGTCGAGGCGCAGCTTTCGCGAGGACAGCGTGCTAGCGGCGACTTGATCCCCTGGACTATTGCACAGCAGTTTGGGGACAGCTCCTTCGCCCAGCTTAGCGGCGCCAGGATCGTGAGAGTTGCAGTCCACCCTCAGGTTCAGGGTATGGGTTACGGCACAAGAGCCATCGAGCTGCTGTACAGGTTTTATAATGGCGACATGATCAACATGGGAATGGAGGGAGACGATAGCGACAGCGATGATGCTAATGATGGGGAGAATAATGAGGACGACAGCGACAGTGACGACAGCAGTGACGACGATGCTAACGACGATGATGATAAGAAGTCGAGTCTCATGAGAGAGAAGCTACGCCCGAAGAAGAAGCTCCCCCCCCTTCTCCTACCCCTGAGTGAGGTGAAGGCACCAAAGCTTGACTGGATTGGGACCTCTTTTGGTCTCACCCAGCAACTCTACAAATTCTGGAGGAGAAGTGGAATGAGAATGCTGTACCTGAGGCAGACCGCAAACGAGCTCACCGGAGAGCATAGCAGTATCATGGTGCGCACCCTGCCCAACAGGACCAATTTTGACGACTCATGGTTGCCGGCATTCGTGACCGATGCTAGGCGCCGTTTTGTCTCTCTCCTCTGTGGTGTTTTTCGAACGATGGAGATTCGCACGGCGGCCGCCCTGCTCGAGGATGTGGACGTTTACACTGACAAGGATAGCAAGAACAATATCAAGGCGAAGGAACGATTGGGAAGCGGGGTGGGGCTTATAACCAGCAAGGAAATCATGTACTACATGACGCATCACGACATCAAAAGACTCGAGCAGTACGGCCGGAACCTATGCGACCACCACTTGGTGACGGATTTGATTTCAGCGATTGCGAGGCTTTACGTCATGGGTAGATTTGGGGGTAAATGCATTCTGAGCAGCGTGCAGAGTGCGCTGCTTTGTGGGGTGGGGCTGCAGAATAAGACAGTCGATGACATGGCTGCAGAACTGAAACTCCCACTCAACCAGGTCCTGGCGATGTTTAATAAGGCCATCCGCAAGATAAGTATGTGCGTTAACGAAATCCTAGAAGCCAGCGAAAAGGAGGGCATTTTCGGAATTGATGACGAGGAGAAGAAGGAGACAATTGCAAGGGGACTGAAGACAATGGGTAACGAGGGAGAAATGGGTAGGTTGGAGGAGGAGGAGAGGGAGGGCGAGGAGGAAGCAAAGATAGCCATGAACAAAATGCTTGGGGGCAAGATTGACGGGGACTTGCTCAAGCAGTTCTCCGTGAAAGGAAGCGAAAAAGACTGGGAGAACATCGGCGATGTGACGTCCTCCAGCAGCATCGTCATTGAGACAAAAAAGAAGAAGCCAGAGAACACCCCCGATTCACAAAAGAGACCGCTTGACTTTGAAGGCGAGGAGGAGCGCATTAACAGTGGATTGTCAGGGAAAAAATTAAAGACACCAAAGAGTGGGAAGCGCGAGAAGAAAGAAAAGTCGTCAAAGAAGAAGAAGAGGAAGGTGGAATCGGTAAATGAACAATAATTGCAACAAGAGTGTGAATTTTGTGGAAATAGTGTGTCAGTGTGACATTTTTGTTGTATTTTAGAATCCTCCTTCTCTTGGGTCTTTGAATAAATTCATCAGGTTGCTGCTCGATTTGGCTTTCTTGAAACCCCCGCTCATCCCAACAGGGGCCAAGTCCGTGCTGGTCTGGGTGGTAAGTTGCAGCGTTAATTCGCTCCGTGTTTGTTGCCCAAGAGTGCGTCCTTTTACTGGAATCACCACTGGAGGCGGCGTGGTAACGCGTTGTTGCATAAATAGGTCGGTCGCCTTCATCCACGAGAACATTGTTCCGTCATTACCCATGCTGGCGACAAGAGGGGCCAGGATTCTGCTTCTGTCCTCAAAACTCAATTTATCAAATGCTTTGACGCCCTTCAATTTTAGATCGCTCTCGCCTAGGACGATGAGACTTTCGAAAGCGGCAACACGGAATGCAACCACAGAGCGCTGGGGAATAAGCCACTTATCCACTACTTCCCGAATATTATCAATCTTCACGGTGACACTCTCTGAACCGACAGTTAGTGAGTGAGTGCCATTTCCAGCAAATTCGTGTGCAATTATGTGGACGAATCTCTCCTCGACGCGGTGCCTTTCTAGCGCTAAATTGCGAAAAAACTACGGCGCATTTTTGGTGAGAACTTTTTTGATACGAATTGAGCAAAAAAGACAGAAAAAATTCACCTCGTCGAAATCGATGTTGCCAGCAGACGGGTCATAGCTATTGTACGATCTATCAACATTAGAAAAAAGAGATCGCTGCGCTATGGACTTGTATTTCTTTGAAGAACGGAGCTCTCTTGGGGAAAGGGGGGGGGTAGCAGACATTTTGGCCGAGGACCAAGTCTTGGCGTTTGCTCTCACATTCTTCTTAAAAGTATTATCCATCTTTGTCCCATTTTTCGTGGCTGTTAGATCCTGTACTTCCGCCGTAGGAGCCGGTTTTGTCGTAATAGATGGCGGTGTCGTCGTCATGGACACAGGTAATGTCGTCGCCAAAACTGTGCTGTTCGCCGCTGATGCGCCCTTGCTGCCCCCATGCGCGCTTTCCTCAAACTTCTTGTCCGCGTCGAGCTGCATCCATAGCTTCCTCTCCAACCTCCGAATATTCTTTATGTGGAACTGCACGTACGTTTTGGCAATGTTTGTGAGGAAACTCGACAGGAAAACGAGGCTGAATGGCAAGAAGAAAACAGTAAACCACTTGCCGAAGGTGGTTGTTGGCTGCAGGTCGCCGTAACCCACAGTAGTGATTGTCACCACCCCAAAATAAATGCTGTCTACAGCAGACCATCCCTCAGCCTTTCCCACGATTCCACCCCCTACGGCTGTGAGACAGAGGAGCGGAAACAAAAAGTTGAAAACTTGTCCTATTCTGGTATGGGATTTCCAATCTTTGAATTTTCTGTAGTGTGTCAAGAAGACCTCAACTACGAATCCGAATCCAAGCTTCTTCAAGGGGTGCATCCGTCGCTTGAACGAGGCCAACCGACCCTTCCGATTGCTTGGGTCTTTGAGTGGATCTCCTTGAATGTCGCCGGCCTCTGCATCCCCTTGGTCGACACCCCCTTCCACATCTACGCCAGCGAGCTTCGCAGCGCGCCTGAGCGTACGGTTATTATCCCTACTAAACTGTGTTCTAACAGCCTCAATTGCAAGAAACTGGTAGATCTCAGCTGCCGTGATTGTGCTGACTGCGATACCTACAAGAATGATCACAACGGTGATGATACGCGAAGATGGCGTCACGGGAGCGTAATCGCCATAGCCAACTGTCGTTATGGTGTACATTATAAAATAGGTCGCGTCTACTACGGATACCTGTTGACCGTCCGTCCAGCGCGTGTAGAAAAGGACGGAGAGAAGGAAAAAGAGAAAGAGAAGGGAGAAGGAGAGGACAGCGCCTTCCTGCACTGACGTGTGGCGAGCAGTCCAAGCGATGAAGCGTCGGTCGAAGGCGGCATCATACACAGCCTCCATTCGTTCGGCCATATCATGTAAGTGCGTAGAGTGTTCCGAGTGCGAGGAGTTGTTTGAGTTTGAGTTTGAGTTTGAGTTTGAGTTTGAGTTTGAGCTTGGGGAGGTGTTGTCGAAAGAGTTGTCCAACTGTTGAGGTCCTGAAGTTGATGCAAATTGTTCAAATGGAGGTGATCTGGGAGCAGGCTTATCTACACCGTTCAACGAATAAACGTGCTTTTCAGGCGAGCTCCCATCCTCCCCCTCTTTCCCGTCTAAACCCCCTACTCGAAGCATTGCATCTTCTAATCCAGAAAAAACATGCCGGATTGACGGGCTATTGTTATCTGGAAGGTCCATCGACAACGGCTCGCCAGCTCGTACAAGCTTGTCAGCCTTGGATCCTGTTTCAGTCGCTGGGGGGGAAGGGGGGAGTGGAGTTGAGGGCTTCATAAGTGAATT
>ENA-OWPI01003929-OWPI01003929.1-marine-metagenome-genome-assembly--contig:-NODE-3929-length-12240-cov-7.317520_pt1 | contig 12240 bp, 9 predicted proteins | sample MGYA00238138_ERZ651775 | MGnify/ENA primary metagenome ERZ651775 (study PRJEB26906, sample SAMN06265043) | marine metagenome | isolation source: Helgoland LTER site | place: Germany:Helgoland, sampling...
ACTAATTAAAACTGATTCATGGTATTGTCTTTGCCTGATGCTTTAAGAGCAGCTTCTCCAGCAAAGTATTCCTTATGGTCATCGCCCATATCTGATCCAGCCATATTTTGATGTTTGACACAGGCTATACCTTGGCGAATTTCTTTTCTCTGAACGCCTTCGACATAACCTAGCATTCCTTTGTCACCAAAATACTCTTTAGCGAGATTATCTGTGGATAATGCAGCTGTATGGTAAGTTGGTAGTGTTATCAGGTGATGAAAAATTCCTGCTTCTCTAGCAGCATCAGCTTGAAAAGTTTGAATTTTTTTATCAGCCTCTATACCTAGTTCTGTAGCATCATACTTCTCATTCATTAGATCATCTCTTTCATATGTAGACATATCGTCTCCATTCTCTGTCATCGAATCGAATACCTGTTGTCTAAAATTTAGAGTCCAATTAAATGATGGGCTGTTGTTATAGACAAGTTTTGCATTGGGAACAACTTTTTTAATCTCATCCATCATTGCACCAATTTGGCCTATATGAGGTTTCTCAGTTTCTATCCAGATTAAATCAGCTCCATTTTGTAAGCTGGTAATTGAATCCAAGATACATCTTGCTTCTCCTGTGCCTTCTTTAAATCTATATAAGTTACTAGGGAGTCTTTTGGGTCTGACAACTTTTCCATTTTGATTGATTAGCACATCACCGTGATTTAAATCAGAAGGATCTAACTCTTCTACATCTAGAAAGGAATTATATTGATCTCCCAGATCACCAACCTCATGAGTTATAGCAATTTGTTTGGTAAGGCCTGCTCCCAATGAATCTGTTCGAGCTACGATGACTCCATCGTCTACTCCAAGCTCTAAGAATGCATATCTGACAGCATTAATTTTTGCTAGAAAATCAGAGTGGGGCACAGTGACTTTCCCATCTTGGTGTCCACATTGCTTTTCATCAGAAACTTGATTTTCAATTTGAATGCAGCATGCGCCTGCTTCAATCATTTGCTTGGCCATTAGGTAAGTAGCTTCTTCATTTCCAAAACCTGCATCAATATCTGCAATGATTGGAACTATATGAGTTTCAAAATTATCAATTTTATTTTGAATTAAAGGTTTGTCAGCATCTGAAGCATTATCAAGCTCTCTGAACAAACCGCCTAGCTCACGTGCGTCAGCTTGCCTTAAAAATGTATAGAGTTCTTTTATCAATGAGGCAACTGATGTTTTTTCATGCATTGATTGATCTGGTAAAGGGCCGAATTCAGATCTAAGAGCAGCTACCATCCAGCCAGAAAGATAAAGATATTTTTTATCAGTAGTACCAAAGTGTTTTTTAATGGATATAAGTTTCTGCTGACCAATAAATCCGTGCCAACAACCTAAAGATTGGGTATAGGCAGACGTATCTGAATCATAAGCATCCATATCCTTCCTCATTAAAGAGGCTGTGTATTTCGCAATATCAATACCAGATTTAAATTGGTTTTGAAGTCGCATTCTTGCAGCATATTCAGGCTTGATAGAGCTCCAATTTGAACCGCTGAATTCAGGAATAGCATTGAGCTTATCTACTTCAGATGTAAAATTATTTTTTGTCATTAATATACCCCTATATTTATGTAGTGAATTTGAATTTATTAGGAGATAATTGTCAATATTTACTAAAAATACCTTTAAAACAGCGTTTACAGGTAGCATTTAAAGTAGTTAAACTACAGAATTTATGATTTTGCCAGTTTAGAAGCTATACCAAGATAATTGAAAGGAGTTAATTTTTTTAATTTATCCTTGGATTTATCGCTGATTTTAAGATCATTTACAATTTTTAGGTAAGAATCTTGATTGATATTTTGACCTCTAGTTTTAGTTTTTATTTCTTCATAAGCATTATCGTATCCTTCTAGTTTCATCACTATTTGAAGTGCTTCCGCTAGAACTTGCCAATTATCAGATAATTCTGTTCGAGCATTTTGTTTATTTGGTTGAATTTTGCTTAAGCCATTAATACAAGAACTAATTCCAAGATAACTATATCCAAATCCAATGCCTAGATTTCTCAATACAGTAGAATCAGAAAGATCTCTTTGAAGTCTTGATTTAGTCAACTTATCAGCAAAAAAACCCATCAATGAATTGGACAGTCCAAGATTCCCTTCTGAGTTCTCAAAATCTATTGGATTCACTTTGTGCGGCATAGTAGATGATCCAACTTCACCGTCTTTAAGTTTTAACTTAAAAATATCATTAGAGATATAAATCCACATATCTTGGTTGAGATCAATCAAAATATTATTAATTCTTTGAATGCAGTGAGAGATTTCAGCAATACCATCATGAGATTCAATCTGAGTAGTGATAGGGTTTTGCTCAACTTTAAATGAAGATAAGAATTTATTAGTTTTAGAGACCCAATCAATTTTTACATCAGATAGATTTAAAGTATGAAAATTTCCAGTGGCACCTCCAAACTTAGCCATAGGTTTCATTTGTTTTAGCATTTCTTTTTGTCTTATTAATCTTTGATGAAATACTTTTATTTCTTTACCAATTGTAGAGGGAGAGGCTGCTTGTCCATGAGTTCTGGCTAGTAAGGGTAATGTTGCCCAAGATTTTGATTTAGAATTTAAATCTTTGATAAGGCTATCTAGTTTTTTTATATATATGTCTTTAGCATCTCTAAGCAATACTGCATAAGACAAAGAATTCACATCCTCACTCGTCAATGCAAAATGAACCAGATGTTGATATTTCTTTAAATTAGAAAATTTATTCATTTCTTCTCTAATAAAATATTCAACAGCTTTAACATCATGATTAGTTTTGGTTTCTATGGTTTTAATTCTTTTTGCTGATTTACTATCAAAGCTTTTTTTGATTGCCAAAAGATTATTTTTAGCTGCAGATGAAAGTGGTTTAAAGTTTTTTCCACATTGTGTTGTTAAAAAAATAATCCAATCTATTTCAATTTCAAATCTAGTTTTATTTAAATTAGACTCTGAGAAATTATTAGCAAGATCGATGATTTTTTTACTGTACCGATTATCTAGAGGGGAGAGTAATTCTTGATGTTTCATAGTTTGAATTATAGCTACTCTTTCAATGCTTTTGCTATGATGCCTCCACCTAAACATTCATTATTTTTATAGAGTACAGCAGACTGACCAGGCGCAATTGCTCTGATTTTTTCAGAGAATGACAATTCCACCCCTTTGTCCATAAAATGTGCAACACATGAAACGGGCTTACCTCTGTGACGAACCTGTACCTCACAATTAAGTTGCCTGGGAACAACTGCTTTATTTATCCATTTCATTTCTTCCATCAGCAAGCCATCGCTAAGCAACAAATCATTAAACTCACCCTGGCATACATAAACCTCATTAAGTTCAATATTTTTGTCGTAAACATACCAAGGCAACTCAGGTTTATCTTTTACACCTCCAACATTTAAACCTTGCCTTTGTCCTTGAGTGAAAAGAAGTGCTCCTGGATGAGTTCCAAGAACGTTACCTTCTGAATCTTTTATATTGCCAGTTTCAAATTGAATAAATCTTTTAAGGAAGTCTTTTAAGTTTCTTTCTCCAACAAAACAAATGCCTACTGAATCTTTTTTATCATGATTAATAAAGTTATTTTTTTCAGCTATTTCTCTAACCTCAAATTTAGTCAAACCCTCAAGGGGAAATATGCATTTTGCAAACTCTACACCACTAACTTCATGCAAAAAATATGTTTGATCTTTGTTTAGGTCTTTTGATCTCATCAAGATAGCATGATCATTTTTATGCTCCAGTCTTGCATAATGTCCAGTTGCGATATGATCAGCTCCAATTTTTAAAGCGTAATCTAAAAAGGATTTGAATTTTATTTCTCTATTGCACAATATATCTGGATTTGGAGTCCTTCCTTTTTCATGCTCAGAAAGAAACTCCTTAAAGACTCTCTCCCAATATTCATCACTGAAGTTTGCTTTATGCAAAGGGATATTTAGTTGATCACAGACCTTTGAAGCATCTGCAAAGTCAATCTCAGATGTGCAAACTTCACCAGGTTCATTTTGCCAATTTTGCATAAACAAACCTTGAACTTTAAAACCTTGTTTTTGTAACAAATACGCCGCTACGGATGAATCAACGCCACCTGACATTCCAACAACAACTGTTTTATTTTTATTTGTCATATTTTAACTACAAACCCTAATTTTAAAGGTTTTTTTAGAGTATAATTCATCCAAATTTTACAATATATTTTCGTTTGAAAGAGGATAGTATGGGTTATAAGCATATAAAGATACCAGAAGAGGGTTCAAAAATTACATTAGAGAACGGGGTTCTTCAAGTTCCAGATAATCCAATTATCCCATACATTGAAGGTGATGGGATCGGAATAGATATTACACCTGCGATGATAGATGTGGTCGACAGTGCCGTCGAAACAGCTTACAAGGGAGCCAAAAAAATATCATGGATGGAAGTATTTTGTGGCGAAAAATCTACTCAAATATATGACGCAGATACATGGTTGCCTGATGAAACTATTGAAGCTTTAAAAGAATACATTGTTAGCATAAAAGGACCTTTGACTACTCCTGTTGGAGGAGGAATTAGATCTTTGAATGTTTCTCTGCGTCAAATTCTTGATCTATATGTTTGTTTAAGGCCAATTCGATATTTTGCTGGCGTTCCAAGTCCAGTTAAAAATCCATCCCATGTTGATATGGTTATCTTTAGAGAAAACTCCGAAGATATTTATGCTGGCGTTGAATTCGAAGCAGGATCTCCAGAATCAGAAGCAATGGTTAAGGTACTCCAAGAACAATTTGGTGTGACTCAAATAAGATTTCCAACAGAAGTTGGACTTGGCGTGAAACCAATATCTAGGCAAGGAACAGAGAGACTTGTTAAGCAAGCTCTTGATTATGCCATCAAGAACGATAGATCCTCAGTAACATTGGTTCATAAAGGCAATATTATGAAATTTACTGAAGGAGCTTTTAGGGACTGGGGTTATGAGTTAAGTATAAATTCTTATGACGGAGAGCTTTTAGATGGAGGCCCTTGGGTCACGATAAAAAATCCTACCAATGGCAAAAATATAATTGTAAAAGATGTTATTTGTGATGCTTTTTTACAACAAATTTTAACTAGACCAAAAGAATATGATGTTATTGCTACTATGAACCTTAATGGTGATTATGTATCGGATGCATTAGCTGCGTGTGTTGGAGGTATCGGTATTGCCCCAGGAGCAAATATTGGAGATGACTCTGCTTTGTTTGAAGCAACCCATGGCACGGCTCCAAAATACGCTGGCCAGGATAAAGTGAATCCAGGTTCATTAATACTATCAGCTGAAATGATGCTAAGGCACTTAGGTTGGGTTGAAGCAGCAGATTTAATTATTTCTTCAATGGAAGCAGCAATTACCGATAAGATGGTCACCTATGATTTTGAACGATTAATGGATGGTGCCAATCTAGTTTCTTGCTCTGGCTTTGCCAAGGAAATGATAAAAAGAATGTGAGGATGTCTATGTCTTCAGAATCGTCAAACGGTTCCAATGGTCTAGGTGATACAGGCACTGTTGTCCTAGAGGACAAACCTGATCTTAAAGAACCTCCAATGTACCAAGTTGTTCTTTTGAACGATGATTTCACACCTATGGAATTTGTTGTTTACATCCTTCAAGCTATATTCGGATATGAGCACGAAAGATCAACTCAAATTATGTTAGCTGTTCATACAAAAGGAAAGGGCGTCTGTGGTATATTTCCTAAAGAGATTGCTGAAATGAAATCTCATGAAATAAATGAGATGGCAAGAGCCCATGAGCATCCTCTCATAAGTGAAATTGAACCTTTAACAGATTAATGTTTAGTAAAGAATTAGAACAATCCATAGCAAATTTATTTGATCAAGCTCAAGATCAAAATCTTGAATATCTAACCATAGAGCATCTACTTTTAATGCTTCTTTCTGATTTTGAAGTGAGGCAAGCCCTTGAAACAAACGATGTAAACATAGCTACTTTAAGAGAAAATCTTGAAGAGCATGTTAGAGATAATACACCTAGTAAGGTGGATGCTAAAAAACCTGTACAACCAACTTTAGGATTCCAAAGAGTCCTTCAAAGAGCTGTTTTTCATGTTCAGTCATCAGGCAAGGGTGTTGTGAAACCTATTAATTTACTAGTAGCTATATTCTCTGAAAAAGAATCTCACTCAGTTTTCTTGCTCTCCAAACAAGGTATTGGAAGACTTGATATTGTTTCCTATATTTCTCATGGAAAGCCAGACGGAGCTAAAGCCGAGACTGATTCTGAATCATCTGATGAAGAGATCGTGACTGAGTCTGCAACAAACAATAATGAGTTAGAATTTTTAATTGATTTAAATGCTCTTGCTGAATCAAATAAAGTAGATCAGTTAGTAGGGCGCATAGACGAGGTTGAACGAATCATCCAAATTTTAGCAAGGCGTACTAAAAATAATCCTCTGCTTGTGGGTGAATCTGGGGTAGGTAAAACAGCTATAGCAGAAGGCTTAGCACACTTAATTAACTCTAAGGATACCCCTGATTTTTTGCATGAATCCAAACTCTATTCATTAGACATAGGGGCTTTGATTGCTGGTACTAAATATAGAGGAGATTTTGAAAAGAGACTTAAGTCAGTATTAAAATTCCTAGATGAGCAAAACAACCCAATACTATTTATCGATGAAATTCATACAATCATTGGTGCCGGGTCAGCTTCTGGAGGTAGCCTAGACGTATCTAACTTATTAAAACCTGCTTTAGGTAAAGGTAAGCTTAGGTGTATTGGCTCAACAACATTTCAAGAATATAGAGGTGTTTTCAATCAAAATCAGGCTCTTTCAAGAAGGTTTCAAAAAATTGATGTTTTAGAACCATCTGTAGATGAATGCATACAAATACTAGATGGTCTTAAGACTAATTATGAGGACCATCACAATGTAAAATATTCTGGTGAATCTATAAATTCAGCTGTTACCTTATCTAAGCGTTTTTTAAATGATAGATTTTTACCTGATAAGGCAATAGATTTGATAGATGAAACAGGAGCTTTGCTAAATATCTCAAGGAAAAATTCAAAAAAAATAACCGTAAAACAGGTAGATATTGAAAAAACTATCTCAAAAATATCTAAAATTCCTGAACAAACTATATCTAGCCAAGAGTCAATTAATCTCCAAAAACTAGAATCCGATCTTAAAACTGTTATTTTTGGCCAAGATACAGCTATTAAGAGTCTGGTTAATGCTATTAAATTATCCAGAGCAGGGCTCAGAGATGACAATAAAACGATTGGATCGTTTTTATTTGCTGGTCCAACTGGGGTAGGTAAGACAGAAATTACAACCCAATTGGCAAACATGATGGGTATCGAGCTTGTGAGATTTGATATGTCAGAGTATATGGAAAGGCACACTGTCTCAAGACTGATTGGAGCGCCCCCTGGCTATGTTGGATTTGATCAAGGCGGCTTATTAACTGAGGCTGTTGTACAAAACCCACATTGTGTACTATTGCTTGATGAAATAGAAAAGGCTCATCCAGACATCTTTAATTTGCTTCTACAAATCATGGATTCCGGGGTCTTAACCGATAACAATGGGCGCAAAGCGGACTTTAGGAACGTTATTGTGGTCATGACAACTAATGCAGGTGCTGATTTATTAGAAAAGAAAAGCATTGGTTTCAGCGATCAATCCAATGAATCTGATGCATTGTTGTCTTTAAAGAAACTATTTTCTCCTGAGTTTAGAAATCGATTGGATGAAATCATACAATTCAATTATCTACCTATGAAAGTTATATTATCAATTGTTGATAAATTCCTTACAAAACTTCAAGCGCAGCTTGATGCAAGGAATGTAGAGTTAATTTATTCTAAAAAAGTTTTAAACTGGATTGCTGAAAATGGCTACAACAAAGAAATGGGTGCAAGGCCTATGGAGAGATTTATTACCAACAAAATTAAGAAACCTCTGGTTGATAAGGTTTTATTTGGTGAGCTCAGTAAGGGTGGTCAGATCAAAGTTGATTTGGTTGCCAATGAAGTTAAATTCAGCGCTAAAAAGAAAACAGTTAAATCTAAAGCCTAGCGGCCTCTAAAAGTAATTCTTCCTTTTGTTAGATCGTATGGCGTCATCTCAACTTTAACTTTATCACCAGTTAAGATCCTGATGTAATGTTTACGCATTTTGCCAGAAATGTGAGCTTCGATTATATGATCATTTTCTAATTTAACTTTGAAAGTAGTATTAGGGAGAGTTTCAATAACTTCACCCTCAAATTCTAAATTGTCTTCTTTTGCCATATTCGATTATTTTACACTAAATAATAGAAGTTTAAGTTAATAAATGCTTAAGCAAAGCTAAATACTCTTGTGATCACTTTTTAATAAAATTAAACCTAAAATTTGAATTAATAAAACTACAATAAATGAAAATATATTTAATGGAATGCCTAGTGGTGCCAACTCATCAATGCCATTGCCGACAGGAAGTCCACCATAAAATGGTATTAAAAATACAGATATCCAAAAACCGATCAAAAGACATAAGCTTAAAAGAGCTGCTAGAAACTCTCTTTGTTTAATCCATAATAGATATAGACCTAACATTGTAATTAAAGAATTGGTAGATAGTCGCCATACTTCGTGTACTCTTGCATGTGCATCCCAGTCCGGATTTAATAAATGTGTGGTGCCTATATCTATAAGCAGTGGCCCTAAGCCAGCAGCTATAAGTGCAATTGAGGTTAAATATTTACTCAAAACTAATCTTGATCATTGTTTGGCATCTTTCCTTTTACAAATTCAGGGATGAATGATGCATTGCTATGATCTGAGATTCTTACACATTTATTTTCCATCCTTCCAATACCCCCAATAGTCGTTGAAAGAATATCGCCATCTTTGAGAAGTTTACCTTGAGTTGCACCAACACCAGCTGGAGTGCCTGTAAATATTAAATCACCAGGTTCTAGGGTAATAAATTCAGATATGTAAGAAATAATATATGGAATATCAAAAATTAAATCATTTGTATTATCTTTTTGTCTCAATTCACCATTAACAGAACACTCAAGATCTAATGAGTTTTTATCTTCAAATTCATCTGGTGAGACTAAGATAGGTCCGATTGGTCCAAAGGTATCAAATGATTTTCCAAGATTAAACTGAGGCGGTGTTGCATGAAACTGAACAGATCTATCGGATATATCTTGGCCAACTGTTAAACCAGCAACATGATTCCAAGCCTCATCATTAGTAATATTTTTACCTTGCTTTCCAATTACGACAACTAACTCAGCCTCATAATCAACAATATCACTTCTCATTTCAATATCATCAAATGGTCCATTTATACATGATGTATGTTTGGTAAAGATCATAGGGAAGGGTGGTATTTCCATTCCAGATTCCTCTGCATGATTTCTATAATTTAATCCAACAGCAAAACAATTCCTTGAACCAGTTATCGGTGGGCCCATAACTGCATCATCTAATTTTCCAGATGGAGCAAATTCATCTATATCAGAATAAAGTTTAGCAATAGCATATAAGTTGCTAACTACTTCTGATGGGTTATCAGATACATCCCCATTAGATATTTCTGAAAGATTATAAAAGGCATCATTTTTTACTAATGCCGCTTTTCCATATATGTTTCCTAATTTAAAACCCATTTCATAACTCCATCTAAAAAAAGGGCAAAATGAATAACTAAATAAAACATCATGCCCTTAGAAGTGCTTAATAATTAAAAGGGGAAGTAATTATTAAGTCAAAAAATTTATATTAAAAATTAGCTTTTAAGCTAAGTCCAATTTCTTTACCTCTCTCCCAAAGCATGAAATGAGAGCCGTTCACCAATGGCAAATCGATACTTTGTGTGCCTACTTGCTCATCAGTAATGTTTCTACCAAACAATGAGATTTCTAGACCATTAGCCATGACCATTGTTGCACTTGCATCAATCTTTGTTGCAGATTCATGAATTCCAAGTGGATCGTTGTCACCAGCAGAACCAAATTCATCTTGATAGTTTGCATTGAGTGATAGAACCATTTGCTTATCATTGCTTAATGCTTGGAAGTAATTCATGAATATATTTGCAGATAATTCTGGTGCATAGTTACCAGCTTGACCTGTCTGGTCTTGGGTACAGCTTCTACTTCCAGTTGCCAATCTATTTGAAAATTCTTGATCAGCAGTACATGCTCCTGTATCAAATGAGCTGTATGCAAAGTCTAATGATGTAACTGAACCGCCGACCAGGAAGCTATCAGTTGGCGCCCAAGTCATGTCCATTTCTAGCCCATCAATCTCAGCTTGAGCTGCATTGGATACAACGAATGCTGATCCATTAAAAGCAGAAACTTGTAAATCTTCATAGTCTGTAGAGAAATATGCAATATTTGCTCTGAATGAATTTTCGGGAATATTAATCTTAGCTCCCAACTCAATAGTAGAGGCTTCTTCTGGCCTAAACTGGAATGTAGGCGCAGGGGTTGTAGCATTTATTTGAGGTGCATTTTCTGATCCATCAAAGCCGCCAGCTTTATAACCTTCTGCATAACTTAGATACAATCTAGTTGAATCTGTCGCTTCATATATAAATTTTACAGATGGGGTGGTATGACTCTCTGATCTTTTTTGTAAAGGAAAGTTATACGGAGATCTATCAAGTAACACTTTTACAACACCCAAAATAACAGGATTCATTGTTGGCGTATTAATACTTACACCACCGGTAACATTAGAACTCATCACTTGAGATCCTTTCAAATCTTTATCATCTTCAGATTTACGAACCCCAGCTATCATTGTTAGTCTATCATTTAGATACCAAGTACCTTCAGCAAAAATTGATTTACTAGTTGATTGTTGGTCAAAAAGAGTGTGAGTTGCCGCTGTTTGAGCGCTAAACCTTCCACCAGTTTGAAAGGCAAATAAATCAGGCGCAGGGAATGTTTGACCAAACTTGCCTCCAAAATCGGTTTGAAGAGTTCCATTATTTTGTGACCAATACTCGATATCGTCATAGTAGAAACCAGCTATGTATTCAAATTTGTCGCTGGTAGGAGAGGTAATAACAAATTCTTGAGTGAGAGATGAAAAATCATGAAAACTATCAGTTGAAAGAAAATCCATTGGACCAAAATCAGCATCAAGCCCCCAAGTATAATCATAAGTTGAATACGTAGTTGTAGACTTAATCTCATGATTACCCCAAGAAGAAGTAATATTTAAGATTGCACTATCTGAATTAACTTCACCACCTGTAGGATTTTCTCCCTGACCATTGTTAACATATGTACTTCCAGGAACTCCAGTTACCATATCAGAGTAATGTTTATTAAGAATATTTACTGCTAGAAATGCAGCTGTATAACCATTTTGTGCCATTAAACCTAATGGACCAACTGTTCTATAAACAGATATACCTGTTTCTTGACCACTTTTCTCACTTGTAGCTGTTGATAATTTTAAATCGATTTCTGTCTCTCCAAGATCCCATAACAGTGTTGCTCTCAAAGCTTTGGCCTCATTCGAGGGCTCATCTTTATTAAGAAATTGATTGGTTACCCACCCATCCGAATCTTCGATTGACGCAGCCAATCTCATAGCAAAAGTATCATTAACAGGAATATTCATCGCCCCTTGTAATTTTTTAGTACTCCACTCTGGAACATATTCCATTGACCAGTTTCCATCTGTATCCCCACCAATGATAGGAGACTTGCTAACAACATTTATCACACCGCCAATAGTATTCTTACCAAACAAAACACCTTGAGCGCCTTTTAAGACCTCAACTCTTTCAACATCAAGCAAAGGAGTAAGGTATTGCTGACCTCTTATGATAGGCATTCCATCAATAAATTGAGTAATTGATTGTGAGAAGCCTTTGTTTGCTCCAGAACCTACACCTCTCATGTAAATGTTCATCTCACCAGCACCTTTATTAATAACTAGTCCCGGTACATGTGTTGATAACCCTTCAAGTGTTGTAACACCTAGCTGAGACATTCGTTCACCTGACATTACTGAGATCGAAATAGGCACCTCAGCTAGCCCTTGTTCTTTTTTCTGAGCAGTAACAACCACTTCTTCTAATCTTGAATTATCAGATGATTGAGCAAAGGTGTTTTGAGTGAATGAAATTACCGCAGTAAAGAGTAATGTTGATAAGTAAATATTCTTATAGTATTTGACC
>ENA-OWPI01003930-OWPI01003930.1-marine-metagenome-genome-assembly--contig:-NODE-3930-length-12228-cov-9.967739_pt1 | contig 12228 bp, 9 predicted proteins | sample MGYA00238138_ERZ651775 | MGnify/ENA primary metagenome ERZ651775 (study PRJEB26906, sample SAMN06265043) | marine metagenome | isolation source: Helgoland LTER site | place: Germany:Helgoland, sampling...
CCCCTACTAAAAGTCTGAAGAGTAGACGAGTCAAAGGAGAGTCTTTTTCACAACGAAAACAGAGCAGTTCCCCCTCGGGTCTTTTTCCTTACGTGTGCTTTTACTTCACCAGGAGCAAACTGTAGGACAGAACTGTTCTTTTCCCTCATTTTTTTTCCTCTAGACTCTGGGCAGTGTGGTGACCTTTTAGGGGAATTCGTTGTCTTTTACATACAAACACTCTTTATTAAAAAAGGTACGCAAAGAGTGTTGTCTTCTTCCAAAAAAACAACAGCATCTCTCCTCCTACTCGCTTTGTTCTCTAAACGCGGGGTGTGTGTTCTTAATGCGCTCTGTTTCTTTGTCTTCTTTGTTTGTTGTCTTCTTCTTCTTTCGTGATATGATCCGATGCTTTCTTACAGTTGTGCCCGTTGAGAAAAAAATGAGAGGACAGTCAAAACCAAAAAAAAGAAAAAAAAGAAAAAAACACTGATGACAAAAACTGACAAATTTCTCTTCACAACAGATTTTTAAAATACACGAAAGAAGGAGGATTTGAGCTTCGATGAAGAAGAATAATAACACCACCACCATCGAGAAGAAGAAGAGAGGAAGTAAAGGACGAAGAAACAGCAACAGTGTTTTCGCCATTTCCGCCTTTTCCTTGGTTTCTTCGCTTTCATCGATACGTGTTGGAGAGGCGGCGGAGGCGTGCGTGAACCCGACGACGGCTTCGTTAGGTTTATCGCTGAATAATCCGAAACCGGCAGACTTGAGGAAGGACACTGGATGCACGTATAATGCCGGCACGGAAACGTACGTCGATCCTGGGGATTCGACAAAGTCGAAAACGTTGACGTATAGCCCGAGCGGGAGCGCGGTGAGCACGAGCGCGCACATCTACAACTCTTTCGAGGCTGGGTTTTCAGATAAGCAAGATAAAGTCATTGAAGGTTGGGGATGCTCCACGCCGAGCGATCTCTATGATAATGCAGGAGGTTTAGATCTCGGCTTGGCGGAAAGTAAAGTCAGGAAATTGTGTTACGATTCTGTCGCGTGGTCGTTTCCGAACGTTCAAGCGGATGACTCGTATCGCGGATGCGTCGGCCCGTGCGGCGGACACACGAGCGATTACCATTTCCACGGAAGGTATCACTGTTTGTATTCGCAATCTGGTGCGCACTCGACGAAAATTGGCGACGTCGGGCCGTACATCATGTACGGGAAGTGGGAGGATTTCGAGAACAAAAAGTTGCCGCACTTGGACGCGTGCGGCGCGCACATCGGGAAGACTCCGGATTCGCCAGCGAATGACGTGTACCACTACCACGCGCAAGACAGAGGACCGTACGGCGTCGGCTGTTTCGGCGATGGCACGAACTTGGTCACCGTTGAAAAATGCAGATCGTTATACCCCGAGTGCAACGATGCCCAAGCCGAAACATTCACGGACATGCCGCAACCGGACGGCACGAAAAAAACGTTCGAGTACGACCGCGATTGTCCGTGCTTCGACGCCAACGGATTAAACACCGGTACGATTACCGAGCGAGCGATTATCGCGGCGCCGACGGTTCTTTCGTACGACGCGAGCGAGTGGACGTGCGGAAGTGGCGTGAGTTGCATGCAAACCGTGGAAAAAACGCTCGGGTATACCGATTACGTTGGTTCCGATAGTACGACTACTACTACTACAACTACGGATACTACTACTACTACGACTACTACTGATACGAGTACGTCTGGAGGCGCTTCAACCAAGGCGATGCTGGCGACTGCTGGCGCAACCATCATGGCTGCGTTGCTCGTCTAAATGAGAGAGAAAATGGTAACATTACGTATCAAAAGAAAAATGTACATATTTATGACTCGTATTTAAGATTTAAGAAAGAAACGCTCGATAACAAAGAAGAAGAAGATAAAGAAGATAAAGAGGAAAACATATCATTAATCGCCAAGAATCTACTTTGATGATACTTTCTCTATCTCTGTCTCTCTCTTGAAAAAAATTTATTATTCCCACGCCGCTCTGTCTTCCTTCCCATCCTCGAACGCTTTAATCCCGGCGAGTTCCACCACGCGATCTCTCGTTTTCTTATCCACAGATTTTGCCTCTTTCGCGCGTCTCGCCCGTTCTTCTTCGCTGACGGCGCCTCCGGTGCCGTAAATCAAACCTTTCGCGGCGAGCTCTTCCGCGCGTTTCAATTCCGGTTCGGCTTCTTTCGCGAGCTGCAAGCGCACTTGTTCGACTTTTTCGTTTATCGCGGGCGTGTTTTCGTTCAGCCATTGTTTTACGGCATCCTCGACGGAAAGATTTGAGGATGATGAGGACGACGCCGTCTTCAGCGCGACTTTTTGCGTCTCCACCAAAGCTTCGTTCCAGACTCTCTGCGCGCCGTCGTGCTCTAACCACTCGTATTTGAATCTCACTTTCTCGCCTTTTGTGAATCGAATTTTGGAAACGTCGATGTCTCCGTTCTCGTCTTTCGGCAACGCCTTCCTCGCGTCTTCGTCGTTCGCGCCCGCGACGTTGTGCTTTTCGATGTACTTTCGTTGGAAACACTTCCGGTCGGCGGACATGCACGTCACCGCGTCTCTCGGCGTGTCTAAAAACGAGTTGTGGCACAACTCGTGCGTTTTCGGTAATGCGCAAATTAACGTTTTTTTTGCTAAATCTTCCTTCAAACTCTTCTTGGCTAATTTTGTGCCTTTCTCGTGGTGAAAATTTTTCTCCGAAGCAAACAAGGTGTAAATGTTCTGGTTATTTCTTTTCGTCGCTTCGTCTTTCTTGTCCGTTAACTCTTTCTTTTGCACGTCTCGATGGCGATTTTGGTTCCCGATTGCCGTTAAATCCTTATCGATTCGATGGAGCCATTTTGGATCGTATAAGCCAACTTTGAATCCTTCGCTCCACATGCGAACGGAAATTTCGAAATCGAACCCTTGCGCCATCTCGCCCGCGCACGAGAATTGATCGTGAAACCCTCCGGATGATAAGAAAATGGACTTTCGAAACAACATCGGGCCCATGTTCACTTTGTACATCCAGAGAAAAGGAACGCCGAGTTCGCTGTCGACGTACGCGATCGGGCGAGTCTCGCGATCGGATTCAAAGTTACCGCCGAATTTCGAGCCGTCGTTTTGGTTGGACGATGTCTTCATTCGAGAACCGTCGTCGTACCGGCCTCGGTAGGCACCCAACAAAGCCAAGTCTTTGTGACGACGCATTAAAGATAAACCGTCGAGAAGCCAGGATAAAGAGCTCGGGTCTGTCACGTCAGGTTTATCGTCGTCTTGCGCAAAGACGAGTAATTCAGCCGTCGCGACGTGCGCCAATCGATTATACGCTCGGAGTTCGTGAATATCGTTGGAAAATGACAACACGAACGGCGAATCGTGATTACCGGTTTGCTTCTTAAACTCCAACGCGTGCTTGACCCAGTTATCAGATTTTTTATACCCGGAGTCTACGTTTGCCAACACTTCCATCGTGAACGAGGAGGGCGAAGATATCGACGAGTGCTTGACGCTCTTCGCCAACGCGTCGAAAATCTCACCCAACGTTTTCGCTCTGTTGAAGTATTGCATGATGAACGTCGCTTGAACTCTTCTCTTTCGTTTGTTAATGTTGTCGTTATTAGATGAAGTGGGACAGAACAAACTCTTTTCGTTCCTCTTCGAGGCTGATTTGCATCCTAAATCAAACGCGCCGTCGACGCCGCCGCGGTTGGAGTTCGCTTCCCATTTACCGTCCATAATGTCAATACCCTCTTCTTCTTCTTCAAAAAGTAGTCTTCTGTTGCCGCCGTCGTTCCTACTGCTGCTATCTCTATTATTACCACTACCAATACTACTACGCGATGATTTATCGATTCTTTTCAACTTCCTCGGCAATCGTTTAAACTCCATGCCTTTATCGACCATGACGGACATTAAGCTCTTCTCGGTTTTCGCGCACCCGGAGGATCCATCTTCACTCGTCAGCGCGAACTTTGCTTCCCACGCTCTAATAACCATCGCCGGTCGCTTCGCGCCTTCAAATCCGCTCACGTTTTCGTTCCCGCCGAACAGAACCGCCGCGACGGTCGGTTCCGTTCGAAAGACTTTCACCAGTGCCATTTTCGTCCACTCCGCCGAGGGAACGATCGCGTTCAAATCCGCGACGATGGCAAACTTCGCTCTCGTGAATTTCACGCCTCTCGCGATCGCGTCGTCGTAATCGGAAATTTCATTCAGCGCTCGTGTATCGCCATCGATAATCGCTAAATAGAAATCATTCTCGCGGAACAAATGTTTCTCTAAATCCTCTAAAACCTCCTCCGTCTCTTCGTTCACCCCGTACACGACTAAAACCAACTCCCCGTCCGAATGCATCTCAGACTTCTTATCCCTCTCGTCCCCAAACGCCATCCGTAAATTCTCCGTAAACTCCGTCATCGCGTCAATCGACTTCGATTTAATCTTCATCAAAGATCTCGCGTGTATCGCCGACACGACGGCGACGGGCGGGAAATCTTCATGAGTAAGTCTTTTCCCACATTTAGTATGACTACTACTGCTACCACTGCTCTTATCATCGTTCTCATAAAGTCGTCTGGATGGTTTCATCGCGATCGATCGTGCACATTTCCTCCCGTTGATTGGCGTTTCCGCGGTATTCGTGAAGAGACTGACCTCTTCCTCTTCCTCTTTTGCCTCAAATGTCTCATCATCAAAGGCATCGATGAACGCGTCTCGAAACTTCCCCATTCGTTTCTTGTAATGCGTATTCGAGTCATCATCATCGATGTCGTTATTCTTCGTCTCGTCTTGGTCCCAATAGTCTGAATCTCCTTCCTCTTCGTCGAGAAACTCGAAATCGAATTCGTCCTTTACAGCGGGGGAAAACCTCCTCTTTTTGTCGCGCATCATCTGTAAAGTCTTCTTTGTTCTCGACAGAGGCGCGGTAAACGTCAGCGACATCGCGAGGAGTGTAAAGAAAACGAGGACGAAGAACAATCGTCCTCTTTTTCGCGCGGTGTTGGTGTTTGCGTGCATTTTATGGTGCGCTCCTTTTCAGTGCAACGAATGACGCTTATAAGGATGCGTTTCTGCGCTCTCTCTGGGGAAGAAAATGCTTTCATCTGTGTGAGAGACTTACACGTGCGGAAACGCTGGACGAGGAGGACTTTTTACGACGATTAAACGATGACGACGATGAGGAGAACACATCTGCTCGTTTTGAGGTTCAGGAGGGCCTTTTCAATGCGAAGAATGAAGCTTTTGATGATGCTTTTATATCTGATGAGACTTTAAACACACATGCGGAAACACATGATGATTTGACCGATGCTCTGGATGACGATGACCTTTTACGACGAGAACATCGCTTTTGAGGAAAAAAAAAGCGGAGCAAAAAGCGGTACGTGTATATATCTCGTCGCAAATATCGTTTATATATGTCGCGTGCACGTCGTCTCGTCGCGGACTTTTTCTCTCTCTGATCTGGGCGAATTTCCTCCAACGAAGACGTTTTTCCAAAGGGAGCAACCCGTCATTCCATCGCACAAAAGGAACGAGTATACGGACGTCGCGAGGGTCCCCGAACCGTTCTGAACGCTCCTCACGACTCCACGTAAGGAGCACAATACATGCACCCACCTCTGACCCTCTCCAAACACCCTCTGTGTCGCCAAAACGTGCAAAACTTACAAACGTGTCACACGACGAACCCGTGGTACGAAAAGTGGTTCCTCGGGAAATGCAATCGAGAAAAGTGGGAGCTGGACGAGTGCTTGAAACTGCAGAAGATCTTTAAAGCGAAAAGGAATAAAGAGAAAGGGGAGAAGTATAAAGAACGGTTAAAAGAGAGACACTTATTTGAAGAGAGGGAGAAGAAGAGAGAGGAGTGAGAAAGCGATGGAGGAGGGAAAGAAGGAGGAAATTCACGTGCTTGTTCTCGTGACGGGATCGGTCGCGGCGATGAAATGGGTCGAACTTATTCATAAAATAACGGACGAGTACTTCGACGATGAAACACATAGAGAAACAACGAAGTTATGTATTCACTCGGTGGCGACGAACGCGGCGAAACCGTTTATCGAGGCGACTGAGTTTGGCGGCGCGTTTCCCGCGGGCTCGCTCGTACCTACGAACGACGAGAACAAACGTTCTTTGGATCAATTGAGAAAGAAGAAGAACGAGAGAAACTATTCCAATGGCGGCGGCTTATACGATGAGGTGTTTGTCAAGTTGGGCCCGTTTACAGTTGACGGATACCCGAATTGCGTCGTGCAAAATTACAACGACGCGTCCGAATACAATCAAAGCGGAGGATGGCAAAAACGAGGCGACGTGGTGACGCACATCGATTTACGAAACAAAGCAGATATTTGCGTCATCGCGCCGTGCTCGGCAAACACGTTAGCAAAAATAGCCAACGGATTATGCGACAATCTCGCGACGTCGATACTCCGCGCCTGGGATTTTACCAAGCCGCTTCTCATCGCGCCGGCGATGAACACTTACATGTGGCAAAACCCAATCACGAAGAAACACATCGACGCGATTAAAGAAAATCACGGCAAACAAGCTTTCGGCGACGGCGTGCAATTCTTAGACCCGATCGAGAAAACGTTGATGTGTGGGGAGATGGGCGTAGGCGCCATGCGCGAAACCGTCTCGATTGCGAAAAACGTGATACGGGTTTTGAACGACTATCTTCAGAAGAAGAAGACCGAGAAGTAAACGAGAAGTAAACACGTAAAAGTAGCACATATATATAGCAGAAAGAGAGAGCATAAGAGAGTAGCCGTCGTGTAATCATAACCGCAAATAATGAGAAGAGAAAGACCGCCGCGCATCGTCGCCCGAATCGAGAGTTTTCTCACATTTTATCCAAAACGAAAAGCTTCGTGTCGTCAGAATTCCTTCTCGCATTTATTTATTCACGACGACGCACGCACGCATCGATCGTTTTTGTCGAAACCATCATGCTCTTCAGAGCGGGCGTAAAACTCACTCGCCGTTGCTTTTTCTCCGCTGCAAATTATCATCAAAACGCGACGACGAGGAGGACTTTACCGACGAAATGGATGACGCGACGGAAACACGTCGTCGTTCTCCCCGGGCGGTCGGTGTCGTGTTCGGTATCATCCTCCGACGCAGAAAAGGCACAAAACGATGTGACGATGAGTAAACCGCAAGAGGTGTGGAAAGCGTCGATTGATTTTAAATCCATCCGCGAGAACCAATCGCACGTGGAGACGAATTGTTTGAACCGAAACGTGACGAACGTTTCCGTCCAATTCGTGGTTTCGCAGTACGAAGCGTTCGTCGCGTTGGACCAAAAAGCGGATTTGTTGCGAGCGAGTCGGAACGAAAACGCGAAGAAAATGAAAGGGAAGATGGAAAAAGTCATCAGAGATGAATTGATCGAGGAAGGGAAAAGGATTAAAGACGAATTAGCGCTGATTGAAGTTGAATTGAATGACATTTCCGACGCGTTGCAAAGAGAAGCGCAAAAGATTCCGAACGATACGCACCCGGACGTACCGATTGGAGGCGAAGAGTTCGCGACGGTGATGGAGGTTGTGGGAACGCAGAGAGATTTTGGAACGATGAAGTGTCGAGATCACGTGACGATTGGTGAAACGTTGAACATGTTTGACTTTGAGACGGCGTCGAGGGTCAGCGGCACTCGATTCGTTTATTTAACCGGCGTCGGCGCCATGCTCGAATTGGCGTTGATTAACTGGGCGATGCAAAAAGCCATCGCGAAAGGGTTTGAACCGATGGTTGTTCCCGATTTAGTCAGAAAGTCAGTCGTCGAAAAGTGCGGGTTTCAACCGAGAGCGGAAAACACGCAGGTGTATTCCGTGGAAAATTCCGATTTGTGTTTAGCCGGCACCGCGGAGTTGTTGTTGGGCGGTAAGTGCATGGACCAAACGTACGAGGAGAAAGACTTGCCGAAAAAGTTCGTCGCGTTTTCGCACTGTTTTCGAACCGAAGCCGGAGCAGCCGGAGCGGCGACCAGAGGCATGTATCGTTTGCACCAGTTTTCCAAGGTTGAAATGTTCGCCGTGAGCACGCCGGAAGCGTCGAACGCAATGCACGAAGAGTTGTCAAACATCGAGAAAGAAATGTACGCGGAATTAGGTTTGCACTTTAAAGTATTAGATATGAGCTCGCACGATTTAGGCGCTCCGGCGTATAGAAAGTTTGACATCGAAGCGTGGATGCCGGCTTTAGAGAGGTACGGGGAAATCTCGAGCGCGTCGAATTGCACGGATTTTCAAGCCAGACGATTGAACATTAAATACAGGCCAAACGCGGTGGACGGGAAGAAACAGCCGTTGCAGTTCGCGCACACGCTAAACGCCACGGCGTGTGCCGTTCCGAGAATGATTATTTGCATCTTGGAAAACTTTCAAAACGAAGACGGGTCGGTCACCGTGCCGGAAGCGTTGAGACCGTTTCTGGGTGGCATGGAAGTTTTCCGTAACCCAGCTGCTATTTGAGGAGTAAAAAGAGAGGATAAAACGAAGACTGTTTTTAGTATTACTATCCATACGCGCGATGATACTTACCGTTTCTCTTTAAAATAAAAAATAAATCTCTCTCTCTCTCTCTCTCTCTACTAATGTTGTTGTTAATGTTGTTGTTGTTGTCGTTGTTGTTCTTTCAGTATTATTATATTTTATTGCTTAGCCTTCCACGCGTCGATCCACTTCTGCGCGTCTTGCGCCGGGTCTCCCGAACCGCCTCCAGAAGAGGATTTCCACGCGTCAATCCACTTCTGCGCTTCGTCAGCGCCACCACCTTTACCACCACCAGCGGCACTCTTCTTCGCCGCTCTCGGTGCCACCGCCGGCAACTTCGGCTTGTTGCCCTTGTTTTCCGTAATCTTGACGATGAACGCGGCGGACAAAACAGACGCGATGAACGTGACGATTTCGTTATCGCCGTTCGCGGTGGATTTGTTCTCCGCACTTCTTCTTTGGAAGCCTTCCGCTTCCCCAGGGCCAGATCGAGTGAACTCATACGTTGGTTTCGGCTGCACTGGTCTCGGGGCTTTCTCCTTCTTCGGGGCGGGCGCCGGCATGTTCGAAAAGTTCGCCTTGGTGCCCGGCAACAAGAATCGAGAGCCTTCGGAGGAAGACGAATCGGCGGCAGCTTTCTCCTTCTTCGGAGCTTTCTCCTTCTTCGGTTTTTCCGCCTTTGGCTTGGACGGCGTCGTCGAGTTCATCATCTCAGACCAGTTGATCGGGGAATCGTCCATGGCCGCCTTCGGTTTCGGCGCGGCCGGTGCGGGTGCAGGCGTTGGCGCCGGTTTCGGCGCCGGCGCCGGCGTCGGTTTCGGCGCCGAAACCGCCGGGGCTGCCGCCTTCACCTTCGGCGCCGGTTTTTCCGCCTTCACCTTCTTCGCGGGAGCTTCTTTCCTCGGTTTCGCCGCGGGTAACGCCGGTGCCGATTTCACCGCCGGTTGTTCGACCAACTTCGCCGTCTCCGTCCCTTCGAATCGAGACTTCACTTTCGCCGTTTGCCCTTTCGACGCGTACATGGCTTCCAAATCAAAACCCGCTGAATCCGCGGCATTCGCAACACCACTCATTCCCGAAGAACCAAGCGTCGCAATCGTCGCCGCTACTAACGCTGCGTTTTTCATTCTGTTTGAATCAGTCGTGCTTGATTTGTCTTCATCGGATTTTGAGGCTTTGCACGCAACTTTCGTCTTCTGTTTTTTTATTTAGAGTAGTAAATTAATTGGATAAAGTTTCGTCGTCGTCAGAAAAATTTAGGGTAACAACCAAAACCCTAAACAAGAAGAAAGATACGCTGGTCTTGGTTTTCCGATTGATCTCTTTCCCAAGCAAGCAAGCTCTTGGGAGGATTACGATGATAAAGAGATGAAAGACACGCGAAAGAGAGGAAGATAGAAGAAGCCAAACAACTTTAACAAAAGAGAGAGAGAGAGAGAGAGCAAATGGTTCTCTTTCAGCATTCACACACGTCTTCTCTTCACTCGTTATTCTTGCTCTCATATCATCAAAGAAGAGAGCAAAGAGAGAGGGAAATTATCCGTAACATTTTATATCTCTTTTATATAAAAGCCGTTGAATAAACGAATAACGACAGAGACAAAGAGAAAAAAAGACGAGGAAATCGTTCATACCTTGGCGTTCTTCTTCGCTTTGACGGATGATATGGGAGTACCGTTGTTCACGAGTACGCGTGAGTTCGAAAGCATCATCATCATCTTCGTCTATGTGGCAATAAAAGTGAGACAAAAAACGGAGATTTTAGAGGGAGATTTCTTAGAGTTTTAGGGTTTGTAATTTTAGTAATGAATATAATTGTTAAATGAAAACCTACTCCTATCTGTCGTTCATACCACGTGAAATCCATCGCTTCCCATCAGCACAGCGAAATTAAGCCACGTTGGGCGCCAATAGTATTGCGGTTAGTAATAACGTGAGAAGTCGGCGTGATGACAGGTTTTCTTTTTGCTTTTTTTATGTATGTTTCTCTTAATTTCAATTCTGAGCTGTTTCTAGCACCATATCTATATGTCTCTCTGCTTATATTCGCGTATTTCGCGCGTTCGAAAACGGAAGCTCCTTTCTCGTATTCTTTTTTTGTTGATGAACGTGATTTTAAATCGTGTGTAGCTCTCCATGTTCGTATCGCCAACCTTCTGGTAATGGGCAGTCGTTGTCGAGGAGGTATTGTACACATTCGGTGTGTTTGTTCTCGTGCGCTACTCGTACGGCCTCAGAGTTCCAAGGCGCTTTGGCGGTTTCGTGCAAGTACTTCAAACAGTCCAAGTGGCCGTTCCCGGCCGCTTCCCAACACACACGTGTACTATATTGATCATATTTACGCTCAACAAGATATTCGAGTATATGGAGATGACCATTTTCAGCCGCCCGTGAGGCAGTACTCGAATCCCAAGGCGCTTTGGCTTCTTGGCGTAAGTATTTGAGGCACTCGAGATGACCGTATCGGGCAGCACATGCACACGCCTCCACATCGATAGGACACTCATTTGCAACGCAATACTTGACCATTTCCAGATTACCTTGACGTGCGGCCGCATTATTCGTCCTATCATCCCACTCACACTTTTTCTCCTCTCGTATCCACTTGAGCAACTCGAGTTTATTCGTTAGAGCAACTCGAATGCAGAACCATATTTCGTCCAACCAACTCGGCCACAACGATTTATGCTCCCACGCAACTTCCAACGTCGATATCGACGACATCTCTTTGACTTTAAACCCCTCTTCCAACTCCCCCTTGCGAGACGATCTCTTAATCAACGCTCTCGTTTCACTGTTCACCTCGTACAAGAATTTGAGATCCGTTTGATTCAATCTCGGTAAAATATGAGTGAAAGTTATATCGTCGCACTTCACGATCATACCCCACAAAGAATCATCTCTTCTCTCCCCTTCGACGACCATCATCATCCTTTGTTGTCTTCTCTTTAACTTTGTCTTCTTCTTTAAACTCTCTTCTCGTAAGAATAAATGATACGATGTGTCTTTACACAACATGTGATTGTTTTTCCCAAGAAAGAAGAAAGACAGAAAGAAAAATAAAATTTAGGGTCTTATACCCTAACACAAAACACCCCTTTCCAAGAGGGACAAAAAGACAGTCGAAAACGCCACTTTATTAGAGTACGCATCTCATCATGCCTCCGAAGGCAAAGAAGAAGACCACGACGACGAGTACTTCTGCCGCTGCTTCTGTTGGTGGTGTTCCTCCTCCTCCTTTACCTCTTCCAAAAAAGACGACTCAGACTTCTCTCGGGGAAACGATGATGATGAAAAATGTTTCGTCTTCGAAGCAAAAGAAGTCTGCGACGAACAACGCGACGAAGAACACAACCGTTCCTCCTCCTCCTAATAATAAGAGCACGAAGAAGAAAGAAACATCAACGATGAATATCAGTAAACCTTTATCCGCGTCTGAAAAGCTCCGGTTAAAAGAACAAATCGAAAGAGACGCCTTTGCATCGAAAGAAAAAATCCGGATCGAAAACGAAAGGAAAAGCAACGAAGAGAAGGAAAAACTTCTCCTCAAGAAGAAAAAAGAACTGGATTTGAGAAAGCAAACGAGAGCGAAAAGAGAAAAGCTACGAGTGAAAAACGAAGAATTCGATGCAGTTTTTTTAAAGGAAGATAAAGATAAAGTTTCGAAAGAAAAAGAAATGGAAAACAAGTTACGCCGGATGGATTCCGCGATCAAGAAGAACGTCGCGCT
>ENA-OWPI01003937-OWPI01003937.1-marine-metagenome-genome-assembly--contig:-NODE-3937-length-12208-cov-2.446130_pt1 | contig 12208 bp, 12 predicted proteins | sample MGYA00238138_ERZ651775 | MGnify/ENA primary metagenome ERZ651775 (study PRJEB26906, sample SAMN06265043) | marine metagenome | isolation source: Helgoland LTER site | place: Germany:Helgoland, sampling...
CCCCATTTTGGCAGCAAGAGCGACGGCTAAAGGCTGGCAGGGGAGACCAGGAATCATGTCATTCGCCGTCACCACGGCGAATGAGGTAACAGCCGATGCCACCGGAGCTAGGGCAAAAGGCAACACTGTGCTGCTGGTACTGATAGGCAGTTTCCGACGAGTCAATACTCTCCTACCACAGAGATTCAGCGCCTTCGTGGAGAATCCTTCCACGAGAAGCAAAACACTCAATGAACACACAAGGACGATGACGGGCAAACTGAACATCGTCAGAGTGCGTGCGTGCAGCTCTCGGTGAACGACAGAGGATCGAATTAGTTTTGGTGGAGGCGTGTTTTCTGGGACTCCCTTCGCTCGCTCTTTCTCTCCCTGCAGAAAATCCAAATTCCCTTGTCCAAATGGTGAAAACAAACAATTTGAGCGACGCCGGTGCCGCAGCTCTCCTTCGTAGCGAAAAGACAAAGGAGGAGGATCAAAGAAGGCGTGAGGATCCGAAGAGGGCTGCAAGCAATCTTATTGATCTCTGCAGTGACAGTGATGATGAATTAAACAGCGACAAATTCCTGGGTGTTGTGGACGAGTATTATTTTCCTGACGACCATGTGAGTGGGTCAATCTTCGATCTTGACGTGAATCTCGGAGGCCTCTCGGAGGCCTCTCAGGTGCTGGCTCCTGAGCCTAAACGGGTGCTATCGGAAGATGGCAGAATTTACCCAGCTGAAGGGGAGAGCATTGAGAGCTTTTTGCACTATGTCAGGCCGAGCAATTGCCAGATTGAGTGCAGCTGGATTCAGGTTGAGTGTCCGGGCCAATGGGAGGGCAGGATAGGAGGGCGGGGGGGGCGGGAAAATGACTACAGGAAGGTGCTGAAAGGTGTTGAGGCTATGATCAGGGAGAAGAAGAAAGTCTCTGGGGCGGAGAAGAAAGCAGCCGTGGCGAATATCCTACGCCTGGCTAAAGAGGAGGGAAGGACGACGGGCAAGTGGATGCTTTTTCCTTCTGCAGAGAAGGTTGATGCCGCGTGGAGCGTAGTCGCCCGAGCAGTTGTCGCGGGAGAGCTGGACTGCTCCGCGAAGGTATCGCCGACAGTAGTATCGCGGGGCACACACCTTATATGTGTATATTGCGACGACTTCACGGACAGGCGAAAAGTGCGGCGGGTCTTGGAGAAGCTGAGAGAGAACGAAGACACATATGTGAAGGACGGTGCGGGCTTCAAGCCAGACATTTTCACAAATCTGGGCATTTATTCATCCAACGAGTGGAGGCTACCGCCAACCATCTTCACAGCGAAGGAGATATTAGCTGAAGCTAAAATTTGACTTTGAAATGGATGAGTCAGGTAGTGCATAGGGAGGGAATAAGTAGTAGTAGGGTGGGGGGGGTTCTGGGCGTGCTGAGTAGAAAAGAAATGCAAAGTTGGGCTTCTTTATTAAGTGTGAACCCTTACCGACAACTACTCTAACTTCGATCATTTTTTACCTTTGACGTGGAGCGACGTACTACATTCGACTCAAAATTACGCTTGTTCAAACACCAGCTACGATTTTTGTTGATTCTTTTGTGGGTTTATTGTGCTGGTTTTCGTTGTGTTAGATTGGAGGAAGCCAAAGAAGTATCCCCACCCAAACCGCACAACATTTGGTTCGATCATATTGCAGTTAAAAAGTAAATTTGAAACGCCCACTATTTTGTGTCGCGTCGTGTCATGGTTGGACAATATAATCACATCGAACCCTCCAGCTCAGGATAATTTAATGACATGCGCAATTATATAAGAGTCCTCCTCACCTGAAACCACTTCAACCTCAATGACCAGTGCCTGGTCAAACCTCTGTGCCATCCTTCGCCCTTGAGCAAAGTCATCAGGAAATGGTTTCATCAACTTGTCAAAGCATGTTTCGAGCGAAACCATTTTGGCTGTCGGTACGATGGTGTAATCTGTCTTGACGTCGCCACCGGAGCCTCTGCCACCAGGACCACCATCACAATCTCTCGTTGGTTTCTCCCACCCGTTTTGTGGCTCCACCCCGATGCGCCTCACACCACCCTTCTTCATCCCTTCCACGCCCAGGCGCAAGCTCTTTACGACACCCACGTCGCTTCGATCGAAGGTGAAGTTCTCTTTGGTAAATATCGTTGTCCCCGCACCGCTCAATCCATCAAAGGACCGCTTCCCAGGTTTGAGCACTGTGAGGTTCACAGTTAATCTACCTTCCCCAACCATTTCTCCTTCGCCAATCTTAACGTCGCCAAATCGTACGTCACCAATCTGATGGACCCCGTCAAGCAAAACTGCGCCCCCCACCTCTTCTTCAATTGTCTGCTCTCGCTGGCGTCCAATCTCCTCACACTCATCAATTGTCTTGCAGGTCACCTTTGCCGGGCCTTTCTTCTTCGCTGGCGGCGCGTTACCGGTCACTAGGGCTTTCGATTCCGATGGAAGGAGCAAGAACGGGATTGGAGAAAGAACAAAAACACGCCTGGATTTTAACACGCCTAGTGGATGTTTTTTGTGGAGGACATTTTTTTGTGATGCCATGTTTGACATGCTGGGGGGAGACCAAGCACTCACACCCAAAAGAAAGACGAAGAATAGGATGGGTGAGGGTACTGCCATAATTTAGGTTCTCTATTTCGTTCTTGGGATGTGGGAATAAGTAGAGCACCAAAAGTGAATGCTCCAAAACCAGTTTCCTCAACAAGTGACCCAACAACTGCTTTTTCGCAAATAATGCGGTCATTTTTTTTCCTTCTTGTAAGTTTGATTGTTCTGGTACCACTTAAAAGTGCATATCCCCCCCCCCACACACAATATTTGGGCAGTTCGGCGCGCAACCTCGTTCAACAATCAACCGTTCGTTAGGCCCCTTTCTTCCACTTGTGTCTATTTTCCTTCGGTCGTCCTTATAATCTGTTTCTTTTAAAAAATGTGTAGGCTAACACGAAAACTCTGCTCGCAGATTATTGCCTTTGTGCTCCTCTCGATGACCGAGGTAAACGGTCAGGAAGAAACTGACATTGCTACTGAAGTTGAGGTCGAGGTGACAAGTATCGTGGAGGAAACCACTTCCAGCGACAACAGTATTAACAACTCGGACGGAGGGGAGGATGAGACCGCCACCACTTCTACACCGGTGAAAACAACCACCGCAGCAGATACTACTACAACTTCCTCTGACACCGATGACGCACCACTGTCGTCAAGATTTAGTGGCATCTTTGATGATTTGAAGTCGTCCATGGGTGACGACACGAAGCGATCTACATTTATCAAACGGGGTGTGGCTGGTGCGTTTGGAGCAGCAGTAGGCTTTGCTTTTGTGCGACGGGTTATGGAGTGAAATGAAATGGCTTGTTTTTGCTTGGAGGAAATATTTGGAATTAGGCTACAATCGAGGCTTAAGGATAATAGCTAGAGATAATTAGCAAGATTGGAAATTTTTACTAGCACAAATGTAGTAAAGCATCGCCTTAGGGTTATTGTTATTCGTTCAAAACACGTTCCCAGTCTCCAGTGCAAGCTGGCATCGGTTTACCAAGCTTGTGTATGCCTTCGCCTTCTCGCCTACAAATTGCTGTTTGATGACGTCTATTTCGTCAAACGCGTCAACCCGCAGTAGGCTCATCCTGCAATTGAAGTGCTTACTGATATTAATGAACAAGCGCATGAATTGCTCCTGCACAGCAATGTTTGCCTTGTTATTTAAGAGTGCCACCATCAAAATTTTGCACCCTGTGCCATCAGCTGTCTCATCTTCGTCGTCGTCGTTGTCGTCGTCATCGTCGTCGTCGTCGTCATCGTCGTCAACTCCAGATTCCGTCCCTACACCTTCATCCTCCCCGTCACTGATGTCCTCATTGCCCCCTGCTCCATCCTTCTCACTGTAATCTCCCGCCTTTTTGTCAAGCTTGAAATCCCCCAACCTCCACAAATCAATGTACTCAGCGCATTTTATTTCCCTCTCGCAAAGACAAAAAAGGTTAAGCACCACCCCCCATACAATCGTCGGAACTGACGAGTATTTGTTGAGAACGTACAGGCTCAGATCGATGATCTTTTTGTACATAGCCTCCTCTATGCAGGGGTGCAAGACACAAAATGGCCTTGTGTGCAAGCTCAGCAAGGCATGCAATGTCTGGGGGTAAAACATGACAACCGTTGGGCTCTCTATGTGATAGGTTACGCTCCTGAGAAATGTCTCCACTCCCCCTCGATCGACAAAATCTCTTGCCAGTCGGCAATGCACCAACCCAGCATAATGTTTCTCATCTGCCACCCTCTTTGCCTCCCTCTCAGCTTCCATGATGCCAGTTATTTTTTTGTTTAATTTTTTAAGGTCTTTTTCGATCATCGCTACTGTCCTTCCGCTTTTAGGCCGATCTCTGGTGTCCAGAACGATCTGTTTCTCCTTCTCTTTGTCTTTCTTCCTTTTCCCCGCCTGACTCTTCAATGCCTTCTCCCCCTCTTTGTATTTGATCTCCCTCTCAGCCGATGCCTTCTGCCGCAACAATATCTCAAGCTTCTCATTTTTCTCTTCTATAACAACACGGTTGTGCTCTTTCCCACCGTTGTAACTGATTAAAGCCCTCAGTAACAGCATCGCACCTATCACAATATTAACGCACACATCTTTTGGCTCGATATTTGTCTCGTCACTGAAAATTTTAATAGCCCCAATGACCACGTCCATGACCCCCCCAGTCAACATTTTCTCCTTATTCCCGACGTGATTCACCCCTAAAAACTCTAGCGCCTGCAAACACCGGCTGAAAACCTCGACAGCGCAATTTTTCATACTACTGGACATTTTCACACCCACCCGGAGAACGCTGTCAACCATCCCCACCTCGTCGCAAACTGACCTCTGGTTGGGGCACTCGTCGCAAAGCTCAGCAATGGCGTCCAGTGCTACCTTCAGTATCTCTTCGTCCTCCTGCCAATCCTCCAAAGCCCCCCTCAAGTCTCCCGCAAATCTCTGGGTAAATTCAAACTTTGCTGGGTGCAGATTCTGGCAGATGACAGCGGCTACCTCGCAGCATACGACGGTCAGGAACCTGTTGCCTCTAGCCTCAGACATGATGTTGCAAACATCTTCTACGAATCCTAGAGCGACGAACTCAGAGATGACAGGGTAGCCACCAGTGTGCATCGCTGCAGACACGACCTGGAGGGCCTGCTCCCGGACCTGGGGAGTTGGATTTTTGCGGAGCTCCTTTAACAAACGAGGGGGTCTATCTTGGCTACGTAATCGAGCCATGGAAAGACGGGGGACAAGGGATCCGTGAGATCTGTATGAGATATGGGAGCTTCTTGTATCGAGTTTATTAACTTCATTGTGATCGACTTGGCTGCCTTCAGTCTTGCCAGCATTGATCAAGCTGGTGTTAACCTCAAAGCTGTTTGTTTCTCTGTGGTATTCCTCTCCACTTGTGAGTATACCTTTGATACCACTTTCCCATTCTTCTACTCCCCTATAATCCCTCCTGGTGCCTTCCTCGGCAAAGGTCATGAAAACTCTTTCCATCCCTTCTTTTGTCTTCTCAAGCAGCCTCCTCCTGGCCTCCGCTTTCTCTTCCCTCAGCACTCTCCCCGCATTGCGGTACTTTTTCTCTTCCTTATCTTGTACTTCCAGGAGTGCCGACAACTTCGCCAACAACTTCTTTCGGATGCGGGCTTCGTTCTTCTCCTGCACAGAGAGCGAGGCTCCAGCATCTTTCAAAACCTTAGGTGGGGACTTAAAGAAAACCTTGTCGCTCACGTCCATCCATATTGGTCGCTCACACTGAAGAAGTTTAGCCTCTTGCTTTTTTCGGTGCGTGGGGGAAGTGCGCTGGCCTTGTAGGGAGGCATTGGTGGGTGTTCGACTGAACATAGCCGAACCTTGTGAGACAGAGGAGGAGAGAGTTCGACGGTTTTTTGGGGTAAAATTATTGGCCGATAACGACGAGTTGGAAGCATCATTATCACTTCTGATGGTGGTGCGGGCGACGGCGCCCGAACCGCTGGAAACATTGCTTGACCCCTTCAGGGATGTTGGTGGGGGGGATTGTTGTTGGGACATTGCCAAAGGGTTGAGGACTAAATGTTAAAATTTTAGCATCAGTGCAATGCCCGAGAGAAGCCTCTGGAAAGCGTTCTGTAGTGTCGTTTAAAAAAATTAATAAAATCTTGGATCAAATTCTTCCCACAAAAAAAGTCGGTCTTTTTGTTTTTCTGCTTTTGCTTTTTGCCCAACAACACAACGAACAACAACTTCCCCTTGTGCCAAAACATGGATGACCAATCATCGCAAACTTCGAAGCGGAAGAAGAAGCAGAAGAAGTCCTTCAGCGTGCGGGCGCAGACCATCGAGGAGGTCTTTGGAGAGGTACGGGTTAAGCTGAAGATGGAGTTGTGAAAGTTGTTCATGTTAAGAAGCTTGGATTGGGGGTTGGAATTTGCTGTATTATCTAGGATGTGGACTAACCTCGCATTGCCTCACCCTATTCTTTCATCGCAGGTTTCTGATGTCGCTGCCTCGACGATAACCCCTCCCCCCCCGAGGGTGATTCTCACCCCAAGGAGTGCTGAGGCTTGCCTCAAGCATGGGATCAACCCGGAGGTCTTGAGGATCAGAGACCTCGATAGCTTCTGGGAACCCAAGATTGAGCCGGAGATACAGAGGATGAGGCACGAAACTTACGGTAGAAGGAGGCATGAAATGATGAAAATTGGCAGAACTGAGAGGAGGGTAAGTTTTCAACCTACTATGACGTTGATAGAAGGAGATCACTAAAGATCGGTATGGCCTGAACTCTGCCTATGAAGCTTTTCCTTTGCAACTAATTAAAGCGATTACTAAAGACTAAAGACTAAAGACTAACTCGACCTCCTAACTAAAAACACAATGCAACACAATACAACTCCAACTGCACTGCAGAAACTACTGAATATGGAGAGCGCTGCCGTAGAGGGCGGTGGACACAGCGCCTCCCTTACCCCTGCCCAGATCTTGGCTCAGCAAGCAAAACAGAATTCGACTTTGGTCGAGATTGAAGAGCGGCGCTTGGCGAAGATGCGACGACGGCAAGAGAAGGAACTTGAGCAGATGCTTCAGTTTGAGGTCAAAATGGCTAACATCCAAGAGGAAATGAAGCGGAAGACAGAAAAAGAGCAAGCGATGGAAGAGAAGAGGAAGAGGGACAAGGAAAAAAGACTGAGGACCATGGCTGAGACAAGGAGACTGAGAGAGTTGAGGAGGAAGGCCGCAGAGGACGCTGATGAGGAGATGCAGCATCAGCTTGCGGAGGAAATGTTCCAGCGTGACATGAAGATCCTTGAGGAGAAAAAGAGGCAAGATCGGAAGAATCGGGTGCAGGCAAGGATCAATGACGAAGAGCGCGCGAGAAAGCAAGAAGAGCACCGCCTGCAGACCCAAAGGCTCTTCAAAGAACAACAGGACAGTTTGAAGTCTCGAGCAGAGGAGAGGGCTCGCCTTGAGAAAATCAGAATGGACAAAGTTAAGGCTAAGAGAGATGAAGACCAGCGCCAATACGCGCAACGGCGGGAGCAAGTCCAAGAGCGAATCCTGACCAACCTCGAAATGGCAAAACGGAGAGAGGAGAAAAGGAAGGCCGATTTCTTCGATAAGAAGAATTACCACGAGCAGCTTCGTGCACAAGCCCTTGCCCAGCAAGAGAAAGACCGGGCGCTAAAGAATAGAGAGGCATTTCTCATGGAGCAGAAGAGGCAACTGACTCTCAAGGCGACAAGGCAGAAAGAAGAGGAAGACAAGGAGATGCTGAGGCAGAAATTCGATGATGATGATAAGTTCGTTGCGCAGTTGGAGAAGAAGCGAGGAAAGGAGCACGCCCTATTGAAGGAGAGGGAGAACCTGAATAAGCAACTTAAATTAGAGAATGTCGAACGTATCAAGCGCATCCAGGAGTACAAACGTCTGGAGACGCTGAGGAAGATCAATGAGGGCGACAAAAGAACGGAAGAAATGATTCGGAGGAAGGAGGAAATTATCGCGCAGCGAAGGAAGGCCGGTCTGCAGACCAAGATGCAGAAAGACGAGATGATGAATATCTTGGAAAGCAGCCGTGCTAATGGTGGTCGGGCCATCAAGATGCTGCAAGACGCCCTTGGTGGAGAAGCGACGACGGGGACGACGAAGAAGAAGAAGAAGAAGAAGAAAGGAGCGGACAACAGCTTCGAGATGGCGGGGACAGGAGCTACGGAGTACAATACAACTGCTGAGAGTTTAGGCCCGGCTCCAGACGCGACTTTCAAACACTTGGATAGAATGAATGTCACAGAAGGCGACGCACCGATGCCGTACCAATCACCTTACGAGATTGGTGCAGGTGGCAGTGGTGGAGATGAGGATTATGGTGGACCGGCGAGCAAAAGCGAGACGGTCACATTTTAATGTTGACGGGTCTTGCACGAAATGTACCAATGTAATGATGCTGCTGACGACCATTGATTAAAGATAAAAAGATAAAAAATGGATAATTGTATTTTTATGCAAAAGGGCACCTGGTAATATAAATAAATTTACTGCAACAAAACATTCGAAACAAGAAAACACTCCCAACCAATCTACCAGATACCTTCAGTTTCAGCACCTGATCCTCCAATTAGAGGCGTATTGTGGTAATTGGCAAAGGGGGCTCGCTGGCTTGCTGTCTCGTACTGTAACTTGCTCACCGGTAGAGGCTTCATGCTCTCGTACTGTCCGTGGAACACCAAGTCAGTCATGCTATCTTTGGTGACGTTTCCTTTCATCTCGCCGTTTGCCTTTTTGCCATAGCCCAGTCCCATCTTTGGCCTCCGATCGACACTCTTGTCAGTCCACCTCATATAGGTGCTGTCATTCCTACCCCCTCCCACCTGTGTCTGAGGCTGCTGCTCAACTTGCCGAGAGCTGCTGTATTTCTCTACATAACTAGTCTCCTCCCTGACGCTGGGGGTCATGTCATGATCTAGAAATGTAGAGCGAAAAGTGTTGTGTTTAGCCCCTGGACCGCATCCCACTCGTTTCCCTTCCCGAGGGAGTGGTTTGAAAAAGTCTGGGTCACCGTTAGATGCACCAGGGTACACAGTGTCAGTCGCCTTCGCTGCAAGCTGGGAGTATGTTATGTTCTCTGCGCTTCCCTTCTTCTCGTCGCCAAATGCAGCTCTCACAGCCGACTCGTCCACCTTGGCCCCCAAATTGACCAGCGCATTAGTCAATTCCCCAATGGTGTGATTGGTCCTGACCACACTGCTCTTCTCTGCCGATGGATTCTTTGTCTTCGGTGATTCATAGTGGTAAAAGGTATTCTTCAGCTTGTAGTCGTGTTTCTCTAATACATCCATGACCTGTCTGCAGGCATTAAACTTCATTCTTCTGGCCTTCTCGTCCGGGTCAACTTTCTCCACACCCCTTGGAGGGCTTGGCTTGACATGCATGACCTGTCTCCCTTCGCTCTCAAAAATCCTTGTGTGAGCCGGCGAAGGTGCTTGCTTAGGTGCGGGGCTGTCTGGGGCACCTCCTTCCGCCAACTTTTTTGCCGTCCCGCTCATCAGCGATTGCGATGTCGGTGTGTCCAAAACAATCACATCATTTATGTTGGAGCGCCCTGTCACCATTCTCTTTCTCGAGGACTTAACGCCTATGGGGGCATCTGCTCCGCCGCCGCCACCAGCTGCTGCGGGGACCCAAGGTACGCTACCATCCATACTGCAGTAATGAAAGTATTGTTAGTCATATCATCCATTTTGCGGTGACACATTATTGTTTTTTGTTTTTTACTCACCTCCTCAAGGTTGTCTTGGGCTTCGTGTAGTGGAGTCGTTTTCGTTCAATTTTGGGCATGTTCGGACTTCCTGCCAAGTTTATTTGGCCAGTCCTGTCTGGAGAGTGACTCGTATGGGAGTGTGTGTGTTGTATGTAATCCTTGAGAGAGGGCTTTGTTTTGTTGCCATCGTTGTTGTTGTTGTTGTTGTTGTTGTCATTCCATTGCTTGGAGCTTCTAGCATTGCCGATCAATTTGCCGGTTTTTAGTGTAACACCGGCATCAGCAGTGGCGAAGGTAGATGTCACTCCTGGAAGGGTGCGGGAAGGCCGCCAGTCATTCAGGGCACTCACATCGTCCATTGTATTAGGTTCAGAAAGTTGACAAAAAGACGAGGGATAAAGAGGGTTAAACCTCTCTTTTTTCACTCAGTCAGTTTTTTAGATGTATGAAGATGCCGTAAAGTGCCTTTCAAGTTTAGTTACTTCATTCAGGGGAGTGTCTGTTACTAATACCTAATTCTAAAACAGCCCGGACGGAACGACGGAACTCTCGAACTCGGGGGAGGAGCCCTAAATCCCTCTCTAACGAAAATGAAGATTTCCGCTCTATCTGTTTTTTTGGCGTCTGTAGCCGCTGCCAAGAAACCTACTGGTACCACCCTCACTGCTGATTACTCTTACGATCAATATCTCATCGATTTCGGTAAGCAGCATGGAGGGAGAGCCTCCCAGGTTTTGTTCGAGTCAAGAATTAAAGACATTATCGCGCATAATTCAAACGTAAAACGTAGTTACACGAGAGGAGTCAATCACCTTACTGACGAAGTGGAGGTAAGTAGAATTTCGGTCCAATAGCAGGGAGAGGACTGTGTTGGAGTTGACCAATGAGAAGGAGCCCAACATTATCTGAAATCTCACCTTTTTTGTGTCAACGAATGTGAATTTTGTGCGCAATTTTGTAGATTCCTAAGGGACGTAATACGGATAGCGTTAGTCTTCTTTCGACCAAGCATCAGCAGCTGTATGATCCCTCCACCTTCGACATGGATTTCCCTGAGTCATTCGATTGGAGAGACCGTGGAGTTGTGACGGCGGTGAAGAACCAGGGTCACTGCGGGTCTTGCTGGGCATTTGCTACGACCGCTACAGTAGAGTCACATGTTGCTATTGAGACCGGTCTTCTGTTCAGCCTTTCCCCCCAGCAGCTTGTCTCTTGTGCACCTAATGATGACCATTGTGGAGGTACCGGTGGATGTAAGGGATCCATTCCTGAGCTAGCGTATGACTATCTTATCGGCGCTGGTGGATACGCTGAGGAGTGGAGTCTTCCTTATAACAGCTATCAAGGTGACAGCGATGGTGTCTGCCCTGACAACACCGAACTCAAGGCCGGAATCACTGACTATGTGAAGCTCCCTGAGAATAATGCCACAGCCGTCATGGCTGCCCTAGCCAACGTGGGGCCTTTAGCAATCAATGTCGATGCAAGTAGCTGGCACGACTATGAATCTGGGGTCTTCGATGGATGTGATTACGATAAAATGGACCTGGATCACGTGGTGGTTTTGGTTGGCTATGGAACAGATGATGAGCTTGGCGATTACTGGATCGTGCGGAACTCATGGAGCCCCACCTATGGAGAAGCCGGTTACATTCGAATCAAGCGCGACCCCCTTGACGACACTCCTTGTGGTATTGACGAATCTCCTGAGGATGGGACAGGGTGTAAGGGCGCCGACACTCAGTACCCCTGCGGTATGTGTGGTGTAGTTTTCGATGTAAGCTACCCAACTGGAACCTTCATCGCGTAATATATGAATTTTAAGATACTTTGTGATTGAGCATTGGGACAGCATTGATTTCCCATTCGATGATTTTGTCACCCTTTTATCACGAAACGCATTCGATAGTTAGTATTTAAAACCCTGCAAACCCTCTCTCTCTCTCTCACTCTCTCTCTCTCACTCTCTCTCATGATCATCCAATCAAAATCTTCTCATCCCCCAAGAACTTGTAAGGAGGGATCTCGAGGTTGAGAGGAGCTGGGCCCTTCCTAATCCGTCCGGATACATCGTAGTGGCTTCCGTGGCAAGGGCAGAACCATCCTCCGTACTCTCCAGCGCCGGAAATCGGAACGCAACCGAGGTGGGTACAGATTCCAAGGACAACAAGCCATTGGTCTTGCTGGACCCTATCCCCATCAGCCTCCTTATCTCTCAGTTCTCCCATATCAACGCTCTTGGCATCTTCGATTTCGGCCGAAGTCCTATTCTTGATAAAGATAGGCTTTCCCCTCCACTTCACTGTGATAGTCCCACCGGCAGGAATCTCCCCAATCTCAAATTCAGCTGAGGCAAGAGCCAAGACATCAGCAGAAGCAGACATTGAAGAGACGAACTTGATTAGGATAATACGGGCAGTGGAAGCATAGGCAAACC
>ENA-OWPI01003939-OWPI01003939.1-marine-metagenome-genome-assembly--contig:-NODE-3939-length-12203-cov-3.674831_pt1 | contig 12203 bp, 13 predicted proteins | sample MGYA00238138_ERZ651775 | MGnify/ENA primary metagenome ERZ651775 (study PRJEB26906, sample SAMN06265043) | marine metagenome | isolation source: Helgoland LTER site | place: Germany:Helgoland, sampling...
TCATTGGAGAGGTTTGGGTAATCACATGGATCCAGGTGAAGAATTACCAGAGACAAAACATAAATTAGATCTTTTAAATTATGATTTTTTACATAAAAGAAATTTATTATTTGGTACACCTGAATATGTAGTCAATAAAATTAAAGAATTACAATCAGAATTAAACTTACAAAATTTACAAGTTTGGTCAAACTTTCCTGGTATTAACCATAAAGCTTGTATGAGAAGCATAAAACTGTTTAATGATGAAGTAATACCAAAAATTAATTTTGATAATGACAAAGTAAAGAAAGCCAGTTAGTGAAACTTGAATTAAGAAAGTTTACAAAATTTGTTGATAAAACTTTTATTGAAGGTGGAAAAGAAGCTAAGGAACCAGTTTTACTGGTCTCAGTAGCAGCTGTTTTTAAAAACCCTTGGACCGGTCAAGGATTTGTTGAAGATTTAAAGCCAATTATTTTAGATCTTGCTCCAAAGCTTGGTGATATTTTAGTTCCAGAATTAATTAAAGAGATTGGATCACCAGAAAAAATTTTAGCTTATGGTAAAGCTGGAACTGTCGGGTTGAATGGTGAGATAGAACATGCTTCTGCTTTTATTCATACTTTAAGATTTGGAAATAAATTTAGAGATGCTGTTGGTGGGACATCTTATTTAAGTTTTACTAATACAAGAGGTCCTGCAGGATCAAAAATATCAATTCCAATGATGCACAAAACAGACTCTGGTTTAAGACCTTACTATTTAACTCATGAGTTCACTATTCATGACGCACCTTTTGATGATGAAATTGTAATTGCGATAGGTGGAGCATCAAGCGGTAGGGCGCATGCTAGAACTGGAGATCGTTATCAAGATATGAAAGAAATGGGATTAGATCCCAAATAATTTAATGTCAAAAAATTTTGATCCAAATCAAAATTATTATTTTTTTAATAAAAAAAAATCTATCCCTGTTGTTTTTATCCATGGTGTTGGTCTGGATCATCAAATGTGGGTTAAACAAGTTAATTATTTAAATGAATTTTCAATTTTGACATATGATTTACTGGGTCACGGAAAAACCCCATTTAATAAAGACAAACTAAGTCTTAAAGATTTTTCTGATCAACTTTTGGGACTTTTGGATTATTTAAAAATAGAAAAAATAAACCTTGTTGGTTTTTCCTTGGGTTCTTTAATTGCTTTGGACTTTTCATCACGTTATCAAGAAAAAATAGATAAACTAATATTAATTGGAACTACATATAAAAGATCTGATCAAGAAAGATCCCTTGTATTAGAAAGATATAATCAAGCTAAATTAAATAAACCAATATCTAAACAAGCATTAAAAAGATGGTTTAGTGACAAATATTTGGAAAATAACCCAGAAACTTATAATTTATTTATAAATCTATTAAACAAAAAACCAGATGATCATAAGAACTTTCTTAAAGCCTATGAATTATTTGCAAACCATTATGATAATTTTGAAGACATAAAAAAAATAGATCGAAAAACTTTGGTAATGACTGGTTCAGACGATACCGGTTCAACTCCAGCAATGTCCAAAGATTTGGTTAAAGACCTTGTTAATTCTACTTATATTGAAATTCAAAATGGAAAACATCTTTGTAGTATAGAATGTGCAGATGATGTTAATATAAATATTAAAAATTTTATTAATAATTAAATGACAAAAATTCAAGACTTTAAAATGTATATTAATGGTGAATGGGTTGACTCATCTTCTGGAAAAAAAATAGAAACATTAAATCCTGAAAATAATGAAGTTTGGGCAACTGTTCCTGAGGCCAATGAAAAGGATGTAGATAAAGCTGTTCAATCAGCTCAAAAAGCTTTTGAAAATAATTGGTCTACACTTCATCCAAGAGAAAGAGCAAAGTACTTAAAACTAATTGCTGATCAACTAAGAGCTAACGCAGAACATCTTGGACGAGTTGAAACAATTGATACTGGAAAACTTTTTAGGGAAACAAAAACTCAAGCAAATTATATTGCAGAATATTATGATTATTTTGCAGGTTTAGCTGACAAAGTAGAAGGAACTGTTGTTCCAATAGATAAACCAGACATGCAAGTTACTACCACAAGGATACCCATTGGAGTTGTGGCTGCAATTATTCCTTGGAATTCTCAAATGCTATTAACAGCTGTTAAACTTGCTCCTGCTCTTGCAATGGGAAATACTGTTGTAATTAAAGCATCTGAGCTTGCTCCCGTAACTCTTTTAGAGTTTGCAAAACTAATTGATAAAGCTGGAATACCAAAAGGAGTAGTTAATATAATTACTGGTTTAGGTGAACCTTGTGGTAAAGCTTTGACTACGCACAATCTTGTAGAAAGAATAGCTTTTACTGGTGGTCCTGAAACTGCAAAACACATTGTAAAAAACTCTGCTGAAAATTTATCTCAAGTAAGTTTAGAACTTGGTGGAAAGAGTCCAGTTGTTGTATTTGATGATGCAGATCAAGAAAATGCTTTAAATGGGATAACTGCAGGAATATTTGGAGCAAGTGGTCAAAGTTGCATTGCAGGATCTAGACTTTATCTACAATCTAATATTTATGAAAAATTTTTGAAAAAATTAATTTTAAAAGCAGAAAAAATAAAATTAGGTGGTCCAATGGAAAAAGATACTCAAATGGGGCCATTAAATAGTTTTAAACAATTAGAAAATATTGAAAAAAATATTAAAGCAACTATTGATCAAGGTGGAAAAGTAAGATGTGGTGGAAAAAGATCTTCTGTTTCCAATAAAGGTTACTACTTTCCAGCAACAATTATAGAATGTGACAATCACAATCTTCCTGTTGCAGAAAACGAATTGTTTGGTCCAATATTATCAGTTATGAAATTTGATAAAGAGGATGAGGTAATAAATAAAATGAATGATAATAAGTATGGCCTTTCATCTGGAGTTTATACATCTAACTTTGCTCGAGGATTAAGGGTGTCTAAAGCTATACGTGCTGGAATAGTTTTTATAAATACATACAGATTGATTTCTCCAATGGCTCCATTTGGTGGGATCAAGGATAGCGGTTATGGTAAAGAAGCAGGAATTGAGTCTATAAAAGAATATACTAGAATAAAGACCACATGGTACAATTCATCTGACAAACCGATGACTGACCCATTTACAATGGGATAGAATTTGCCTTTAAAACATTTATTAATCTTACTTTTTATTGCTATAGCTCATGGAAGTGCATTTCCTTTCACTAAATTAGTTTTAAATGACTCGGTCCCACCAATTTTAATGGCGTCACTAAGAATGGGATTGGTGTTATTAATTTTAATCCCCTTTTGGAAATTTAAAATACCAAAAAAGAAATATATGCCTTCACTTGTAGCTTTTTCAATTTCAATGGGTGTAATGGTTTATGTGTTTATGACACTTGCTTTATACTATTCCTCTATTATCTCACCTGTGATTGTTGGCTCTCAACTGGCAATACCTTTTGGAATTCTTGCAAGTGCATTCATGTTAAATGAAAATATAAGTCCAAAAAAATGGTTTTTTATATTCACTGCTTTTATAGGAGTATTGATAATATTTTTTGATCCTAATTTGGTTGATAATTTTTTAGGATTGTTTTATGCAAGTTTAATGGCATTAGCCTTTGCTTTTGCTCAAGTTTTTTCAAGACAGTTAAGAGACTTAGATATTAGTCTAACCAATGCGTTTACTGGACTATTTGGTTTTGTAATTTTATTAATTTTATCCTTTTTTATTGAAGGCAATACAATCTCAACTGTTCAATCTATAAGTTATAATTCCTGGATCTTAATATCTTATCAGGCAATCGTTGTTTCTTTAGGGGCGCATTTGATGATGTTTTATTTATATAAATTTTATACTGTAGGACAAATCTTCCCGTCCTATTCTTTGTTTCCTATATTTGGAATTGCATTGAGTTTTTTAATTTTTGGAGAAGTTCCAACTATTCTGTTCATATTGGGTGGTATTATTGTTATAGGTTCTGTCTTTTTGCTCCACAAAATAAGATAATTTACCCATTGAAAAATTTAATTAATCATAATTAAATTAGTTTTTTATAAATTGTTAACAATAAGAGAAGGAAAATAATGAAAAAACTATTTATCGCTGCTTTTATATTCGTTTCTACTTTTACAACGAATACATTTGCAGAAGTTAAAATGGGGATTATTTTAGGATTTACTGGTCCTATTGAATCACTAACACCAGCTATGGCTGCATCTGCAGAACTTGCTTTTAAAGAAGCTTCTGACTCAGGTTCGCTATTAGGTGGAGAAACTATTTCAGTAGTAAGAGCGGATTCTACTTGTGTGGACTCAGCAGCAGCAACTGCGGCAGCTGAAGGTGTTATTGCACAAGGTGTAGCGGCTATTATGGGCGCTGACTGCTCCGGCGTAACGGGTGCCATCGCTAAAAACGTAGGCGCACCAAATGGCGTGGCTATGGTTTCTCCTTCGGCCACTTCTCCTGGTTTGACCAGCATTGAAGATAACGGTGTATTTTTCCGCACAGCGCCTTCTGATGCACGTCAAGGCGTAGTATTAGCAGACATTGTTATGGCCCGTGGTATCGACACAGTCGCTGTAACTTACACTAACAACGACTATGGTAAAGGCCTGTCCGATGCGATCAAGGCAAACTTCGAAAAAGCTGGCGGCACAGTGACTATCGTGGCAGCACACGAAGACGGCAAAGGCGACTACTCTGCTGAAGTTGGCGCATTGGCGCAGGCTGGCGGCGAAGTTCTTGTTGTTGCAGGTTACGTTGACCAAGGTGGTAAAGGCGTAATTCAAGGCGCCTTGGACACTGGCGCATTTGACACATTCTACCTGCCAGACGGCATGGTTGGTGATTCATTGGCAGAAGCTATTGGTGAAGGCTTGAACGGTTCTTATGGCGCTAACCCAGGCACAGACAGCCCAGGCGCTGCCAGCTTCCAGGAAATGGCAAAAGCTGCCGATTTCGATGGAACAAGCTCATTTGCCGCTGAAAGCTATGACGCTGCTGCTTTGATCATGCTCGCAATGGAAGCAGCCGGTTCAACAGCCAGCGCTGACTTGAAAGCCAAGGTAATGGACGTTGCTGACGCGCCGGGCGAAAAAATCTTCCCGGGTGAATTGGCAAAAGCTCTTGAATTGATCAAAGCTGGCACAGACATCGACTATGTTGGTGCAACTGCTGTTGAGCTTATCGGCCCAGGCGAAAGCGCTGGTAACTACCGTGAGATCGAAATCAAGGATGGTAAGCTATCAGTTGTTGGTTACCGCTAAGCAATTGCTGAGTTAAGATAAAAAATGGCCCGGCATTGTTCGGGCCATTATTGCAATTATGAGCCAGCAATAAGCATTGCTGGATGGTTGTATTTGACTAGTTTGGCAACTGCTTTGTAGTCAATAAACCCACAATCATCGACACCATAAGACAGTGTATCAAACCATGCACCTGAAATATTCACTTTGGCACCATGGCTCAAATGGCCACCTGATGCTAGGTCCATACCAATGACCAAGCCGCCTGGCTTCAAAAATGCTTTGAACACAGCAAGGTTGGCATTGGCACCGGAGTGTGGTTGAACGTTTGCATAGTTGCAGCCAAACAGTTGGGTAGCATAGTCAATAGCCAGTAGTTCTACCTTGTCTACTTCTTCACAACCATTGTAGTAACGCTTACCTGGAAGGCCTTCAGCATACTTGTTGGTAAGCAAACTGCCGCACAGTTCCATTACAGCATCACTGGTAAAGTTTTCACTGGCGATCAACTCAATGGTTGATACTTGTCGTGCGGCTTCCGCCGCGACAATTTCTTGTATACATGGATCAATCATCATTTAGCCTTTAGAACCCATAGTTACTAATAGTTTTTTCATTTTAATCTATTGTTTCCTTGTTGATTTATTTTTGACATACTGTATATATGTACTTGTTGTTCTGTTTGAGAATTAGTATTCCACTAGTATACTGTCTGATTAAATCATTGTCAACTGTTAGCGTTTCGTTTACACGAAACAACGATATGGCTAAACGCCATATCGTTTTTTGTTTTCTTATGATTACTATTAACTTAATTTCATGTAGATCTTTTCAGTCAGACGGAACCTTCACAGGTTCCATCTAACGTTTGGATAACTTCATGTGAGTCAAATCCAGCCATAGACTTTGGAAACAGGTATTTGATTGCATCTCCAAGGACTCTAGTCTTTTCCTTACCTGCACTGACATAGCGGATGCTATCTATAACCTCGTTCCTAGTGTTATAGTGTTTAGGAGATGTTTGCTTTCGCAAAGGGGGTGAACACGCTACTCCACCGGCAACGAGCTTTACCTCGGCAGGATTTTAGCGAGTCGAGCTGCCTCGACCAAATGGGGTTCTGATTTGTCTCTTAAAGAGTTAAGTATTTTCCTAGTATTAGATATTTTTACATTTACTTAATTCCTGATGCCAACACAATTTGGCAAAACATTTAATTGTATTAATAATATTACAAAAGAATTAAAAAAAGATAAAAAACACGGAAAAAGTTTACATAGAGTTAATATGTCTATTTTATAAAAAAATGATATCATCCAATGTAAAGTTGTCTTCAAAACACAAGATGTCTACTACTGATTCCTACTGTACAAAGAACACAAGAGGTAACCGCAAAGTCGTTACCGCCAATTATTGTTTAAAAGCTGTTTTCAAAATTCCGGATGGACTTGATCTTGAAGACAAAAATGTCGTCAAAAAATGGTTTGTACGTGGACAATATTTCAATATTCTTTACACAGATGGTCGCGTAGAAATAATAGAATGGGAATGGGATACAAATGATGATCGCGCTGAGTATTATTGTCCAGAAGAGGAAATTGAAAATGCCGAAGATTATAATATAGAGTATTCAGAAGATGAAGGATATGATGCAAAATAATTAATATTTTGTATGTTTAAAGTGTATATATTGAGTGCATAATTTTATTTTTTTATTAATTTTAAAGATTATGAACTCAAAATAAAAAATTGATTGCAATAAATTGTGTCAATGTCTATCTATTGTTATAATAATGATAAGAAAAATTGGTTCATTTTGTGAAAAAGGTATATTGAATAGTTGGTTCAGAATGGGTTTTAACAATTATAAATGTATCATGGAACTTATCGCGAATTCTATAGATGCTAATGCAACACAAATACGTTTTAGTATTGTTGGCAATACATTATATATAACTGATAATGGAAATGGAATGGACGAAAAAGGTTTTATAAATTTAACTTGCTTGCATTATCAAAATCATAAAAATGAAAAAAAATGTGGCGTTGGTGGTATAGGTGGGAAATCATCATTTGCTTTCTTGTCTAATAAAAAATATACTAAAATTTATTCACGTAATAGCAATGCAAATGAATGGCATTATGCTGATTTTAATTGGGATAAAATATATTCTGAGGGAAAATATACAGATAATGTCGGTTATAGTAAGATTAGTAATGATAGCAATATTATATCTACATTAAACCTATTAATGAAAGATAATACTAATGGAACAATTATTGAATTGTCATGTGATGAGAAATTAAAAAATATAGTAAATGAAATGTTTAAAAAACCAAAAGATAGAGAAACAAAATTTTATTTATCAGATTCTCCCGAATATGTATTTGGAGAATTCAATAACGTAAAAATAGAATTATATAATTCTAATGAAAAAATAGAAATGTTAAAATATAATTATTTTAATAATAATAATGAGCATTATTACGATGGAATATCGGAAGTTAATATTGGTATTTATGAATCAAATAATAATAGTAAACTTTATATTTCTGATCACGAAGGTGCATTAAAATATTATACATCAGAAGTTGCAAAAAAACCAAAAACAATAAAAGACAAAAATGAGTTAAATGAAATATTAAAAGATTATGATAAAATTGGAAATATGACGCTTAAATATGGTCAACGTAATGATAGTAAAAACATTCAAAGTACAAATCCATTTTCATATGTTTCTAAATACGAACTAGATTTTATAACAGAATTTGATAATAATGTAGAAAAAAATAAAACTTGTGAAAGACTAGATAACATACGTAATACAAAATTTTATAGAAACAACCAATTAATAGGAGATATAAAAAGTGAAAAAGGAAATGCGCGCGCCAACCACAAAGAATGCCATAAACATTATGGAATACGTTCATGTCTTTATTATGAAACAGAATCATCGCAAGATAATAAAATGGATGAAACTTTGCATATACAAAATAATAAAAATCAATGGGATCATAATGATTTAGATAAATCATTAAAAAAATTAATTAAATATCATATAGACGAAAAACATAAAAAAATATGGTCTGAACATTATGAAAAAGCCCCAGTAGAAAAAGAAGTCAAAGAAGAAGTCAAAGAAGAAGTTGAAGAAGAAGTTGAAGAAGAAGTTGAAGAAGTTGAAGAAGACAAAGAAGTCAAAGAAGAAGTTGAAGAAGACAATCATAATATAGAACCAGATGAAGATAAAATTAATACAATAAAAAAATTATATATCAACCGGAAATTTAGAATTGCTTTAGATTTATTGATACTTGACTATGAATAAATATTTTTAAAAAGTTAAAAAGGCCCTTTTTCATTATTTTTTTGATATTTAAGACGTAACCATTATTATCATTGTGATATTATAATATACTTATAAAATGGCTAAAAATAAAAATTCAAAAAAATTCTAAAAGTATTTGACAAAAAAAATAACGCCGATGCGTCTCGCGTCGTTTTCAAAAAACGTGGTGTGATTTCAAAATATTTAAAGATAATTTCTTGATTATATATAATAAGGATGGAAAACGACGCGCGAAAAAGGCACAAATGTGACCTATGTAATTACTCAACAAATCGTAAATATGACTTAAAAAGACATCAAAATGCTATACATAACTTACGCGTGCCCGCGAAATCAGAAAAAAATTTGCCCGAAACAAATGTACATCCAAAAAAAACAAATGTACATCCAAAAAAAACAAATGTACATCCAAAAAAACCAAATGTACATCCTGAAAATATGTGTAAAAAATGTAATAAGGTTTATAAAATCAAAAAAAAATTAATAGAACATGAAGAAAAATGTAAAGGAGTTGACGAGTTAACATGTCCTAGATGTATGATAAGTTTTAGTTCGAGGCAAGCAAAAGCTAATCATATAAAAAGAAATACTTGTAAACCCAGGAGTATAATACATGCGAGAGTTCCAAATCCTCAGAATATAGAACCAGCAAATAATATAGATACACAAATAAATAATATAGATATAGATAATCAAACAAACAATATAGATAATCAAACAAATATACAAAATCAGCATATTAATATTTATGTTAACAATTATGGAAAAGAAAGAACCGATTATTTAGATTATGATAAAATGCTAGCAATCTTCAAAAAGGTTTATAATATTCCAACATTACTCACAAAAGAAATTCACTTTAACGAAGAGTTTCCAGAAAATAATAATATTAAATATCATGATACCAAAAATTGTTTAATTAAAGAAGATGATGAATTTATTTATAAGAATCTTAATGTGTTAATTAAGGAACTAATCAAAAATAAAGGACGTATAATGCAAAACTTTGCAAAACAAAACAAAGACGAAATATGTATCGATATGGATTTAAAAATATATGAACAAATAATTCAACAACTAATATCTCTGGTATTACTTACGGAACCCCAAGAACATTATAAAGAACAAATAGAGAATATCAGAGATTTAATAAACAATAGCAGAATGAAAATGGAGGAAATGGAAGAAGAAATGAGTACATAATCTATAAAATCTCTTGAATTTCAAAAAGTTTATAAAATCATTAGAAAAATAAAATTATGTACTCTCTCATTACTTATTTTACTTATCTTATATTAAATCATAATACAATTTCATAATTGCACCCAATTGTCTAATAAGAATATCTAAATTAACTGTATCTAAACAATTATTATACTTTTCACATTCCATATTAGCAAGTTTATCTTGCTGTTGCTTAGTTAAATTTCTTCTTTGATAATTAAAAATCTTATTAAACTGCTTGTAAAACGCTTTATATTCAAAGATACAATCATAATATTGAATAATCAATACATCAATATTCGCATCTGTCGTAACACAGAATTTATTATAATATGTTGTAATTTCATTGGTATATATATCAATTTCACTATAATCACATTTTAATACATTACACAATAGCTTGCTTCTCTTTTCATATAAATCATTGATATTTTTGATATTTTTATATTTATCTTTTAAATATCGTATTTCATTTCCTAAACAATCAATACTATTTAAATTTGTAATAAAGAATTGAATATAATCATCAATAGATATATAATCACATTCGCTAACAAAGTGACCGGTACTTCCACATTTATAACATTCATTGTTAGAAGTTCTCAATTCATTTTTAAGAAACTTAATAGTTTCTCCATTTAATTCTTCTTGATTATATGAACCACCTCTTACATTATCAATACCATATATAGCCATATATTCTTTAACATACCTATCTTCTTCAAATGGAGAACTATTTTCTATTTGTTTAATTACAGACAAAGGTTTATATTTTTTAGTCCAGAAGGAACCAATCCCTTCTAAATGTTCTTGGTATCTTTCTTTAACAGTTCTATTTGTTTTTCCAATATAAAATTTATTATCATTTAGCTTTAAGATGTAAATAGTAGTTGTCATTGTTATAATTAATTAATCATATAAGATAATCATTTTTTATATGTATTTGATGGGATAAATATGTTCAGCTAATAATAAAAAGTGATAACATTTCTTTTAACAAATCATCTTAAAAGAAAGGGTATGGTGTAGCATATCTGTATATGGAAAGACATTGATACCGAATTTGAAGATTTAAATTAAAAGAAATAGCAGAGCTAACCTGCGCAAGATTAAAGTATCAAATACTTTCTATATATTAGAGCAAAAAGGAGCAATAGTGCATGTTCATACAGAAGGCAATCTGCCAAGAAACCGAAAGGTGGAATCGCTGATAGCATGTATTACCTTAGTAACGGGCTACTAAATATTTTTTCACTTTTTTTGACAAAAAAATATATCAATATAATATAAATGAATTATTATTTGGATAAGACAGTGAGTATTAATGGAACGTGTGTAGTAAATGGTTCAGTAATTAATATTAAATCAGAAAAAACATTTAATACTTATACGGATTTAATTGAATTAACATCATTAGTTGATTCAAATAAAGAAATAAAGGCTGTTTATGTTCCAGGAAATTTAATTATAAGAGAATATGAAGATATTAAATTAATTGTAATGGGACATTATGATATGTGTGAAATTATTACATTAGAATGATAAAGAGTATTAGCCGGATTTGGTAATAACAGTTTTAGGATCTATGTTAAGAGTTCTTAAAATTTTTTTGAGAAAACCCATATTAAAGTTTGCTACTTGACAATTCTCATATTCTTTAATTACATTATCTTTTACAGACAATCTTTGCGCTAAGTCTTTTTGTGAAAAACCCATAGCTGCTCTACCATTAGTAATAGCAAGCGAATATTCACGAGTCATTTTGTTTAGCTTAGGGATATCATCTTCCATTAATCTCGTGAGCTCTTTATTACCGGCAGGTCTTGGTGTATTTTCTTTTTTTATGATTTCTTTGGGCTTTTTTGTAAATACAACAGGTTCCCAGTCCTGATAATTGACAGAAGTACTATTCATTTTATTAATATATAATATAAAAACTTATATCAATTTTTACGTTATAAAGAGAATACATATGTGCTATTCTTAATAAAAAATGATAGCACCTTATATAATATATCTTACAATATAAGGATGTATTCTTATAACGTTTTCCCCCTCGGTGTCCTGACAATCGGTCAAATTGATAAAGGTCAAGCAGTTTTGGATGATATTTCGCGAATTGTGGATGATAAAAATAACAAGAACGAATTGTTGTCACTCTCCAATAAGTTCTTTACATTGATTCCGCATATTTCAGAAAAATTAAAAGTTATTAACACTCGCGAAGATATTAACGAGAAAAACGAGCTACTCGAATATATGCGCGGGGTATCCAATAAAATCTAATGAAGATACTTGGATATAGCCGCCAATGCACTTATTTCTCCCTTTTTAGGTAAAGGCTTCAACTTTATAAGTTTTGTGTTTTTTATGTT
>ENA-OWPI01003950-OWPI01003950.1-marine-metagenome-genome-assembly--contig:-NODE-3950-length-12179-cov-9.184763_pt1 | contig 12179 bp, 5 predicted proteins | sample MGYA00238138_ERZ651775 | MGnify/ENA primary metagenome ERZ651775 (study PRJEB26906, sample SAMN06265043) | marine metagenome | isolation source: Helgoland LTER site | place: Germany:Helgoland, sampling...
CGGTTCTGGACATCCTTTTTCGAGCAAGTAGTTTTCGCACTCGGTGTGCTCTCTGTACCGAGCCCAAGCGATGTATCCCCAGTTGTCAAGAGGCGCTTTCGCCTCTTCGACTAAGTATTTGATGCAATCGAGTTGGCCATACTTTGCAGTGGATAACACACAGTCGAGCTTTACTGCATCAGATATTTTTCTTTCTTCGACGAAATATTTCAAGATGTCTAAGTGACCACCGCATGCCGCTTGTATTGCCGCTTCTTTTTCCGTCTTTCGCGAAGGTTTCACTTTGTCGAAAAGAAATCGAAGACAGTCGAGGTGTCCTCCAAGAGTAGCTTGTCCACACGCCTCTTTTTCATCACACGGGCAACCATTAGAGAAGCAGTACTTTAGCATCTCGAGATTACCTTTAAGTGCTGCCGCAGCAATCGTCATTGCATTCCACTCGCAATGTTTCACTTCTCTCGCCCACTCGAGCAACTCGAGTTTGTTCGTTCCAGCAACTTGAGCGCAAAACCAGGCTTGATCTGCCACATCTCCCTCTATATCTTTCTTTCCCCAGGAAAAGTGATTCCACATCCATTCCAACGTCGAAATGGATGAGCATTCAATAGTAGACCAACCTAATTCCGATACGTTCACCTCAGCATACTCAAGCACACCCCGACTCTCACTATTCACCTTTCCAAAGAAATATCGATCTGTCGTATTCAATTTTGACAAGACATGCGATACAAACACATCCTTGTGATGCAACACCAATCCCGTCCACAACTCGCTCGGCCCGAGCTTTAAACGCTCCATTTCCGCCAGAGCCTCTTTCATCGTCTCTTCCTTCTCCTTCTTCTTCTTCCTTTTCTGCGCGCCGGAGAGTTGTTTCTTCTTCTTTTCACCACCGCCCATCATCGCATTTCTTTTTTTTTCCCGCAGATCTCAAAAATTGGCGTTTACAGAACTGATTGGTGTCGTTTCTTTTCCAACTGAAAGAAAGTCTTCTTTGAAAAGTTTTGCTTCGGAGCGCTCGAGATCCAGAGCGAGGGGCGAATCTGCACCGAAGAAGAGACGACTGGTTAAAGGTGCCCACTCTGTGAGGTCGTCGCTCGCGAGTTGCAACTGAGGAGGAAGAATACTTCGACGAGTCAACCTTTTTTTTGTAGGAACTGCATGCGTGTTGTTTTTTCCCTCACAACAAGAAACACTACTACTACTACTACTGCTATGTTTTTCGGCTTAAAACTCCAATCGTCGTCGAAAACGACACAGAAATGGATCCCGTACGTTCCACCGCCGGAGGATAACTTCAGCTGCCACATCTCGCAGGTACGTTTTTCTTCTTCTTTGTGTTCTTCTTCTTCGTCTTCTTTCTCGAATGTCTCGTTTCCCGGCGGCCGCCGCCAGCGGAGATGTGTGTAACATTAATCCCTTTTAACGCGCGTAATAACGCTCTCTCTCACTGAACTTGAAACGAACAGATCGCACTCACGAAACCACTGAAACCGAACCAACGCGTGTACGTGAAAATCCGAACGGAAACCGACGAAGCCGCGCTCGCTGGGATCGATCCGATGATGGGAAATGATGACGACGAAACAGATACCAAGGAAGAGTTCGTCTTGTGCGCGTTTATAGGGAACGCGGTGGAATCGACGAGTGTGAATTTAGTCTTGAGAGATTACTGCGAATTTACGGTGGAGACGACGGATTCTGGGAATGAAGTGGAAGCGCACGTGACTGGGTATTACGTGCCGGAATACGACGAGGATGAAGAGGCGGCGATGCGGATGTACGGAGGCGGCGGAGAGGACGGGGAGGAGATGTACGACGAGGACGACGATGAGGATGAGGATGAGGATGAGGATTTTATGGGGTTTGATGACGAGGACGTCGAGGAGGACTTTACGTCGTCGGAAGATGAAGACGATTTGAGCGAGGAGGACGATAGCGAAGAGGAGGAAGAGGCGTTGCGAGAGGCGGGCGCCAGTGGAGGGAAGAAAAAAGTTACGCAAAAAGGAGGGGTGGTCATTAAAGAGCTTTCTTCGGACGACGAAGACGAGGAGGCTTCGGAATCGGAAGAAGAAGAAGAAGAAGAAGAAGCTAAAGAAGAACCGAAAAAACGACAACAACAACAACAAGCGGTAGCACCAAAAGCGAGTAAGAAGCAAAAGACTGAAACCAAACAAAACGCTAACGCCAACAAAGACAACGTCAACACGCAAAAGCCGACGAAAGAGCACCGAAACGGCATGGAAATAGTCAACACGCACCAAACCTCGAAACCGAACAGTAAAAAAGCGACGCCAGGGTCTCGGTGTCAAATGAAATACGTCGGTAAACTTCCGTCCGGAAAAATCTTTGACCAAACGAAAGGCAACGCCGGATTCACCTTCCGATTAGGCGTCGGCGAAGTCATCAAAGGTTGGGACGTCGGCGTCAACGGCATGCGCGAAGGCGACAAGAGAACTTTATACGTCCCGGCGTCCATGGGGTACGGTAAAAAAGGAGTCCCCGGGACCATCCCGAAGAACTCTCCTTTAGTCTTCGACGTCGAGTTGATGCGCGTTCTCTAATATAAGTTAATACTATACCTTTTACTCTATTTAAAACTACATTTACTACTCCCCTCTCTTCTTGGACGACGATTCAGATGGTGGCAATATAAACACGTTCCCTTTCCCTCTCTTCACGCGTTCGACGCTTTCGTCCTTCTCGTCCATCACCCCAAACCCATTATTCTGGTCATCATCATCATCTCTCGCTAAACTTCTCGCCTGCGCGGACGCGATGATCGCGTCTAACTTCGACGCTTGCGAGACGACGTACAACATGCAAAACCCAATCACAAATCCGGCAATTTCGTTCGCAGGAATCGTGGAAGACAACGCGTATTCCTCCATTGGAAGCATCATCATCATCGCTCTTCTTTTGACTAATTTTCCCCTAGTAAAACTCTTCCTTAAATCACCGCTTCTTTTCCTCCCAGAAGAAGATAAAGAAGAAGAACCACACTCGGTGGGAAAAACAGAAGGTGGACGACGCGTTTCGAGAGTTGCGAGGACGGAGGAGGCGCTAAAGGAGGGGCAACATCGAATGCAATAATTCATATTTAATGACGAATTTCATCACAAAAAAGCGGGGAAAAGACGTACTTTTGTTTCCCTCGCATCACGCAAAGAATAATGTCCTCGAGACGAAAGAATAAACATCCGAAACGAGCGGAAAACGCGAAGACGGTGGTGGTTGCGAGTGCTGCGGAGGAGGAGAGAGTGGGAGAGGGAGAGGGAGGAGCACGAGGACCGGTGTTGTTGTGTTTGCGAATACCTGATGATGAGCAGCGCAATGAGATACGAAAAGAAAAGACGACGACGACGAAAGGAGGGAAGAGAAAGAGAGGGCAACACGAGTGCGATGTTTGCGAGAAGGTGTTTGTAACACCATCCAAGTTGGCGAGACATATGCGTATTCATACGAACGAGAGACCGTATAAATGCGATGTGTGCGAGAAGCGTTTTCGTGAATCTGGTACTTTGAAAGTCCACGTGCGTATTCACACGAACGAGAAACCGTACGAGTGTGATGTGTGCGAGCAGCGTTTTACTCAATCTTGTAGTTTGCAAATCCACATGCGTATTCACACAAAGGAGAAACCGTATGAATGCGATGTGTGCGAGAAGAGATTTAGTCGAGCTGATACTTTGCAAAAGCACATGCGTATTCACACGAACGAGAAACCGTACGAGTGTGATGTGTGCGAGAAGCGTTTTCGTCACTCTGATACTTTGCAAAAACACATGCGTATTCACACGAACGAGAAACCGTATGAATGTGATGTGTGCGAGATGAAGTTTCGTAATTCTAGTAATTTGAAAAAACACATGCGTATTCACACGAACGAGAAACCGTATGAATGCGATGTTTGCGAGAAGCGTTTTCGTGAATCTAGTGGTTTGAAAAGGCACGTGCGTATTCACACGAACGAGAAGCCGTACGAATGCGATGTGTGCGAGAAGCGTTTTACTCGAGCTAGTAGTTTGAGAGACCACATGCGTATTCACACGAACGAGAAACCGTACGAGTGTGATGTGTGCGAGAAACGTTTTACTCAATCTGGTAGTTTGAAAAAACACATGCGCACTCAACATTAGCTCCTTAATAGTCCTGGTTTACATATAAATACTTGTACGTTTGCATCACATCTACCCCTTGAAATTGAAAACGAGAGACCCATAAATGTGAGCACCCTAAACATTTTTTTTTTCAAATTTTAAAAAACCACGGAAGAGAAATCTTCACACTTTTCCCTAATAAAGCACACTCAGTACAAGTCACAGATCTCGCTCTTTGCGCGTGATACTACCATTCTTTTTGCTTTGAGAGAACACACACACACACACACAGACAGAGAGACAGAGAGAGAGAGAACGCTTTTTGAAAAATGTCTTCTGGGTCTTCAAAAGAGCAGCAGCAAAATCAGCAGCAAAAAGAAATCGAAAAAGCGTTGGAAAAGATGCGCTTAGCGAACAAGAAAGAAGGAGGCGAATCGGTGGACAAACAAGAGATCGTGAAAGCTTTATCGCAACTCCACGGCGACGGGGGTCTGATCGGCGCGTTGCAAGCGAAACTGGACGGTTTGGTTGGTTTATCGAGCGGGTACGTGGAGGAATTGCACCCGAAAATTCGTGCGAGATTATTCTCTTTGCAAGTCTTACAAACCGAACGAGACGAGTTGTTCGAGAAGTATTCCGAGGAGCGAAGGCAATTGGAAGAGAAATACGAGAAGTTATACGCGCCGTTATATAACTCGAGGAAAGAAATCGTCACGGGTGAGAAAGAGTACTCGGATTGCGACGAGGATTTGAAGAAGGAAATCGAGGCGTTGCCGAAGGACGACGCGAGTCCGAGCGGCGTGCCGGATTTTTGGTTAGTCGCGATGAAGAACATCGAAGATTTGGCCGAGGAGATTTCGGAGAGAGACGAGGCGTGTTTGAGCGCTTTGGTGGACGTGCAAACGGGGAAATTGGAAGGCGAAGACGAAGATGGCGACGAAATGGTTGGGTTTTATTTGCGATTTTACTTCAAAGAGAATGCGTTTTTTACCAACCAAACGATCGAGAAGCGATACCACATGGAAGACGACAGCGAAGACGCGGTGTTGAATTACATCGTGTGCGACGACATCGATTGGAAACCAGGGAAGAACTTGACCGTAAAAGTGTTGAGGAAGAAACCGAAACCTGGGGCGAAGAACCAGAAACCAATCACGAAAACGGAACCGTGCGAATCCTTCTTTACGTTTTTTTACCCGCCGGAAGTCCCGGACGAGGACGAACAAGAAAACATGACCGAAGAAGAGGTCGAGGATTTGCAAGAGCAAATGGAGAACGATTACGCGATCGGGAGTTTGATCGCCACCGCGTTGGTTCCAAACGCGGTGGATCATTTCTTAGGTTTGCACTTGGAAGACGACGAAGACGAGGACGAGGAAGAAGGCGAGGAAGACGCCGAGTACGGCGAATCCATCGACGGTGACTCCGACGACGAAGAAGACGACGACGACGACGACGACGACGACGACGAAGACGAAAACGGGGAGAAGATCAAAGGATTGGACCCGAAAGCGAAGGAGGAGTGCAAGCAACAGTAAACTACTTACCATTATTCTTTTGCAACAACAAAAACACAACAACATCACAGAGATCATCAACGAAGTACCAGACTACTCGTAATTTCCTAAGCGCCAATTTTTGCGCCAATCCCCAATCGAGCGAACATCATCATCTGCGTTGAATGTATTTCTATCTTCATTCACCCGTGCCCACTCAACCGACATCGCATCGTCGGGGGTAAAAACGTCCACATCCACGTCGCCTATCATCGACATCGCGTTTTCCTTCTGTAAGAGTTTTTTTATGCGTTCTTTCAGCTTCGCGTTCCTGCGAATCTCGCCGACGACGGGCAAACCGGTGAACGGATCGGTTCGCTTGCCGGATTTTTGAAAGTGCCTGGAAAGCGTCGAGAAGTCGCAAGATGTCTTCTCCGTTTTGCCCACAAAAACTGGGTCGAGCATGATGGAGTGCGTGATTGGATCGAGCATTTCCGGGAGGATGTTTTTGTTGCCATCTAAAGCTTCTAAATCGTTCAATTTCATGTGCAACGCTTTCACAGCCGCCGCGTGGAGGATGCGATTTTCGCATCGGACAGAGTTGAGATGCATTTTTATGTAATATCCTTTTTGTTGTGCTCCGTCCTTGATGACGTCTTCTGGATGCACCGTTGCTTCGGTTATTGTACCTTCGGAGAGCACGTCTTTATCCATAAACCAAGACGGCGACATATAGAAGAAAACGCCCTTAAATAAATTGGAATGCCCTCCGAAATTGAGAGATTCGCCATTGAAGTAAAACGAAAGGTTCTGGACATCTTTTCTCGTCACGTGTCTCACGAGCGCGTCCAAAAATTCACCTCGGACTTTGCATTTGAAATGTTGCCTATCATCTCCGTGATCTCGGATCGGACCGTCGACTTCATCCTCCCCGTGCACCCTTGTAAAAAGGTTGCGAACGTTTAAGAAGTCACATCCACTGTAGAGATCGTAATAATCATGTCTCTCTTCTTCCTCAGGTAAAGGACTTTCCGTCATTCGACAGAGAATCTCAACCACTGGATTCAGAAACCTTCCCGGGTCAACGCATAATACTCCGTTAACATCTTGTTGAAAATCAAGTTCAGAGGCCAAATGTTTGACAAATACTCCAAATGGATTTTCCGTGCCTTCTCTGCCGGGTTTCAAGTGGAAGTGCTTGCCGATGTACGCGATGATTTCGGCGAGCTGGTCCATCAGTCCAGGTTCGAACATGAAATCTCTCGAATCGAGAATTCCGCGACATCGCGTTAGAAGTCTCGCGACGCACTCCAAACGCTCGATGATACGCTCGAAGAGCATTTGGAACTTTTTCCAGTGTTTCGGATGTAATTGGTTGACACCGTACCCCGGGATCAGCTCAGGGTGGTCTTTGAAAACCCTCATGCACTCGATCAATCCTTCGTTCAAATCCCCTAAATCTTTCGCCAAGTATTCCAGATATCTGCGCATCGACAGTATCAGAGTCTCGCGAATCGGTGAAAATCCCGGTCTTTCGGGCCCCGCGTTCTTTGATCCTTCCGGTACGTTTGACAGCACGCGCATCATGAATGAGATTTGTTTCTCCATCTCCTCCTCTCTGGAACTATTAAGATCGCTCGCGTCGACTGACTTGCACCAATTGCTGAACGATTGCAAAAAGTTGTCCGCGAAAGTTCTCGTTTGAAACGCGAATTTTTTAACCAGAGGAAATTTAAACGCCAACTCGATGTGCTTGCGACACACGTCTCGCGCGCCCGGGTTTTCAAACGCCATCGAATGGCAGTATAATTGCAACACGTACGCGAATTTGGAATCGTGATCGAACACATATTTTTCATCCTCGAAGTGATCTCTCCACGTGTTGAAAATGAAACACACCAATGCCATCGGTACGAAAGGCTTCTTCCACTCCTCTTCCTGGTGAGGACGAGTGGCTGGTATCGCGACCTTTCTCGAACGAGAGACTATTAATTTCGCGCAGTAGCCGGCAATTCGCACCCTGGCGCGTTCGGTGTGTGCGTTATTCGAGACGATCGCTTCGTACGCGGATCGCAAAACGTTTGATTGCGTGCGCGTGGTATCGTGCGCTTCAACTTCTCGTAAAAAAGTTTGACGCCTCGGGCGCGTCTCTCCCGGTTCCACCAGAAACGTCGAGAGGTGGCTCATCCCAGTGAAAAGCTGCGCGATGTGTTCGCTCGCGTTCTTGTACGGCTGTCTCAACGAATCGCCCGCTTTGTATTTGAAAAAGTCTCTGAAAGACAATTCGTTTTCATTTCGAGGATTGGTTTTATCGTGGACGTGAGAATACCTATCGCGGACGTGCGCGTTGATTTCAGTAGGTGGGTCCAACATTACTCCATCGCAAGGAAACCGCGACCAGCGCAAGCGCGTAAAAATAGTCTCTTTCGGTAAAGAATCCTGTCGTTTCTTCACGAATTCTTCCGCGGCTTTTCTACTAAGCTTGCCACTTTTTTCGTTCAAAGCGCCATCTACCACGGGTGGCGTCCCCCCAGTCATAAACGCGTGCTCCGTCATCTCCGTGGCTATCGCATCCGCTTCCCGGGTTTGTTTAGTATAATCGAACAACAGAGTTTTACTCCACTCCTCCGCTCGACTTTCGTGCCTGAATATATTCCAGTCCCAGAAGTGGGCGGAATTCCCTTTCGGTACGAATTGCGCCGCGCACAGAAGCTCCGCATCGAAACCGCTGGTCAAATCGTACTGAATGTTCGCGTGCGCTCGACGTTCGCGTTTCGTGCGTTGGTAATCATAATTACGCACCCATCGATTTCGCTTCAAACATCCGGGAACGTAGTGCTGTAACGGAGTTATCGGACAACACCAATATTCTGAACCGTTTTTAGGGCGTTTATTCAACTCATCATCATCGCGCCAATACCGGTCCCCGGCTCTGGGCGTGTGCCACGGGTTCGCGACGTAATAATGATAGAACAGCGCTTTGCTGACAGTGAATTGGTCTTCAATCCACGCTTCCACTTCATCTGCGAGGAGTCGCGAGAGCGTATCGATGAGATGCCTGGCCGCGAGACCGACTCGCGTACCTTTCAATGCTGCGTGCGGATCCTTCGCGAACGGCTCGTACCGATCGTACGCCCACCGGGTCGTTTCTTGCATCCAAAAATCCAACGGCGTCGTGCCGAATTTGTTCGAATTAAGTCCGTGTGACTCGAAGATCATGTCCGTGGTACAATTGTAATCTAAGAGTTCTTTTATGGTTCGGTCGCGAAAGAATCCGGTATTGATAGAATAGTGTCGCTCGTAAAATGCACGACCATTTGACTGAATAGTGTCGCTCGTAAAATGGTCGTTTCTTTCAAATTTCTTCTCGGCGCGATCGTCGATGACACGATCGTTTCTTCGGAGGCGATTCATCCTTTTCTCAATCTCTCTGTCGTATTCGTACCCATCAAACGTGCTGCCATCGTTGGACGTTATATTTTCGGTCGCCTCCCAGTCAATCGGGCATTTAATAGCTTCGAAAGCGCCCAGTAGATCCGGGTAACGCGGGTGGCGCGAGAAATCTCGCAACTCATCTTTATTCACATCACTCCGATCTATCGCTCGCTCGGGCACGTTTCGCAAACTCGTCGTCATCGCGGCAAAGACAAACGCAGCTTTACACTGTTCGCGTCTTTCGGTGTATATTTTCAATCGATTCAAACGTGTTTTTTGATTCTCCGAGAATTCTGCGTGCCGTTCTTCTTCTTCTTCTTTGTCGTCGTCGTCTGAATCGTAGGGGTAGACGGCGGGTGGCTTTTCCTCAGCGAGCGTCGTTTCGTCCACGGACAAAGCTGCATTCATCAACGCAACAGAGAGCTCGCGAGTGGCGAAAAGTCTCGTAAAATTCGCCCCCCACGACTGGTGACTCAAAATTCGAAAGTTGCCTTCCTCCTCCGTGGCGCGCAACAGTTTCGACGCTCTTTCCAGCGGGTGCGGTAACGCCAAATCTTCTTCAATACCGCAAAAGAGTTCTCTGGAAGCCATGAAAGAGAGGCACTCGAATAAGCACCTTGGGAACCACCAATCGAGCATGCGAGAGCCACGAATACTTGAGCCCATGACTATATTCCCGTCGTCTTTGAGCATTTCGCAAAAGACGTCAAACTCATCGTTTGAAAGAAGTAACGCGTTTCTCTTTTCATCTTCTTCTTTTCCGTAGTTATATTCCAGGACGTGCGGGTCGTGTGCTACGAGCAATCGGCACAAGGCAAAACACTCCCGCTTTGCTTTTGTCGCGTCGACTTTCCACGGCGAAGTAAACACAGACTTTAATTTTAAAGTGTCGTCGACGTCCATCTTGTCCTCGCGACCATCGTCCGAAAGCGACAACGAAAAAAAATTGTCCATCCGGAACGACGAATCGAAATATGTCCTCAACAACTGCCAGAACAAAATGTGGATATCTTTCTTGTTCGTCACTGGACAATCGCCGGTCGATATCGCGCTCATGAGCTTCTTTATCGGGCGGAGAAAACTCCGACGAAGTTCGTCTTCAAGAAACGCCTCGTTTTTGCTATTTTCATTACTACCGCTGCTGTTGCCGCTGCCGCTGTTACTACTCACATCGACGTGTAACGAGGACCGCGTGAACGGCGAGTGTAAACACGAGAACAAATCTCTTTCTTCTTGCTCGCTGTTTGTTGTCGCATCATTGTCCCCGTATATTTTCTTTGCCCGCGCGAGAAACTCTTCGTTCGATTTTCGCGCTTCCTCGGATACGTTTCGAAACATCGGGTACGTCCCAAAATTAAACGTCACGTCGTTCAACTCGCTCGAATGACTCGTAACTGGAAACCACCACGCGTTTTCGTCGTCGTCTTTCTCTCGCGCATCTCGTTTGATGCGATCGATTTTATACAGAACTCCATCCACGTAATATCGGAACTCGACGTATTTCATCTCGAACGCAATCGTGCTCAAAACGATACTTCCAACCGCGAAGACGTTTCGATTGGTATCCGAGGCGTATAAAGGTACGTAGTTTCTATCCTCGAATTCCTTCGTTAGTTTCTTCTCCGTCGATGATCGTTTTCCTGTTTTCTTCCCTTTCTTCTTTTCCTTCTCTTCACCTTTTGAACCCTTTGAAGAGTCAAACACCCCTCTCTCCTTCGCCGCGTCGCTCTTCTCTTTCCGTTCAAACGCCCGATCTTCGCCTCGAAACACCCAATCGTCGTTCCACACTCTCACCGAACTACACTTCCCTTTATTCGACGTGCAAAACTCCGCAATCCCGCACGTCTCGCTCAATTCCACGTCTTTCCTCGCCCACCCTACGTAATCGTGCTCCCCTCCAATCTCATCTCGAAAACTTTCCACCGTCGTCTCGAACCAACATCTCGACGGAGCCTTGACGCAGACGTTCGCGCTGTAATGTTTCGCAAACAAACACTTCTCCGTTCCCGAAAGTTCTTCCTCTAGCATCCTCCTCTCCTCCTCCTCGGTGGTGGTGTGTTCTCGTCCCTTTGTCTTTTCCTTCTTCTTTTTACACTCGACTCTGCGTACCGTCGGCGTTCGTTTCCCAGACGCTTCGATGAATCGAATATCTCCTCCTTTTATTAGGGGATTTTTGCAATCATCATCATCATCTTCGAACGTTCGACCGATTTCTTTCACATCTTCGTCATTCTTTTCATCAAAACGTGCGCGCCTCGTGGCCTTTTCCAGTTTCTTTACCAAAGCGTCTTCGCTTTCGTTTTCCTTCTCTTCCGCGAGCAAGCGCGAGAGAAACTTTCCCGTCGTCGTCGCTTTCGATTCGTTCGCGCTTCTTTCGCTCGTTTTTGTGTTGTTGTTCTTATTTCTTCTTCGTCGAGTACTCAAACCCGTCGTCGTCGTTGTCGTCCTCGTTGCATCCTTCTCGTTCGCGTGGTCGTTTTCCTCCTCCTCCTCCGAGGACGAAGACACGGAGCGGGTTGTTCTCGGGGATTCTTTCCGCTTCATGAGTATATCTTTAAAGTGTTTTGAGTGCGTAAATTGTAAAGAAAATGTCTCTTCTTTTTCCTCTCAAAAAACGCCAATTTTTCTTCTTTGACGAAAAAGAAACCAAATCTCATTGGCATAATAAAAGACTTTGAAAGACAAAGACGAAGAAGAGAAGTTGGTTTTGTCGCGATACTCATACAAACGTCGTCACGTCTGGAGCGATGACGACGAGAGCGCAGAAAAGACGGATTGGGGTGAGAGATGTGTGGGATTTGATCGTGAATAACGACGATGTGAGTTTCAAACACATTCTTCCGAGATTGAATGGGACTGATGTGAAATTCTTGTATGGAGTGAATAGTGAAACGAGAAAGTTGATTAAGAGATCGTCACGCAAGGGGGAGTTGAAAAAGAGGTTTAGAGTGAGCGAGATGTCGTCGATATCGACTTTGGAAGTTGCGTGGGAGAAATCGTTGTGGCCGATTTGGTGGAACGAAACATGGTTCTGCTTTCAAGTTGCTAAAACGAATAAACTCGAGTTGCTCAAGTGGATACGAGAGGAGAAACAGTGTGAATGGAATTCAAGGACGATTGATATGTCCGCAAACCAAGGTAATCTGGAAAT
>ENA-OWPI01003953-OWPI01003953.1-marine-metagenome-genome-assembly--contig:-NODE-3953-length-12168-cov-4.374742_pt1 | contig 12168 bp, 8 predicted proteins | sample MGYA00238138_ERZ651775 | MGnify/ENA primary metagenome ERZ651775 (study PRJEB26906, sample SAMN06265043) | marine metagenome | isolation source: Helgoland LTER site | place: Germany:Helgoland, sampling...
TGTGCTCCTTCTTCCCCTCCCCCTTCCCCTTCTCCTCCCCTTTCGTCATCTTTGCGTCCCTCGGCTGGCATGTCTCGCATGCGTAGCATGTTCTACCCTGGATGGCCCAGCTCTTAACCTTCCCGCCGCACTTTCCGCACTTCGAGGAGTTATAGATGTACCTGCGGAGACCAGGACGGGCATCAGACTCATCCACCGTCAGTATGGAACCTGTCGTGTAACCTCTTCGTAGGAGGTCAACGGTGTGTTGCCACACCTTATCGAAGGAAGGCCTGTCAAGCTCATTACCCCTAATCTCGGGGTGGACTCCGGCTTTCAGTAGAATCTCAGCTCGGTAGATGTTCCCAGGGCCGGCGAAGAAACTTTGATCCATGATCAAGGCACCAATCCCCTTCTTGCTGTTTGAAACCTTCTCCCAAAGTTTGTCTGGGCTCGCGTCCGCACGCAGGGGATCCTCTCCCAGTTTCGACCTCTTGTCCTCATAAAGCTGAAGCCCACCAATGTTACACGTCATCGCCGAGAGGTCTACGACAACTGGACTTCCCGCATTATCCTTCCCCTCCAAGCGGAGGCGTGTTGTCGGTGTGGGAGGGGGGGCAGTTGAGGAAGGGTGTATCGCCCAAGCTCCGGACATCCCAAAGTGGACATGCACAACATGGGGAGAGGACATGGGACCGAAAAAAGCAAACAGGTTCTTGCCGACGGCCTCGATAGCGCTGAAAGTGAAAGTGGATATCAAAGCTGCGCCAACAGCAAAACGACCATTGGGGGAGGTGGCCTTAAATGACGAACCGACAAGGTTCGTGCGATGGCGATGGGCCACGCGATGCACGGAGTGTCCCTCAACCATCTACGTCGAGAGAAAAGAAGACAGGGCGGCGAGGACAGCGAGGGGTGAGACGAGAAGAACAAATACCAAACAGCGACAGCGAGGGGTGAGACGAGAAGAACAAATACCAAAGATCAGACCGACTCAGGGGTGTTGATTTGGGCCTTCTGATAAACAAACACCTAAATTAAGGATCTTACTAGTGCGGTGATGCATATCTGAATCACCAACACGCCCTTTTAGTATCTCTCACCTTTTCAGTTAGTGGAGATCAAGCGCTGCTTCAAATTTACGAGAACAAAAAAAAAAGAAGTTGATTCCGATGGCTTTTCTTTTTTCTGAATTGTTTTAGCAGAGCTCCGATAACTTCTTTTCACTCGCTTCGATTGAGTAGCTAAAGAAAAAAGTGAAATAAAGTGTGACATCCTCAGCTAGCAATGAATACACCAAATGCACCCGAGCTGCCTAGGCCTGTGCTGTATGAAGATAAGTTTGTTTCTCTCACAAAAGAGGAGCTGACCGTATTTACCTATTATTTTCCTTTCGGAAGTAACTTAGTCATCCCGATTGGAAACATAGCATCATTCGCGGAGCACAATCGGACCCACTTAGGCAGCTCAAAAGGATGGGGAATGGGAATTGACTTTCAAACTTGGTGGGCGAGCGATTTGTGGCGCGGCACACCTTTGCACGACGGAAAAAGCTCCAACGTATTGGTGAAAAGGAGGAACGTAGGGTGGCCCTCTGTCGGCTTTAGTGTGGATGATAGAGATATTTTTTTGCAGCAGCTGGAGCAGCTCATGCAAAAACCGAGTGATAACCTGTAGAACTATAATTTAAATGAAAAGAATGCGCGTTTTCTTCGCTTTCCCTGGTTATTTAATTAATTTTAATTGGGTCACTCATTCCTGCGGGTTGCTGACAGGAGATTCTTGTCTTTGTTCAGCAGCTACATCATTACCACCAGTACCATGGGCTTGCTGATGGACAAGAATGACACCGGCGAGTTCCCGTAGCGTCCGTTCGTTAATACCTCTCCGCCGTAATTCGCGAAGAAGTTCTGAACCCCCGCTGGAACAGAGCCGACGCCACCGCCGTTCCTCAAAGGCCGCGTCTGCTTTCCCCACAGCTTTCTCAATCTTCCTACCCGCCTCCTTCCCCCGTTCGTACGCATCTCCCTCCTTGATTTTGATTGCCTTCCGTATGATCTTGTTCTTTATGGCGAAGCGTAAGTCACCGACTACTTGCATTAGGTCACGTTTCGTGTCACTTTTGTAGACACGGGGGTCATTTACTACAAAGAGGAGTACATTGTTCGATTTACAGACGCTCGATAAGAGGAGTAAACTCCCAGGAACCATGTCAAGAGTTTCGCCATTCGCAACAACAGCGAGAGGCTTGCTCTGCGCGGCGTGGGTAGTAGTTGTCAGCTGGAGAATGGTAAATGGAAAAAGCAAAAAGCAAAAAGCAAAAGTCAAAACCGTCTGATTTTTTTCTCTCACCTCTTCATTCGCAGAAGACCATCGGTAGTCACTCCCAGTGAACCAGCGACCCCACCACCCGCTCCGTTTGAGAGGGCTAGCAAAACCATCTGCGCGGCCACTCAGCCGCATCTGCAGCTCCTCCTTGTAGCTTCTCTGATTAGGATCAACCATTTTGCCCATACTGCACTCAATGATCTCAACATCAGAGCCACACCTAAGGAGAGCCATAACAAGTGACTTTTGGGGCACTGTAATTTTCTTCGTCTTCGTGTTAGATGATGTTTCTCCGTCCGAAGTTTTTTTATCGTCCCCGACAACCACATTTGCCTGCACGTCACGCGCAACACCATCGCCAAAGACACGGCCAAAATCCACGCGGCAGCTGTCATCCCAAATCATCCGAAATTCGGGCAAATCGACAGTCAGGATTCTCAACTTGCTCGGGACACCAGGGGGCCGAGATCCGTTGAAATTTATATTGTCATTGTCACTGTCAGATTCGTTTAAGGAATAAGTGCGAAGGTATTTTTTGTTGGCTATCTTTTCTAACAGATCAACTTCAATCTTTCTGGGAGGAGCAGAGGGGGGAGGCATGCTGTCAGCAAACGCACATTGCTGATGCGAATGCGTAACTTTGGCCGATTTAATTGCGGCGGCACCAGCGAATGCGACGGCGGGAATGAACCTCTGCATGTGTGGAACAGTTTGCGTAGAATGGCAAGGGAGGGAAGGGGAGAAAGAATTTGCTGGTTTTGTTGCCTGGAGAAGTCAGCTTTCGTTTCGTTTGAGCTTCAATCGACACAAAACTGAACGGAATATGTGCGCGCACTATTGGAATGCGCAAAATTTACTGGAGAAGTGCACACAGGGGTTGGATTTGAAGATGCTGAGGACAAATATCTCAAACCCGCTGGTAAACACAAAAATTGATAATTAGAAATTTTCTCCTATCAATAACCCGCTGTTGACTCCCCCTAGGGCAATGGACAGCCACGACAGGCAGCAGCGTTCCCCAGAAGCTCGCCGTATTGCAGAGTTGAGGGCAGCTCGGTTCTCTCTCCCCTCTGACCAAGACCAGAATGCTCAACGGGGTTCTGACCATGTGACGGTTGGCGTTGCTGACTCTGCTACGAACCACAAAAACGCGGAACCACAACTGCCGGTAGCCGATGGGGGCGAAAGCGAGGGGGAGGAGGGAATTAACATTAGTCAGCTTTCTGCTGTAGGTGCAGAGGCGGAGGACAATGACAGCAAGCCATCCTCATCCTCAACCTCATCCTCATCCATGCCATCCTCACCTCTCGTGAGCACGGAAGAATGGAAAGAATATTCAGAAAAAATCTCTAAAAATACAACGCCAATTGAGGTGGGCGATAGGAAAAAGAAGAGTGATTTTCTTCGCAGTCCGTCTGCCAGTCCCAAGGTGGAGAAATTCTTGCAATCCCAGGCGATCGGTGACGTCGATGAGAGCTCCCTTCAATGGCTCGAAAAGTCGCTCGACGAAGGTCTTATTGAACCCGCGGTCGACTTTACTAGCCGGCTACTCCTCTCCACCAATGCCATGTTCTCGCAGCTCATGATGGGCCAGATGCAGCTGCAGAATGAAATCATGAGAATGCAGTTGCAACAGCAGAGAAAAGGGTTGATGGGGGTGGCTATAGGGGGAATCCCCCCCTCGGTACAGACGGTACAGACGGTGCAGCAGCAGGAGCAACATCAGCAGCCAGTTGCTGAGCCACGAATGGGGGAGGACCCTGCACAGCAACAACCTGCCAACAATGGTGCTAATGATGGTAATGTTGCCAATGCTAACGACGGCAACAATGCCAATGCTAACGACAACGACGGCAACAATGTCAATGTAAACGGGAACGACACTGCCCTTCTCCAAACGGTTTTGAAAATATTTTTGTGGGTAAGGCTGGTCATCAAGGCCATGGCAATCTTTGTAATTTTTTCGTCACGGGGTCGAAGACAATATGGACAGCTTATAACTGAGAACATCAAAAAGATTTTGCAGGTCGATGGCAAAAACGAGAACCAAATGCTCGATGGCGCTGTCAGCGCGCTTTGTCTGCTTGTAATACTGTCCTTTTTTTTGTCCATGTTTGTGAGTACTCTCTACCTCGTCTGGTTGCTGTGGGGTGGCGATGGGGAGGGCGGCGGATTCGCTGCTTTCCTTGACGAGTTCCAAAAAATGGTCGCTAGAGAAAGGGAAAACCCCGGAATCAACGAGCGAGAGGCCGCTGCGGCGCTCGCGCAAGAGAGGGCAAACGAAGGAAATGTCAATGGGGGAGGTGAGGCTGGACCACCTGGGGGCGGGGGGCGTGGAGTTGTGGAGGGAGAAGCTGGTAATGCGCTGCCTGGGGTAGCACTGCCGCCACAACAGCCACGGCGTCAGCGCGGTTTTAGCATCGGCGGAGTTGTACAGCCTGAAGGCGAAGGTGGCTTTTTCAGCGAGATTTATTACTTTCTCGGTGGATTTCTCTTCTCTCTATACCCAAACTGGGATATCATAGAACCTCAGCCGCCAGTTGAACAGGGAGCCGGGGCAGGTGTTCCAAGGCCTCTCGATGAGGTCATTCGGGACGCTGTGGGGGAGAATAACGATTGATTGATCAACCAAATTGATAAGAAGACGAGGGGTAAGGAAAGAGAAGAGTTTTTCAGGAGGAGGAAGTCATTTTTTTTTTGTACAAAATTATAGCTGGCTGCCGCGCGGTTGCTCTGCTGGACACGCGGCTGCTCTGCTGGACACGCGGCTGCTCTGCTGGACACGCGGCTGCTCTGCTGGCCACGCAGCTGCTCTGCTGGCTACGCGGTTGTTAGCTGTTACTGCTATTCATCTAAAAAATTCGTCGCCCCCACGAAAGAGGAGAAATCCAAAAAGTTAAGAGTTTTCAAAATATACATCTTCCGTTGTCATCGTTCATTTTTTGTATTAATTGACACCTACAATAATAGCTATTTAGGCTGTTGACTTCCGGGTTGTCAATCTCTTTAGCATCATAAATGCGAGGCAGTAGCAACAGAAAGCCATCAAAGCCAGCAACATGAGGCATGTCTTGATGCTCAAAAACTCCTGGATGTTCATTGTCTCAAGAAATTCCTCGCCGGTTGTGAAAGGGCATTTGTTCATCAGCTCCCCTGTCTGCGGAGAAGTGACCTGTATGAATTCATCGGGTTGGCAAACTATTTTCAAACCATTGTATTCATTCTGGGACAAGGCTGAAAATGCATACTTCATGGGAGAAAACCATTCCGTCCATACATAGTACACTGGGATGCTGTCGGCATTCAAGAAAAAACCACAGAACATCACTAGAGGGATCATGATCAATGGAGCGACCAAAAGAGCAACAGCAATGTCCTCAAAGATGGATGCTATTGCTAACCCGATGGAGCTGCCTGCAAAATTAAGCAATATTACTATCATCACGCAGGTAACGTACTTCCCCACGTCAGATTGTAATCCGACTGTCCAGTACATAACTGTGACTAACATGGAAGGGAATAAAATATAGGATGGTCCATCACAGCTTATTTTCCCTAAAAAATAGGGCCCAACGCCGTACAATCCATTCTCCAAGTCACGGACGAAAGTTCCCCTTTCGTTCCCAAAAGTACTAAGAACCCCCATCATGCTACTCATCATGCCATTCATGCTGATGAAAAAGAGCACTCCGTTACGATCTTGGATGGATTTGATGTCATTTCCTACGCCCCACCATATAGTGGCGGTGACAATCGCAAAAAACAAGTTCTGTCCGAACTGAGCTCGAAGTCTCATAGGGTTTCTGGTTGCCTCCTTGAACGATCGCCCGTATAGGAGCCTAAACTGCATCAAAGCAGACGACTGCTCTCCTACCCCTTCAATAGTCGTAGACGCGACGAAGGGTACATCTGAAGACAGATTCGTACCATCGAAGTCATTCTGCTCTTTCCACTTTTCTTCCAACACGATATCACGTGTCGTTTGGTCAAAGTTGATCTTTTGTCTCGCCTCCTCATCCCCTTCAGTCATAACGTGCATAAAGTAGTAGTCGGCCGGGTTGTCGTGAGTAGGACACTCAAAGTTCAGGTTCTTGAAGTATTCAACAGACCCTAATGCCGTACTGTGGTAAATTATGTTGCCGTTCAAGATCAATAGTAGGTCGTCAAAGATCTTAAAGGTATCGTAATTTGGCTGGTGAATGGTCGTCACGACCGTAACACCGCGCTCGCTAAGCTTCTTCAGCACCTTGATGACAGAAATTGCAGTAAATGAGTCCAAACCAGAAGTAGGCTCGTCGAGGAAAAGCACCTGCGGGTAAGCCACACAGCTGCAGGCGATGGCCGTGCGCTTCCTCTCTCCGCCGCTGACACCTATGAGCTTGCTAGTCGGGTCGCCGATATATGTCGAAGCGCACTTGCCAAGATTGAAGAGTTTAATGACTTCTTCAGTCCTCTCCTTCTTCTCCTCCGGGGTGAACGATCTTGGAAGTCGTAGCTGGGCAGCAAATTCAATAGTTTCGCGAACCGTCTGAGTGGCTAGCATACAGTCGTCCTGCTGCACGTACGAGGAACACTTTAGGACTTCGTTCCGGTCCACACAGAGACGCTTGTCCAAGTAGACCTCTCCACTTGTTTTTCCCACTCGGTGAGCAAGGATATTCAGCAAAGAAGTTTTGCCGGCTCCCGAGGGTCCCATACACGCAGTCAACTTGCCCGCTTTTATATTTCCAGAGAGGCAATTAAGGATCTGGATGGGAGGGTCCTGCTTCTTCCTCTTGCCGGGCACACTGTAAGTTAGGTTCTTGAAATCAATAGAAACAGGACCGTTGGCCGTCGTTTCGTCCAATCCCAGCTCGACATTAGCTTCGTGCACTACCACGGCAGTCATACTAATATTAAATTCACCTATGGGATATAAAATTCAGTCATTTGTGGGTCGCTTGAAAGCTCTTTTATTATATGTGCCAAGTGGCAAAAACGATGTCGTTAATTGTAAAAAATGCTCTCTCGATATTCTCGATTTCTTGAATGAGCAATGACGAAAACGATAACTTATACTCTTGCGATAGCAGCCATATTTTCATGCATCACCTTCATGAATTTCACATCCTTGCTAAGGAATCTCTCCTCACTACCTCATCCCCCAAGCCGTTCCCCGTATCCTCATTCGTCGCGTATATACGTGTCTCTATCCCCCCGAGATCTCATAGAAACGCTACTCTCTCAGTCTGCGTGGGGCCCTCATCAGTTACAAGAGTGGGAAGAGCTTCAAACAGAATTAGTCAAATACAATGATGACCTTCACAACAAAATGGCGGCAATTGTTGGCTGCTTGATCACTGCTATTGAGCAAAGAGAGGAAATTAAAAGCGGATTAGTTTTGAACGGTGGTGTTTACAGTGGCTCCCAGGTAGATCCGCCAAAAAACCCCAAAGCAATAGTGAGGTTGTTTCTTCACAATGCTTCTCTACTCCGACCGGGCGGTTTCCAACGATTACAAGAATTCCTCACGAAATGTGTTGGCGATTGCGTTAGTGAAGGCTTCGTAATACGGCCCGTGCTGGAAATGGCAAATGTACTTGTAAGGTTCGGAGTCAATTCCGAAATAATAGATGATGATTTCGACTTGTTATCGTCATTTAATGCAAGAACGGAAGGTGTAAACAATGATAATGTCGACTCACTAGGTCTCGTTACAAAACGAGTTGACGCCACATCCTCTTACAAACTTCCTCAGCAAAATTGTGGAATTTGCTCAGAGAATTTTTATAGTCCCTTGGTCGGATTCGAGACAACATCTTTTCGTGGCTTCGCTGGCCAACTTGTTTGCCCCTCAATGTTCCGCGACCTTTCTGATTATGTGCTCAATTTTCCATTCGAAAAGTATGGCGAATATGCCGACTTGATGCCCGAGATTTTGTCCTCCGGTGACAAGTTTGGTTGCTTGGCTCCTGTACCTGCCCTTTACTGGAGCCTCAACGAGAGGAACGAGGAAGAGATTCGCACCATCAGCTCAATCCCATTTCCTTTTATTCTTATTTCAGGGCAGAGTGACTCCGATAGTCCAAGTAAGTATTCACAAATCCTCGCGAACCCAAACTTGAAGTGGTGGTTCGGTCAAAACGGTGACTTAAATTTGAACAAAGATTTCATTGAGAAATTTACCGCAATCCCGATCGGCATCAATTGCTACGATACCGCTCGTGGATTATCAGAATTTTACCGCAATTATCGAACACACTCGGAAAAAGAGTCCGAGAACAAGAAAAACAGCCTTCTTTTCCTCGTAAACTTTAGTACTAGCACTAACGCTGTACAGAGAGCAAAAGTAAAAAGTTTTTTCTGCGGCGACCGTACTAATGCGTACGCTAAAGTAACAAAATGCATTCAGTGGGACGGTTTGCAAGGGCAACATCGAAATATTGGAAGTGTGGACACTGTGAAGGAGCATTTCAGGCTCATGTCAAAGTTCAAATATGTCGTCTCCCCTGCCGGGCATGGAAGGGACACGCACCGAGTTTGGGAGGCGCTATATGTCGGGAGCGTTCCGGTAGTTAAGAGAACCGGAACCGTGCTGGACACCCTTTATGATGGACTTCCCGTGTTGGTCGTGGAAGATTTCGACGAGAACAATTTGGTGCTGGAGGAGTTGGAGGATATGTGGGAGAACAAATTCAAGCAAATGTTTGCAACAGAGGCAGTTCAAAAGAGATTGAGACGAGATTATTACCATGACATAATCGAGAGCAAGCGAATTGAAATCTTAGACGAACTCGGAATGAGTAATGTAGACGAAAAACGAGGTCAATGCTGGCGGTACGGAATATAGCGCAGCGCGCGTATAGAAAATATTATAAAAGCAAGCGAATTTATTGATGATATTTAGTTTGTACTTACGAGTAATGAGTAGGGATTCGGGAGTATGGATTCGGGAGTATGGATTCTTCGAGTATATTTGAAACAAAACTCACAACAATACTCGTCGATGTCGTCGTTGTCGTCGTCGTCGTCGTTGTCGTCGTCGTCGTTGTCGTCGTCGTCGTCGTTGTTGTCGTTAATATGTAGTTGAAGACTGAGTGATGGTGATTGAGTGATGAGTGATTGAGCGATTGTGATGGAGTGACGATGATGGAGTGATGGTGATGTTAGGGTTATGGTAAGGGGCCCTAACACTTGAGAGTTATGGTTAGAGTTGGGGTTGATCCCCGACTCCAACCCCAACCCCAACCCGACTTCGGGTTAGAGTTGGGGTTGAACCCCAACCCCAACCCCAACCCAACCCCAACCCAACCCCAACCCAACCCCAACCCAACCCCAACCCAACCTGACTTCAGGTTAGAGTTCGGGTTGAACCCCAACCCCAACCCCAACCCCAACCAGAGTTATGGTTAGAGTTGGGGTTGAACCCCAACCCAAACCCCAACCCCAACCCCAACCCCAACCTGACTTCGGGTTAGAGTTGGGGTTGAACCCCAACCCCAACCCCAACCCCAACCCCAACCCCTACCTGACTTCGGGTTAGAGTTAGGGTTGAACCCCAGCCCCAACCCCAACCCCAACCTGACTTCGGGTTAGAGTTCAGGTTAGAGTTCAGGTTAGAACCTCAACCCCAACCTGATTCGTGTTGGAGTTCAGGTTCGGGAAAAAATACAAACTTTGGCCTTCTAAAAAGTCGTAGAATTTCTTCTTTGTAAGAGGTACCTTCCTTCCTTACCTTCTTTTCAACAAATTGCTCTCCATAGCACCCTCTCAAAGCGTTGCAGACCCATTGAAAGAGTGATTGTTTTGCATTTGCACTTTTTTCACTCTCTCTCCTCTATTTCGACACAACTCCCAATTTCGTGTTTAGATCACCCCCTCTATTGACCTTCAAGGACTGTCACTGAACAAAACTAACCGTGTTTAGATCATCCCCTCTACTGACCTTCAAGGACTCTGTCACTGAACAAAACTAACCGTGTTTAGATCATCCCCTCTGTCACTGAACAAAAGTAACCTTCGCACGCCATGCCTCTCGAGATAAACTACGAAACTGTGAATGCAGCAGTTTCAAAGGGCATTTCTCATGGGCGCGTCCTCGCTCAGAGAACTGTTGAGAATTTAGACTACATCATGAGATCTTACAATGAGTTTCACGATTATGCCAGGAGATGTGATGTACGTGAGTGCGAGGATAAGCACGACAAGTCCGACGTTTGTATAAATGTGATTGTAGCCTTTGTAGAGTTGCTTGCTCAGCAAAAAAAAAAACCCCGTACAATCATGAAGTATGTGTCCGACTGTTTCCTGCTGTACAAGAAGGATACAGGAGAAGATCAGCCAGATAGGTGGCAGGGTATGGCTACAAATGCACTGCAGATTTCAATCGAACGTCAGAAACCGCCGCGGGTAAGGGATGGTAGGCCCGAAGCAATGAATACTACGTCGTTATATGATAAAGACTTGATGAGTGCTTTTGATGCTGGCAACGCAGGGTCTCGAGGATTTGTCAGTGACATGAACCTGATGGTTTTTTTACATCGTTGTCGAGTGAGAGCCGAGCATGTTGATTACGTAGAAGTCAACGACATTGTTTTCTGCGACTTTTTACCAGATTCAAAATTTCCTGGTGAGGTTTGTTTAATTCTTGAGGTATCGAAGCATGGGATTTCCAAAAGTAATCGTGCTCTTTCAAGGTAAGGACATGCTATGGATGCAACAATTCTGATATCGTTCCTAACTCCAACCTCTTTTTGCTGCGAGCAGGCAGCATGGACACACTGAATATGAAAAAGTTTCTATGAGTGGGTACTTACATGAGCGATTAGATAAAAAAAATCAAGTGATTCTTGATCCCATCCGGCTTTTGCACATGTGCTTGCTTCGAAGGGGTATGGGTCTACTTTTTCCGATGGGTGAAGATGGCGGAATTGACTTTGAGAAGCTAGACAAACGCAAATCTGAACATGACTGCCGAGTGAATGCATCGTGGGCGAAAGAGGGAAAGTCCGGAGACAAAACCATACACATCGCTGATCATTTAAGGAAATTGGTCAGTGATAACGGATATGCGTGTGCGGAATACGACCAGTTGTATTCTTCACTTTGCGGCGAAGGGAGACATCCAGGTGGATTATCAGCAGTTGTCAAGAAAAACTTTCATCTAGTGCCCGTACTTGCCGAATGTCTCGACGCCACGGCAGTTGCACTCAGGCGAGGCGGGATGCAAGATAAAGTTAATTCACAACGTTCAGATGCCGGCCCATTCAGTGATGTCATCGGTCCAATGCGAAGTATGGTTGCCTGCGGCCATCGAAATATGAATAATTACAAGTGTTATGACCCATCGGGTATGGCCAATAGTGCAATTAATTCTTCTTCCACCTGTGACCCACAAACGACTCCTGATCTGTCACATGTTTTGTTTCAAAGTTCTCAACTGATTCACAACCTTCCTAAGGAAACGTCGAAGAAGACATTTGAAATAGCTCTGAAAGAAAAAGAGGAAGGTGGTAGACATAGCCAAGAGTACTGCAGCAACATGTTCCTGGTCAAGGAAATTTTGAAGGAGGTATTCAATGAGTACGAGCACTCTGTAGGTAGTATGATGTCGTTTGATGTATGCGTAAAACGCGTCTTCAACTGTTGGTTTTTGAAATCGCAGGAGCACACGGAGGCTAATTTGACTTCTTGGAGGGATTCGCCAAAACAGCTGAAAGAGGCCGCTTTTGAGTCTCTTTGCCGCACTCTCTGGGAGCTAAAGCCTGGGGGATCACTTGATGCAATGCACACATGGATCGATGAGAACTTGAGTATTCTCATGACCGAAACTCTAATAACCACATCAGGCAAAAAGCTTGATGTGCCTTGGCGTCCAAAGAG
>ENA-OWPI01003954-OWPI01003954.1-marine-metagenome-genome-assembly--contig:-NODE-3954-length-12167-cov-6.851696_pt1 | contig 12167 bp, 9 predicted proteins | sample MGYA00238138_ERZ651775 | MGnify/ENA primary metagenome ERZ651775 (study PRJEB26906, sample SAMN06265043) | marine metagenome | isolation source: Helgoland LTER site | place: Germany:Helgoland, sampling...
GGCGTAAATGGTTTTATCAGCCGCAACAATCGCCGCTGCGGTTTCGTCGCAACTGCTTTCAATGCCAAGCATAATTACGGGGCTTTGCGCCATGAATGATATTCCTCTAAAAAACTTGCCCCACCTTATCCGAAGCCGGATTGAGATGCCAGTCCTGTCAACAAAACAGCCAAACATGCCGGTTTTTCTGAAAAGCTGGTTTTTTGGCTTTGCATTTGCGAGCCAGCCCTTTAGACATGGCGTGCTATGAAAGTTGATATCTCGTTTTTTGATGCTAATCCAGTGCGGTTGGCAAGCCGTGCGTCGCAGCTGGCGATGGTGCAGGCTGAAATGGTTTGCACCGCGCTTCAGCCGGCCGCCGTAACGGTGCGTCCAGTAACAAGTGAAGGCGACCGGATTCTCGATCGCTCGCTTGTTGAGGCTGGCGGCAAAGGGCTGTTTATCAAGGAACTTGAACGGTCAATTCTGGCTGGCGAGTCCGACGCTGCTGTTCATTCGATGAAAGATATGGAAACGCATTTTGCCGCCGGCACCGAAATCGGGGCGGTCATGGTGCGCGAGGATCGCCGTGATGCGCTTGTCGGGCCCTATCACAGCCTTGATGATTTGCCAAAAGGCGCGCGCATCGGCACCGCCTCGGTACGACGCGCCGCAATCCTGCTTTATTACCGGCCTGATCTTCAAATCAATCTGATCCGTGGCAATTTGAACCGGCGGCTTGGTTTGCTGGCGGCGGGTGATTATGACGCCCTTATTCTTGCCGTTGCTGGCATTAAACGGCTTGGGGTTGATATTGCCTATGCGCCGATTGACGCCGAGATCATGCCATCGGCGGTGGCACAAGGCGCACTTGCCATTCAGATCGCCGCCGCCGATACACCGCGCGCCGTTGCGGTCAAAAATCTTGTTTCGACTTTGACCTGTCCAACTGCGCTTGTTGAAGTGACTGCCGAACGCGCACTTTTGAGCTTTCTTGATGGATCATGTCAAACGCCCATTTCGGCAAGCGCAGTTTTAGATGCAACCGGCCATGTCACGCTTGATGGCATGATTTTGCGCCCTGATGGCAGCGCGGCGCATCGAAAGCAAATGCGCGCACCTGCTGATCAAGCTGAAAGATTGGGCGCTGAATTGGGCGCTGAATTAATTGGCCTTGCTGGTGGCCGCGACTTTTTGGTTTAATTCCCGCTAGATTAATTCTGGTCGGATTGATTCTGGTTGGATTGATTCTGGCTGGTTTTAAATTATCGGCCTTAACCTCAATGGCGCAAAAGGGATGATAATGGCAAAATTCACCCTGATTATCCGGCCGCAACCTGATGCTGATCGTGATGTTGGCTGGCTAAACCGCTATGGCGTGCCAGCGCTTGCCAGTCCGGTGATGAGCGGCGCGCCGGTTTCGCCTCCTTCATTGGCGCATGATCTTGGCAATCCGGCAGATTTTACCGGCATTATTTTTACCAGCCGCCATGCGGTCGATGCGGTTGCCAAGACGGCCGACGCCACCACATGGATTTCAAAACCAGCCTTTGTTGTTGGATCAGCAACAGCCGCCGCAGCAAAACAGGCCGGATTTAAAAACATCATCATCGGCAGTGGCGGCGGCGCAGGCTTGGTTGAACCAATCCGGCAAGCCGTGACAGATGCCAATCGTGCAAATCCACAAAAGGCCAATTTATTATGGCCAAGTGCGCGTGAAATTAGTTTTGATATGACCGCAGCCATGCGCCGCCATGATATCGCGGTTCAACGTTTACCAGCCTATCAGATGACGGCCAATGCCGATCTTGTGCCGCCAGTTCGTGCGGCATTGGCAAAAAATTGCATTTCCGCGGTGATTGGGATGTCCCCAAAATCGATCCAGATTTTGCAGGAAAATATGGACGCTTCTGGGCTGGGGTCTGCCCGAAACAAGATTGACCTGATCGCTGGCAGTGACGCGATTGCTGCGGCGGCAGGTGATGGGTGGAACCATGTCTATGTAGCACGCCATCCGCGCCGAAGCCGGCTTCTAGCGATCGCAGTTCTGCGGCATCGGCGATTTGATCTGGCATAAGCCAGCCTGCAGATTTTGCATCGGCCATATGCGGTGACGCTGGTATCTTGTCATGCGGCTATGATATGATTTGCTGGGACATGATCTGGGTGGATATGATTTGCTGGGATAGGCTCTACTAGAGACTGTATCCAATCGCGGCAGGCAAAGAGCAAATAAGGTTCGGCAAAAAGCATTATGGCAAAATCAAAGCGACCATCCGCCAAAACGGGCGATACGATTGACGGCGATACGATTGACGGGGATGCGGTTGAAAAATCCGTAGATCAAACAGCGCCGCCACATGCCAGCGCATCAAAACATAACCAGACCGCACCGCCACCGAGTGGCTTCTCCAGTGGCCGCTCATCTAACGCTGGTTCTTTAATCACATTTGCGGCCTTGGCCTTGTCGATTTTGGCCGTTGGTCTTGCCGGTTTTGCCGTTTGGCAGCAACGCCAAAACACAGCCGATATCGTCGCCCTTATGCCAGTTAGCAACAGTGATGCAATGGAATCGGCGAATATTACAAATTTGGAGCCTAATAATTCGGGGCCTAGTAGTTCAGAGGAAAGTAGTTCAGATCTTGCTGACCGGCTTACCGCGCTTGAAAGCCAGCTTGCCGCCGACCGGCAAAGCCAGCAATCGGCACTTGCTGGCCTGCAAGACCAGATGGCCACGCCACCACCAGCCGCCGATAACAGCCAAAATAATGATTTCGGCAGTGATGCCAAAGCCGATATTGCCGCCATTCGTAATGATATGGATCAACGCTTTGCCGCGCTTGAGGCAGCATTGGCCAACCAAGCCCTGCCAGTAAAAGCGGGTGAAGATGCCAGCGATAATGCCGATAGCCAGCCGGCGGCCGGCACGCAACCTGCCAGCACCAGCCCGCAAATGACCGCGCCAACAGGCCTTTTGGTTGTCAGTGGCCTTCTTGCTGATAATCTGGCTGGCCAGCCACTTGAGCGCTGGTTGTCATTGCTACAAGGGCTTGCCGATCACGGTGCCAACATAACCGGCCTTGCGCCATTGCAAAACGCGGCAAATCCGATGCCGGACAGCCCGCATCAATTGCTGCAAATGGCCTATGATTTGGTGCCGCAAATGACCGCCGCGTTAAATCATGCTGCCGATAATGCCGGATTTTTGGAAAAAACCGGTGCCAAGCTTGGCCAGCTTGTCCAGCTTCGGGCAATTGGCGATGGCGCTGGTGGCAATGCCGCTGCGCTTGGTGATTTTGAAACGGCGCTTGCGCTAAAAGATCTTGGCAGCGCGATCAATGCTGCGGGGCAATGGTCGGGGTCTGATCTGCCATCGCTTGATGCGTGGCTGTCTGCCGCCAAGGCGCGCCAGACACTTGATAAGGCGGTCAATGGGCTGGTGACAGACTATCTTGCCACTGCCATTGATGTTCAATAATGCCAAGAGCTGGATTGCATTTAGATCATGTTTAAAAAGCTTCTGATTCTGTTTTCGACCGTCATTGCCGCCGCCGCTGCGGCAAGCTGGCTTGCCAGCCAGCCCGGGGCGGTGCAAATCGAATGGCTTGGCTGGCGCATGGAATTGCCAACAAGTCTGGCGGTTGCGCTGATTGTTATCTTTGCGCTTATTCTGGTGTTTTTTGATCGGCTCTTGCGCGCCATCCGCGCGATGCCGCGCTGGCTTGGCGGACGGCTTCGTCAACGCCGTGACGATGCTGGCCACCGTGCGCTGACATTGGGGTTAATGGCGGTATCGGCAGGCGAACCGGCCGAGGCGCGCAAACATGCCAGCCGCGCCGAGCGTTTGTTAAAAGAACCAAAACTCACCGGCCTTTTGGTGGCGCAAGCAGCGCATCTTGCCGGTGATCATCAAGCTGCGCGGCGTTATTTCACGTCAATTTTGGATGATCGCGAAACAGCTTTTCTTGGTCATATCGGGTTAATGCGGTTGGCGCTTGATGACCATGATCCGGTCAAGGCCCGCCAATCGGCAAAAGCTGCGCTGGCGCTCAAGCCAAATTCGGTGCTGGCGGCTGATCATCTTTTCAAGCTGGAGACCGGCCGCAAGGATTGGGACGCGGCGCTTCCGGCGTTGGACGTGATGGCGCGCCAGCAGAAAAAAACCAAATCAAAAACAGCGCCTGATCAATTGGCGCTTATTACGCGTCAAGCTTGCGCGCTGCATTTTTTAAAAGCTGGTGAATTGCAAGAGAGTGATCGCAAATCAGCCGATAAAGAACTTTTGACAGCGTTAAAGATTGACCCGGGATTCCTGCCAGCCGTCACCATGCTTGCCGATCATTATCTTGATGACAAAGCGCATGGGCGCGCGGCGAAAATTCTGGAAACAGCGTTCAAAATTCACCCCCATGACAGCATTGCAACAAGGCTAAAAATTGCATGGAAAAGCAATGATGGCCAATTTATCGCAAAGCTGAGCAAACTGTTGGCACAGATTGAATCAAGCCAGCAGAAAGCGGCCTATTTTCTGGTTGCCGGACAGGCACGCGATGCGGGGCTTGACGGTGAGGCTGAACGATTATTCAGCGCAGCGCGCGATCTTGATGGTGGTGAAGAAGATACCCCGTCACGATGGCACTGCACATCTTGTAAAAGCAGACATGATGATTGGCAAGCATTCTGCGCCGCTTGTGATGAATTTGCCACTTTGGTTTGGCAGCGGCCAGCCGGAACAAGCCCGCTTATCACACATGATTCATAGCCCCGTTAAGCCCTATGCCACCGCCCCCATTGGCGTGGCTATCGACAAGATTTCATCGCGGAACTGATTTGCTGATGTTGCGTCAGACGCAATAAATAATGCGCTATGGTTTGTCGCGTTTATCCGAAGCGTTACGTCCACGAATAATATTTGCGATAAACATGGTTGTTCTTGGGTAATAGGCATAGGGCTTGTCATCGCTGGATACCGGCCGTGCAATGGCGCGCCAAACGGTAAAGCTCATCAGCAAAATATGCGCAAGGGAAATATAAATGAACAGATAAGACGTTCCGAATCTGCCAGTAATATAGCCTGCAATAATCGGTGAAATGATGGCACCAAGCGCATAGAAAGCAATCAATGATGCGCTGAGATCCAAAACATCATCAGACCCAGCAAAATCATTCGCATGTGCAGCCGATAATGAATAAATCGGAAACGTGCTAATGCCAAATAACAGGGCAAGAAATAACGATACGCTATGCCCTTGCGCGGCAAGATCGACAAGATCACTGCCAATCGCCAAACAAACAACCGTCGAAAGGATGCTGAAAAACATCAATACCGAGCGGCGATCAAAACGGTCGGCCAAAAAGCCAGCTGGCGGGTGAACGATAACTCCGCCAATAACGGCCGCCGTCAAAAAATAGGAAATCTCTAAATTCGACATGCCCAGATTGGCAGCATAGAGCGGTGCTATTGATCCAAAGGCCGATGTTGAGATACCGGCAATCACCACGCCAAGAGTGGCAAGAGGTGATATTCGATAGGCGAGGAATGGCCGAAATTTCTGGGTCGTTGGAAGGCTTGGCTCTTTGCTTAGGGTTACCGCCAGCGGGATGAGCGCAAGACACATGATCATGGCAAGGACATTATAGGATATATAGCTTGCCGGTGTCAGCACGCCGATCAGGCTATTCGCAAAAATCTGTCCGGCGAAATCGGCAATCCGGTAAATTGAAAAGACTCGTGCGCGGATTTGATTGTTGGCTTTGGCTTGAAGCCAGCTTTCGATAACCGTGTAACATCCGGCAACGGCAAAACCGCCAAGAATTCGCGCAAATGTCCAAAAATATGGATCGGCCTTGATTGTATGAGCGATGATAGATATCACGCCAACAGCAGCAAGAATCGCAAAAGCACGCGAATGTCCGGCACGATAAACCAGCTTTGGACCAAGCAAGCAGCCACATAGGAATCCGGCAAAGTGCCCCGAGGCAATTAGCCCAATATCAACGCTGGTAAAGCCAAGCGCCGCACCCGAGATGCTGTCGAACGGACGAAGCGCGCCTATACCCATCTGCACAAGCATGACGGATAAAAGCAAAGCTGAAAGAGAAATCAAAAGCTGCATTGCGGCGATTGCCAATCTGCTAATAATGACGCCATTACTGTGCCACCGAAATGCATTTCAAAAAAGCCTATTTACGTTTTGATGCGTGGCAAGAGATGGTTATGGGGCTGGGCAATGATCAGACCGCCTATCGCGGTGGTAACGTTAATTCGGCGGTAACATGATGTTGATCAAGTGAGTTTTGAAGACCGCCGTTCGCAATCAACTCGCCAATAACATTATTTAGAAACGCAACGGCTGTTTGTTTGGTCTTGGCGACGCCGCAGGCTTGCAAAACACTGGTGAAAGGTGGTTCGATGATCCGGTAGTCGCTGTCTGTGGCAATCTCGTCCAATAATTTTGACTTCAGGCTCGCCAGAACATTCGCGCCCCCAGATTTGAATAATTCATGCGAAGCCGCAATTGTTGGTGTTCGGATCATGCCGGCATTTGCAAAATTGCTTGTCAGCCACAGATCATAGGCACTGCGTCCATAGGCGGCGATGGAAATGCCGCGCTGATCGATATCGGCATTCGTGCGATAGGGATCATTCTTGTGAATCATGAAATTGGCATCAATCTGAACATAGGGCCGCGTGAAGGCAATATGTTTCGCACGGGCAGGTTCGACAGCAATATTGCCAATATCCCAAATATTGTCATTCACGCAATCAGCCAATTGGCCAGGATTTTCAAAACAGATGAAGTCACAAGGCACATCGAGTTTATGGGCAATCTGGCGGGCAAGATCAGGCGAAACCCCATCTGGTGTACCATCGGGGCGCTGGCCTGTTACCAGCAGGAAATTAGCCATATTTATGCCAACCCGAAGCCTGCCTGTTGGTGCCAATAAAGCGCGAAGATTCTGGATCATTTGATAAGCCTCATTAGCGGCAGAATTACAGATCAACCTGCGGAATATGGCAATGGATGATATGCCCTGGTGCGATTTCCTGTGCAGTGGGTATATTGGTTTCGCAGATGCTACCAAGCTTGCGTGGGCATCGTCGCTGGAACGGGCAGCCCGTTTTTGGTGGTGATAATTCAACCGCATCATCAGCCGTCAGACGTGGCGCAACATCCGGATCAGGTTCCAGCACCGCACCAAGAAGCGCATCGGTATAGGGGTGGAAAGGCGCCGAATAAACCGCGGCAACGGGGCCAATTTCACAAATGCGACCCTGATATAAAACGGCCACCCGATCTGAAATTGCCTTCACCACAGCAAGATCATGTGACACGAAAATATAGGTTGTTCCGTCTTGCCGTTTCAACACATCAAGAAGATCAAGCACGGCCGCCTGTACCGATACATCAAGTGCCGATGTCACTTCATCACAAAGAATGATCTCTGGGTCTGCGGCAAAAGCGCGGGCGATTGCAACACGTTGCTTTTCACCACCCGAAAGCTGGCTTGGAAGCCGTTCGAGATAATGTTCGCCAAGCCGAACCTGTTCGAGGATGGCGATGCTACGGTCGCGAAGGGGCGTGCCGGAAAGCCCGTAATAAAGACGCAGCGGCTGCGCCAGAATCTGGGCAACCGTATGACGCGGATTAAGGCTATCATCAGGGTTCTGAAAGATGATTTGCACTTGACGAAGATAGGCTGCTGGCCGTTTTTCAACCATCGTGTCCAATGGTTCGGTCTGGTTCAAAATGATGTTGCCTGATTGTGCTGGCACCATTCCGGCAATGGTTTTCAAGATGGTTGACTTGCCACTGCCGCTCTCGCCAACCAGCCCCAATGTTTCGCCCTTTTTTATGTCAATCGTGATCCGGTCTACGGTGCTTGGCGGAGTGTCTTGCGGTGCAAACAGCTTTGACAAAAGTCCGGGCCGGCTATAGCTAACCGCCAGATTGGCAAGTGAAAGCGCAATATCCTTATCCGCGACAACGGGGTTTGACCTTGCTGATTTTTCGGGCTTTCGATTGAGCTGGCCAATCTGGTCATGGTGAAAACAGCGAACGGCCTCACCAGTTTCAAGATGGTTCAGTTGCGGCGGTGACGAATGGCAGGTTTGATCAGCCAGCTTGCACCGATCGGCAAAAGCGCAGCCCGTAATGGTTTCGCTTGGCATTGGTGGCCGCCCGTCCAGTGCCTGTGGCAGGCTGGCTTCATTCAACCGTGGTATTGATGCCAGCAGACCATGTGCATAGGGGTGACGCGGCGATAAAAGCACCTGCTTTGCGCTACCGGTCAGAACGGTTTCGCCAGCATACATCACCATGACTTTGTTGCAGACGCGGGCGATTGCACCAAGATCATGGCTGACATACAGCATCGCAAGATTTCGGTCTTTCGCCAAATCACGAAGCAGCTCCATAATATGGGCTTGCGTGGTGACATCAAGACCGGTGGTTGGCTCGTCAAGGAGCAACGCCTCAGGGTTGCTGGCAAGCGCCATTGCAATGGCGACCCGCTGTTGTTGGCCACCCGATAATTCATGCGGATAGCGATCGGTAAGCCCAACCGGATCTGGAAGGCGAACTTGACTTAAAAGATCAATAACACCTGCGTCAAAGCTAGTTGCCGGAAGATCGCTATGCAGGCGCAAGGCTTCAATGATCTGCTGTCCAATACGCAAATTCGGGGTCAAGGACTGGCCTGAATTTTGCGGGATCAGCGCAAGCCGCCCGCCACGCAGGCGTTGCAGGGCATTGCGCTCGATATTCAGCATGTCGATCCCGTCAAACTGAACCTGTCCTGAAATCACATGAAGCCCACGTTTGAAATACCCCATTGCGGCCAGCGCCAAGGTGCTTTTTCCCGATCCGCTTTCCCCAACCAGCCCGATGCTATCACCTCTGGTAATGCTTAGATTTACATCACGCAGAACCGGGATGGTTTTACCGCTTCGGCTGGTATAGCCAACTGAGAGATTCTTTATATCAATGAACAGACTTTGTGGCATTTTACATTGGTGCCTTTTGAGCGCGGTCAATACCAAGCGCCTTGGCCAAGGCATCGGCAGACAGGTTAATGCCAATAATAAGTGATGACAGGCCAATGACCGGTGCAATGACGCCCCATGGGGCAAAGGACATAAAGCCGCGCGCATCCGAAATCATCAACCCCCAATCAGGGGTTGGCGGCGACACGCCAAAGCCAAGAAAGGAAAGTGAGGAAAAGGCAAGCAACATCCATGACCAGCGCATAGCACCTTCAACCATCAAAGTATCAAGAACATTGGGCAGAAGCTCGCGCCAGATAATGCTGATCCGGCTATGGCCTCGCGCTTTTGCCGCCCAAACAAAATCGCGCGCAATGATGTCATGTGTTGCAGCGCGGGCAACGCGGATTACCGGAATCCCGTAAAAGAACGTCAAGGTTGGAATCAGCACGCCGATACCAGTGCCAAAAGTGACAATTAAAACCAGCATTTTGAGAATCCACGGCAAAGACAAGAACGCATCGACAACCCGCATAAGCACTTCATCGACACGGCCACCGACAAGCCCAAATAAAATGCCAATGAACCCACCCCAGATCACGGCAAGCGGTGTTGCAATACCGGTCACAAGCAAGGCCTCGCGCCCACCCATCAAAGTGCGTGACAAAATATCCCGCCCCAAATGATCAGCGCCAAGCCAATGTTCGCTGGATGGCGGGCTTAACATCAAGCTCGAATTCTGTAATTTGAAATCATATGGCGCAATCGAGGGGCTTAGCAATGCGAGCAGAATATGAAATAGCACCAAGGTCAGGCCGATACGCCCTGATGGTCGTGCCAGAATATCCTTCATAACCGTAATAAAACGACCATGTTCCTGCTGATGGCTGGTAGAAGATACGGTCATTATTTTCTCATATACATCGTACGGAGTTTGGGATTGGCAATCATCGTCAACAGATCCGCTGCAAGATTCACGCATACATAGACGCTGGCAACGATCAGTGCGATTGACTGCACAACCGGCAGGTTTCGGTCAGAAATTGAATCGATCATCAGCCGTCCAAGGCCCGGATAGTTGAAAACGACTTCGATCACGACAACACCGCCAAGCAACCAAGCGATGGTCAATGCCACAACATTGATCGCCGGCAATAACGCGTTAGGAAGCGCATGCCGAAACACCATCTGCCAATAGGGAACGCCTTTCAAAGTTGCCATCTGAACATAGTCGCTGGCCATCACATCGATAACTGATGAGCGCACCATGCGCATAATATGAGCGCACATCACAAAGGATAAAACGATCACCGGCAGCAAGATTTCAGGAAAGAATTCACTTGCTGGTGCCGCTGCCGAGGTCAGGACAATGCCGGGCAGCCAGCCAAGCCAGACGCTGAGCACAAGAATAAGTAATGTTGCCGAAACAAATTCGGGAATGGTCATGGCAAAAATAGCCAGAGTTGACGCGATGATGTCGGGAAGGCGGTCACGCCATAGCCCACTGACAACACCAAGAAGCAGCGCCAGCGGAATGCCCACAGCCATGGCGCAAAAAGCCAGAAGGAGGGAATTTTTCAGCCGGTCGCCGACAATCGTGCTGATTTTGGTTGTACCATCGGCGGCAAGGCCAAGATCGCCAGTAATCGCGCCTTGCGTCCATTCGGCAAAGCGGTCAATCGGCGGCCGGTTTAGATCGAGATCCTTGCGGCATTGAGCAAGAAGCTCTTCATCCGCCTGATATTCACCAAGAAACTGAGTGCAGGCATCGCCCGGAAGCATCTCAACACCAGCAAAAATGATGAGAGAAACAATACATACCGTCACGCCACCAAGTAAAACCCGTCTTATCAGCATGAAAAGCACAGCGTAGCCACCTTTTGCTCGTTGGTTTGGTTCGCATAAAAAAGGGCCAGCTCTACAGCGTGTTGCGCCATCAAGCTGGCCCCATCATTTTTAGATGAATGGATCCAATTATTTGACCGTTACTTTATGCCAACGGATAGAATGGTTTTCCACCGCATCAATGCCGTTAACATTGGCACCCATCACATACAGCTTGGACACATGATAGGGAATTAATGTACCAGCGGTTTGGTAAAGATGCTCTTGTGCCTGAACATACAGCGCCCGGCGTTTGTCAAAATTCAACTCACGGCGTGCCTTGGCTAGAAGGGCATCAAAATCAGCATCCTTATAATAGGATTCGTTCCATTTTGCTGTTGAAAGATAGATTTCATGCAAGGCTGAATCGGCTGGACGCTCGTTCCAGCGTGTTGCCGAAACTGGCTTTTGCATCCATGTATCTTTCCAATATCCATCGGATGGTACCTGTTTGATATTCACCCGGATACCCGCCTTTGCGGCCTGCTGCTGATAGGCCTCGGCAAGGGTTGGCCAGGTTGGTTCCAATGTTGCGACATAGACATCAACATCAATACCATTGGCAAAACCCGCTTCGCTTAGAAGTTTTTTGGCACCGGCAATATCTTGTGGACATTTAATATCAGCACGATATTGGTCATCAGGCTTTACCGGCGTGTCACAGGCAATTGTGGCCGATCCGCCCATGATAAGCTTGACCAGTTCACCACGGTCAGCCGCCATGCGAACCGCTTGGCGAACGCGAATGTCGTTAAAAGGAGCAACATCAGTACGGAATACCAGACCGCGCCAATTGCCGGTCGGCACTTCCATCATTTTGAATTTATTATTGCTGGCAAACATAGGCTTTTGCTGATTGGTCACCTTGTCCTCAAAGTGAATCTGGCCGCCAAGCAAAGCTTGCAAGCGTGCCTGACCATCACCAATGCCGATGATTTCCATCTTTGCAACGCCTGGCGCACCTTCCCAATAATCCATATTGGCTTCAAGCTTGGTAGTGCCAGCAGCGTCAAATTTCACCAACTTGAACGGGCCAGTGCCAATGCCTGATGCCGCGATGCTGTCGCCTGATCCCTCCGGGATAATCCGCAAGCGGTAATCCATCAGTTGAAGTGGTAAATCGGCAAATGGTGTCGACAGTTTAAAGGTTATTGTTGATTTGTCTGGCGCTTCCATCTTTTCAATCATCTTGATAGCGGATCGCGCTGGCGATTTATTTTCCGGATTCAGGACACGGTTGAATGTGTAGATAACATCGCCAGAATCAAAGGCGCTACCATCGTGAAATTTAACTCCATCGCGCAATTTCAAAGTCCAT
>ENA-OWPI01003957-OWPI01003957.1-marine-metagenome-genome-assembly--contig:-NODE-3957-length-12156-cov-6.478930_pt1 | contig 12156 bp, 26 predicted proteins | sample MGYA00238138_ERZ651775 | MGnify/ENA primary metagenome ERZ651775 (study PRJEB26906, sample SAMN06265043) | marine metagenome | isolation source: Helgoland LTER site | place: Germany:Helgoland, sampling...
TAATAATAATGTTGCAGGTTGGCAAGCAAACTCAGGTAATGGTGCTCACACATATAATCAATTAATCTTTAGTAGTTATAATGATGTATATGTAGAACAACGAGGTGATGGTGCAAAGACTCTTAACTTAACAATCAGTAATAATGATAATGATGTTCAAGTGGTTCAAAAGAATACTGGACATACCGCAACAATTAACTTGTCAGGCAGTTATGGAACTGCATTAAATCTTTTACAACAAGGATATACCTCACAATCATATTCACTTTCACAAAACTGTTTAACTGTAGGTGGTTGCTCAGTATCAGTCACACAAGGTAATTAAAATGGTAGAATGTCCAGAAGAATATTACGAATGTCTTACATACGATGAGTTTAGTGAAATAGTAGACGTATTAGAAGAGAATGATATTGCAATGCCCGAAGCAATGGGCGATGCAGAAGCAGCTGCAAATTTCGTATGGCAGGTTCTCTTTCTTAATCCAATCGAATTAATTTATATAGGTATTACCATGACAGTTTTAGCAACTTATGGTTTGTCTATATACTATATGTTTAAAAAAATACAAAAGAAATTTAGCTAATGGCATATTCAAAAGAAGTAATAGAAAGATTTGAGGGAGTCTTAAATAGTCCACAACAATTTTCTGTTGGTCGATTTGATCCTAATGATCCAACCGTAGCAACAGGGATGACTGGAGCTCCAGCATGTGGTGATGTAATGAAGCTACAATTAAAGATCGATCCAGGTAATGATCGAATTGTAGATGTTAAATTTAAAACATATGGCTGTGGTTCTGCAATTGCAAGTTCTACAATGTTTGTAGAAATGTTAAAAGGTAATACAATAGAAGAAGCTAAACAAATAAAAGATAAAGATATTGCAGAAGCATTAAATCTTCCACCTATAAAATTGCATTGTTCAGTTTTAGCAGAAGGCAGTATCAAAAAAGCAATCGAAGATTGGGAAGAAAAGAAAAATGGAAATAACTAATGCAGCAATTGAGAAACTTATTGAAAAAACTCAAGGAGAAAATAATACCATTCGCGTTGGTATCACTGGTGGTGGGTGTGCTGGGTATGAATATATATTTGATTATGAATCCGCAATACATACCGAAGATCATGTGTTCGACTACGGTGCATTCAACATCGTTATTGACGATGAATCGTTGCCCTATTTATCCGATGCCACATTAGATTATATTATACTTGGAATTAATGAATCATTTAAAATCATTAATCCAAAAGAAACCGCATCATGTGGATGTGGTGTTTCAGTAGGATTTTAAAATGAAATATATATTAGTATTATATTTTTTAAGCGGAGAAACTGTATTAGATTCTCCAGCCGTCAAAGCATTTGAAACACAAAATCAATGCGAAGCTTTTATTGAGAAAGAAGGTATGAAAAAGATGGATATCTATATAAAATATTATAGAGAAAATAAAGATAAGATGAAAGGCGATGAATTACAATTAACTTTAAAATGCCATAGGATACTTCCTAAATATTTGGTATAACACAGTATAACACTTTATGAAATATTTAACAAGCATTTGGACAACAATATTCTTAGGTATAACACTTTTAGGAGTAAGAATAGCCGACCCTCAGTTATTAGAACAATTTCGTTTAAGTATATTCGATCAATATATACAATCAATTCCAGTAGAACATTCTAACGATATAGTGTTGTTGAACATATCCGAGTCTTCACTCGAAGCCTATGGTCAATACCCTTGGCCACGTCAGAATCACGCAGCAGTGATTTCTGATCTGAGGAATGCAAATGCAGGGATGATTGGGTTCACTATTATGTTTCCAGAGGCTGATAGGTTTGGTGGCGATGAAATCTTTGGGTCTTGGATTAATGGTAATGGAATAATACTTGCTCAAGATGCTGATGAAAATGGAAGAAGTACTAAAGCGCCTTATGTAGGGTATGCAACATTTGGTTATTCAGGTGATATACTAGATCTTACTTATCGATATAAAGGATTAGTAACTAATATAGAAGAATTAGAGAAACATGCATGGGGAGTAGGATTACTTAATGGTGCGCCAGAAGTAGATAATCAAACAAGAAGAATACCATTGATGTCACAAGTCAATGGGAATGTCTACCCATCATTTGCACTTGAAACGGTACGAGCATTACAGAATAAAAAATCGTATACTGTTAAATTAAATGAATCAGGAATAGAATCTATTATACTAAGACCGTTTATTATACCTACTGATGAGAGAGGAAGTATATGGTTAAAGTGGAATACTCATTTTGGAAGTTATAATTATGGAGAACCTTTACCCGATTTAGAAGGTAAGACAGTTATTATAGGAGTAACAGCTAAAGGTATAGCACCTCAGATTACAACTCCAGCTGGACTTCTATATCCTCATCAATTACAGGCAAATGCTCTTCAGACAATAATATCGGATTCTCCAATATCTCGGCCTCAATGGACTGAGATGGCGGAAATAGGTCTAATTCTAATTGGATCTCTTTTGATTGTATTGAGTGTATATTATCTACCGATACTGATTGGGCTTGTATCCTTCGTCGGCTCCGCTGCTGCTGTAAGCTACGCTTCCTATTACGCCTGGTACGAATTTTCTATACTCCTCGATTTATCAGCTTCTCTAATAATATATATACTTTTACTCACCTCAGCGAGTTTCAATAATTTCTATAAACAGTTTGTATTACGACAACAGATAAAGAAACAATTTGGTACATATGTATCTCCAGACCTAGTCAAACAATTACAGAAAGATCCATCGCTCTTAAAGCTTGGTGGTGAAAGAAAAGAAATGACATTCATGTTTATGGATATCTGTGGGTTTACTCCAATATCAGAACACTATAAAAATAATGACGATCCAGAAGGATTAGTTATCCTTATAAATAATTATTTAGATACCATGACTAAAATTGTTCTAAAGAATGGTGGAACAATTGATAAATTCATGGGTGATTGTATCATGGCATTTTGGAATGCTCCATTACCTTGTAAAGATCATGCAGATAAAGCCGTTCAAACATCATTGGAGATATGCGATGCCGCTGACAAACTTATACAACAACTTGAAGAACAAGGTTTACCTAGGATTGATATTGGGATTGGTATCAACACAGGCACTTGCATCGTTGGAAACATGGGATCCGAAGAGCGGTTTGACTATTCCGTTATTGGAGATGCCGTCAACCTTGGGGCTCGCCTCGAAGGACAAACACGCAATTATGATGGGGTTCGAGTGTTGTTGGGACCAGAAACTTATCGAAGCTGTACATCTCGAGCATTCGCTGAAGTCGACAGAATACTCGTTAAGGGTAAATCTGAAAAGGTTACCATTTACAGACCAATTATCAATTAAAGACCCAATACATCATTATGTATGGTATGCATTTTGGGCTCTACAACTAGCGGATGTTTGGACTACTCAAAGAGGTATGGATTTTGATTGTGTGCGTGAAACAAATCCGTTATTACCTGAAAAACCGCATATAGATAGATTAATATTACATAAATTTGTATTTTTATCTCCTTTTGATACATTATATAAATACGATGCTTTAACATATCAAGATATGTTTCTTCCTATAGTTATGACAGCATGGGTTGTTGATAACAATTTAAAAGTTATAGACCGCGCAAAAAGCAGATGTTCTAAACAATAAAATTAAAAAAACTTAGCATAAAAGTGTTGATGTTTCTGAAACAACACTATAGTCACATGCCAAACAACACTTTTCTGTCAATTATTTTCAAAAAAACGTTTACAACTGCTCCCAACTAGTGTATAATAGTAAGTATATATTAAAGGATAAGGAGAAAATATATGGCTTACAACATAATCGCAAAAGCAAACTCAGAAAAAGGGTACTACAGTGCTAGAAAAATCGTTACATATTTCAGAAATAAATTGGGATATGATTTAGTTCCAGTTCAAGGACAATACAACAAATACTGGTTTAGAGCAGTGTACAAAAAAGGCGAAAGATTCGATTTTGTAGACGGTCCTAAGTACTACAAATTGGTAGTTAATGTAAATGATTTTGGTGTTGAAGCCGGTGGCGACTTAAACAGCTGGCAGTTTGCTGGAAAAATCAGAACTCAATTAAAGGAGGCTTCATAATGGATTGGGGTTTCATACAAGGGTTGGCTTTATTTGCATTGCCAGTAGTATTAAAAGTTTTAGGAGTATCGTAATGAAAATTATATTTGACGTTGACGGAACCTTAATGGACGTCGAACACAGAAGAAAATTTGTTGATGGAAGTCAACAAGTCGATTGGCCAGCATTTGAAGCTGCTACAGTCGATGATACAAGACATGAGCATATCTTTGAAATAGCTGAATGCTTAAAAGATGGTGGTCATTCAATTGTTATTGTATCAGCTCGTAAAGAGTATCAAAGAGAAATAACTGAAAAACAATTATCAGCAACAATGGGTGTCTTTTGGGATTACTTATTTATGAGACCAGATGACAGCTACGAGCCAGATCATGAGTTTAAAGCAAGAGTCTTAGCTGAGTTAATCAAAGCTGATTGGAAACCTGATATGGTTTTCGATGATAGAGATCAAGTTGTTAGTATGTGGAGATCAGCTGGCATCCCATGTTTACAAGTAGCTCCAGGAGCATTTTAAAATGGGCAAATTGAGACAGTGGTTTAGAAGATGGCTTGATCGTCAGATTGAGCTATCTTTTCAGCGCACAGCAAACAGACAGTTCGATAAGAACCAGGTAAAATATAGAGATGGTGATAATACATGAGAAATGTTACAGTTGTGTTACAGTTGTGTAACAATTGTGTAACAATTCACAAAATCCCTTTACATTGTCTCCCAACTAGGGTATAATATACATATAATTCAAGATAAGGAGTAATTATGAAACAAGCAATCAAGCTAATAAACCAAATCGACCAAATGGAAGATTTAAATGTAATCATTGAAGTTGTAAGAGCAAAACAAAAATCGCTCAGAGCTTCCCTTGTAGCTGCTAAAAAAGCAGCTTTTGTTGTTGGCCAAACCGTCAACATAACTTCCAGAAAAGGCAGCTTAACTGGAACCATTGTAAAACTCAATCGTACAAAAGCGATTGTAAAAATCGATGGCAGAGAATTTAACTGTCCAATCTCTATCATGGAGGTTGCGTAATGAAAATCAATGTAATCAAATTTCCATTAACGGAAAAAAGAAAAAGCCAGCTTAATGCAGAACACAGGCAAAAAGCGAGAGATGAAATCAAAAAATTAACAGCTTTAAGAAGGAGTAAATAATGAAAAATATAGAAGTGCTAATTACCTTAGTAAAAGAACTTACTGAAAAGGTAGAGGAACAACAAAAGACTATCAATCGAATCGAAAGTCTTGTTGATGAATTAGATAATAGATTATAAGGAGTAAATTATGAATAAATTAGTAATCAATACACAGTACCTAGAAAACTACGGTACACGAGAAAACCCTTACATGAAGTTTAAAGGTGGTAACACTTATGTCATGAATAACTGTGGTGAGCTTGAACAAAATCAAGTTGCTACAATTGTTGCACAAGCTAAGCCTTATATCACTACAGATTTGTTAAAATCAAATGGTGGCTGTGAGGAATATATTCTTGATGTATCAGTAATTGGTCAACGTATAAAAGTTGATGGTGGAGTAAATGCTCCTACTGAATTTCATATTGTTGATGGTAAAGTTAACTTTATGAGAATCACTGATAACCGTGAAGATGGTTGGATGAGAAGAGAAATCTTAGAAAAGACTGAGACTTGGACTAATGATCGAGAATCTTACAAAGCATCTTACTTAATGGAAGATGGCGATATCTGCGATACAGAAGCTGAACTTAAAGCTTGGTTTGAAATCAAGGAGGTAGCGTAATGGAAAATACAGATCTATTTGACAAGTTCTTGGCTACACTTGATTTAAACGATGAGGCTGAGTACGCATGGGCAGAAAGAATGGAACTATTTGCTGTAGGTATTATTAAAGAAAAAGAGGTAAAAAACGATGAGTAAGTCATTTGAACAACTTAAAAAACAACTGAATCAATTCAAAGAAGAAAAAGAGATGCAGGATATTATTACTAATCTTGATACTCGTAAAGCTGCTATAAAAGAGCAGCAAAGGGAAGAAATGAGATTACACAAGAAGCTTACAGCTTCTGTAAAGAAAGCTGGTAAACAAATGCCAGGCTCTTTAGATTTTAATTCGCCAGAAAATATGTATCATAGTCAAAAAGACATTGGTCGATACCTTGAAGGTACATCTTATATGGATGCATATGAATCATCAAAACTAGACCAGGAGTGGAACTAATGAAAAAACTTACAGTTATGCAAAGAGTAATTGCTTTACAAACAGCAAGAGATAACGCTCAAGATCCTGATTTTAAATTACTATGGGATCAAAAATTAAGACATTTAATTAAACTCGCAGAAAAAGGAGATATATCATGAGTCAATATAATGACAGAGTTGAAAAACAGAGATTAAAATTAGAAGCTGAAGAGTGGGCCCAAGGAGTAAAATCAATACATGCTCATTCATTAACCTCATTGTTCTATGCAAATGATAGAAACGATGGATCAGTACTTGATATTCAATACAATGATGGTAGTGTTAAAAGAACAATATCATCTACAGATGAAGTGGTCATGTTAGGAAAATCTTTAAGAGGCGAAGAGCTTATTAACGAGTACGTAAGAAATACTTAAAAATAATTCACAAAAACAGTTTACATTTAACTGAAACTATGGTATAATATACATTATGAAAGAATACTTAATCGAAACAAATAGACATATGGGTGGTATACAAAAAGTATACAAATTTCCAAATGGATATGGAGCAAGCGTGATACAACACAAAGGTTCTTATGGATATCAAAAAGGTCTATGGGAAGTCGCTGTATTATTTCATGGTGAACTTTGTTACGACACTGAAATCACTGAGGATGTCATAGGACATCTTAATGATCCACAGGTTGATAACGTTTTAGGAAAAATATTTAGATTATGAAAAAAACAAAAAGACAGTCCGTGAGTACTCTAACTCATACAACACGAGAAGTTGCAATTCATTTCCTTGCATGGAGAGAAAAGCAAAAACAAAAATCTATGATAGGACACAATGGAGGTCCTAAGTAATGGGTGCGACAAGTTTTTATATGGGATCACTTAGGTATTCACCTTGTGGTCGTAAAAGAAAAAATCACGCTTTAAATTCAGTCAAGAAAAGTAAACCTGCATTTAAACCAATGACGAAAGAAGTATCTACACTTGATCAGATGCGAGCTCAACAAGAGAAACAGTATAAATCTATTATGGAAGAATATATGCAAACAAAAGAGTATCCTACTTCTGATACAAGTAAAAAAGAGTCACCCGTATATACAGGTACTCTTGTAAAAGGTATTGCAACAATGCATAAGTCAAATGCAGTACCAGTTATCAGTCAACAAGAAGCTGAGGATATCAGCAAAATGAGGAGAAACTAATGGAAGTTATAGTTTACACTGTCATGGCAGCACTTGCTATTGGCGCAATATATTATTTATTTATGGAGAACAACGACGATGTATAATTTTGAAGATGTAATGAGTAGGCTTGATGATATGGAAGCCAAGATCGATCTTTTAATAGAACGTGGATATACCTATGAGTATTATTCAACACATATGAATACAATTAATGGTGCTGAATTCAGAGCTGAAGTCTGTCAAAGAAATGACGGAGTTTGGTGTGTAGAAAAGTTCATTAATGATAAGCTAAAAGAAATGAAACCTATGGGTATTCACAATGAATCATATGCTGAAGATGCAGCAGAAAATTTTGTATTCCAAGTAGGAGTTAATTAATCAAAGGTCAGGGCTCATCAACGCAACTCCTTATCACCCGCGGAGTCTTGACCACCTTTATTAAAAATAATCGTTTACATTTGATAAGATCTATGATATAATAGATATATAAACATGATTAAGGAGAAATATGGCAGTTAGAAAAAAGAAAAGAGGACCAAGTTTAGACGATAAGTATCTTGGACCAGAACCAATTTATACAGCAGAGTCTGAATTTACAGGTTCAACTTGGACTTACGGTGCTCAATGGTATAATTACTTTTATAAAACTAAAGATTATATGCCAACAACATATCAGTTTGCCGCTGATGTTATGGGATATGATAAAAAGAAAATATCAGTACTTAAAAGACTAAAAGACTGGAAGTTTATGAAAGTCAATAAGATTATTAAACTCTATTACAGAGGATTTCAATATGAAGATGATAAAATCGAAATGTGTAAAGACTTTATTGATGAACTCTATAAAGAAGCATTACTTCTTAAAAAAATAGAAGAAAAGAAAAAAGAAAATATCGTTGTTATCACACCAGCTGAAAGAACAAAAAGAAAAGTTTTAGAGACTATCTATCATGATTGGGATCGTGTTATTGTTGAAGGTTGGTTTGACGGAGATTATAAACAAGGTTTTAGTTGCTATAACAGATTTAAAGGACATGGATTGAAAGGTAATGCTATCAACATGTTTAAAGATCTTATTGAACCTGAGTATGAAAATATTAAAGCAGCATATGAAAGAACATGCGATGACTGCGTTGAAGGATATTCACATTACTCAAAAGGCGATAAGAAAAAGATTATGAAGCAATTTGAAGATGTCTTTGCAGACTTAGAAAAACTACGTCTTTCATTTAAAGCTACAAAGATACCAAGAGCTAAAAAGATTAAAGCTTCTGATCAGCAAGTTAATAAGTTAAAATATTGTACAGAAGATAATGATGTTAAACTTACATCGATTAATCCAGTAATGATACCTGGCAAAAACAAGCTATATGTCTACAATAGAAAGAATAAGAAACTTATTGAATACGTAACTGATTCTATTGGAGGATTCGAAGTCTCTGGCACATCAATTAAGAACTTTACGAGTGCAAGCAAACAAGCAACCATCAGAAAACCTGATGAGATATTACCCATGATACTTAATAAGACTGAGAAACAGATCGAAAAAGTATGGGAATCATTAACAACAAAAATAAGTAAACCATCAGGCAGAGTTAATGCTGACTGTATTTTAATGAGAGTATTTTAGGAGGATAATATGCTATCAGTCGGAGATAAATTCCCTGCGTTCTCACTGCAAGGAATTAACGAAAAAAATGAATTTGTGAGAGTAACAGTAGAAGAAAGTTATACACCACTTAAACATGATTGGTCAATAGTCTACTTCTATCCAAAGGACTTTACATTTATCTGTCCAACAGAGATCGCAGGTTTTGATAACCTAGTAGATCACGCAAATGTAATTGGTATCAGTGGAGACAATGAGTTTTGTAAGTTAGCATGGAAAGAAGACAATCAATTGATTGGTAATATCCAGCATACTCTTGCAGCTGATTGTGGACTTGGCTTAAGCCATAAACTTGGTATTGTTAATGAAGAAGAAGGTGTACCATATAGAGCAACCTTTATCTTTGACAGAGAAAGAACTGTCCAACACGTATCAGTGAACGCTTTAGATACAGGTAGAAACCATAATGAAGTATTAAGAACTTTAAAAGGCTTACAAGCAGGCGGTCTTACAGGCTGTGCTTGGGATGAAGGAGAAGATTTTGTCGGATAATCCAATAGAACAAAAAATTATGACTAAGAAGAGATTCTCAGCAGCTGTTGAGCATCTTGTTGCAAATAACAATATGTCATATATTGATGCTGCATCTTATGTTGTTGAGCAAAGAGCAATGGATTATAAGAATATGAAAAAGCTTTTAACTGATTCTCTTAAACAGAAAATCGAAGAAGAAGCAGCAAGCTTAAATCTTATTAAAATTAAAAGAACTAATAAGTTACCTATATGACGGAAAATAGTAAGCGATGGCAAGATAATTCAGATGGCTGGGTTACTACTATGACTAAGTCAAAAGAAGACAAAGAAAAGTACCAAGAATATTTATTGGTAACAAAAACTCCAGTCCGTTATATCGATTGGTTAAAGGAACAAAATAATGAATGATCCTTTTGAGTCTTACAAATTATATAACGCGCTTAAACTCCATTTCGAAACAGATGGATATGACGCAATCAAATATCATTTTAAGACTTCAGTAAAACCAACGTCATTCTTTAAACGAAAGGATAAGTTTTTCTTTGCTAAGCTAGCAAGTACATATGGAAACGAATTAAAAGAATTCTATATTGCTAACTTTAAAAACGACGTTAAGTATGTCGGTGATATGCTTAATGAAGGTGGAGAAAGATATTATAGAGACCATAAAAAAGTTATGGAATCTCTTACGTATCAGTTTCAAACTGATATAAATAAACTTAATGATATGGATGTATCATTTGATTCTCTTTTAGAAGCAGAAGATAATAATCATCCATTGATTATAAAGCTTTGGATGCAAGAAGAAATACTATTGGAAACAATAGTCATCTTGGATTCAATACTTGGGTTTGTAGAACGTGAAAATAAGAAGATAACTGATACAATTATTTGGCCAGATATCTATCGTAAGATTATGAAATACAAGCCTTTCGTAAAGTTCGATCGAGATAAATATTTAAATTTATTAAAAAAGACCTTTACAAATGCCACATAATGTGGTATAATATATTATGTATAAAGTGGATAATTCAGTAATACAGTGTAAATACAGGAGAAATATATGTCACTAGAAAATCTAAAGAGCATGCGAGGCTCGTCAATCGACAAACTCGTAAAAGCAGCAGAAGCGGTATCAACAGCAAAAACAGAATCTAATTCTTATGAAGACGATCGTTTTTGGAAACCGACGAGAGATAAAGCAGGAAACGGTTATGCCGTAGTCAGATTCCTACCAGCCAAAGAAGGTGAAGATCTTCCTTGGGTAAGGTATTGGGATCACGGGTTTAAAGGCCCATCTGGCTTATGGTATATCGAGAACTCTTTAACATCCATTGGACAACCAGATCCAGTAAGCGAATCAAATGGTTTACTTTGGAACTCTGGTCGCGATGAAGATAAAGCTCTTGCTAGGGAAAGAAAAAGAAGATTGCACTATGTATCAAATGTGCTAGTCGTCTCTGATCCCGATAATCCTCAAAATGAAGGAAAGGTTTTCCTTTATAAATTTGGTAAAAAGATCTTTGATAAGATTATGGACGTCATGCAACCTCAGTTCGCTGATGAAGATCCAGTAAATCCTTATGATTTCTGGGAAGGCGCTGACTTCAAAATCAAAATCAGAAAAGTAGAAGGGTGGGTCAACTATGACAAATCAGAATTCTCTTCACCAGCCGCATTATTTGATGGCGATGAAGCAAGACTTACTGAAGTCTATGACAAACTCTATTCTTTAGGAGACTTTTTACTTCCAGAGAATTATAAAACTTATGATGAACTAAGTATGAAACTCAATAAGGTATTAGGAATCACTGCAGGTCATGCACCAGTAGCTGATCCATTCCAAGCTGAGCCAAGTACTCCAGCACCTACAATGGAATCAGCTGATACAAGCTTTCCACCTGCTGATGACTCATCAGAGGATGATACGTTAAGTTATTTTGCGAAACTCGCTAAGGAATCTTAATTTGAATTAAAAAACTTCACCACAGTTTTTTCAAGGGCTCTTTTAAGAGTCCTTTTTTTTATCTTCTTCCGCCAGTAGCACCAGCTAATTCCATTGACGCCATAGAGTTTCCTGTAGGATTAACCACAGTACTTGAACTTGAACTATTTGAAGAACTATTCTGTTGAGTTACTGAAGTGACTACTGTTTGAGTAGTTATTGCTGATTGACCTTGAGCATTTTCTTGCGAAGTAGCTAAGACATCGGATTGTAAGTTAGGCTCAACAGTTGCTATTTCCTCAGGTGGTTTTGCTGCATCAGGTATTCTTTCTCCTGTTTCTTTGTCTATACCTGCATATTCATATACTGCAGAAGGTATTATTTTAGCCGCTGCTCCAGCAACTGAAAAAACAGATGCGGTTGGATCAGGAAGTCCAGCTCTTAATATAGATTTTATAAAATTACTTATAGCTTCTCCAATTGATAAAACTTTCTCAATTGCTGCATCCATTGCATTGCCAATCCATTCTCCAATTTTTGAAAAAAAGCCTGTTATTTTATTTACTATGTTTT
>ENA-OWPI01003958-OWPI01003958.1-marine-metagenome-genome-assembly--contig:-NODE-3958-length-12153-cov-2.868168_pt1 | contig 12153 bp, 7 predicted proteins | sample MGYA00238138_ERZ651775 | MGnify/ENA primary metagenome ERZ651775 (study PRJEB26906, sample SAMN06265043) | marine metagenome | isolation source: Helgoland LTER site | place: Germany:Helgoland, sampling...
GGGGCCAAGGAGTTCGTTGTCAAGATTCAATGACGTCAATATTTTGGGGTTAAGATGACTGATTGAGGAGAAATTGCGTTATTGTTGGCGATAGAAAGACGCGATCACGGACGTGATATATAAAGGGCGTTTACAATAATGGCAGTGTCTATTGAAGAACGGCTTACCAAAACATCTCAAATAGCCATATGTGCATCATTAACAACAATAGAGCTCTCTTTATCGCCCACAATTTTGGATAGCACGTTTTATTGGTAGCAAGCAAAATAATTCGCACATCTATTTTTACTTAGTCACTGTCATAATCATCAAGAGCTCCGAGCGCCGATGCTGCTGCTGATTCTGATGCTTTGCCGGCGGCCCTGAGAGATGAATCCTCTTCACTACGTTTGGAATGAGTATTCAGAGGCGGCGATGATGCTCGAACGAATTCGATGGGGTCATCGGCAATTCCTATATGAGCTCCTGCACCGTTTGATATTCGCATTGCGAGTTTGTTTGCCCTATCTCCAATTTTTTCGAGGTCTATGTTACCTTCTGCAGTAATCAGAAGTTCATTGTCATTGACATGGCAATTGTCTTCGTCGTCGTCGTCGTCGTCGTCGTCAAAGTAGCTTTCCTCCTCCATCCGCTCCCGAAACTTTCTTTTCTCGAGATCTTCCTCGGCCGCCTGGTTGCTGGCGCCTATGGCATCATTGTTTTTTTTTTCTTGCTTGTTCTCGTTGTTCCGAGAGATGACCTTTTCGAGGGCATTCCTCTCGCTCTCTCCTATCTCATCCTTGTGCTCCTCCAAGAATTTGGGCACTATCTGCCTCTCGTCTACCAAAGAACTGATGATCAACTTCCTATTAGTTTGCACCAGTAAGTCAAAAACTTCCAATATCGAAGACATTGTTATGTTATCCTTTTTGAAGTTTGCTTTTAGCAGATTAAAGATGGCTGAAAACATGTTCTGGCTGATCAGATAACGGCTATAAGCATCGTCTTTAGTCGCAATGGTGGTCTTCAAGAACCGGAGGGCGGACAGCTTCAGGTGGCTGCTGTACCCACTGCCAACGTGCAACAATTTGAAGACGTACTTGAAAACATTATTGTTCAAAATGAAGTTCTTCATTTTGAACGCCTGCACCTTGGTGGCGAAGCACATGAGTTCTAAAGAGACGTGAAGAGCGGCAGCGCTGACTCCATTTTTTTCGCCGCCATTTTTTTCGCCAACACCATCACCATCAAAATCTCTGACAATTTCACTGCCGTCTTCCCTCCCGTCGGATAACTGACTGTGCGACCGCTTCTTTCCCCTAACGCCGCCGTTTTTCTCGCTGATATTTACAAGCTTGCCCCCGTGGAATGGAGCGGCGATCCAAGGCACGTACTTGTCGTAAAAAAACCTCACAAATTCGTCAAAGTCTTCGTTTACGAGGTCAACTATTTGGTCGTTCTCTAGCACCAACTTGATCAGCTCGCCAGCTTGATAACATATTCCTGAATCAAGGTTCGGAGTAGAGAAAATTCGAAGCAGCGCAAGCAACAGATCATTCTTCGCGCGCTTCCCGTCATACAACACTCGGTCACCCTCAAAAATTGGGCTGACCCCACTGGCACTGTACATGCAATACTTTCGAATGTGGGTTGGATCGAAAGCTGTTATTGCCAGCAATACGTCCAAAACCGACTCAAGCTCTGAAGCGGACGCATTCGTGGAGTTGACGAGGATGGTCGTCAAAGAACTGAATAGAGAGGGTCTCCGGGGCTGTTGCTGCTGCTGCATCGTTGTGTTCTCTCCGCCCGTGATTTCGTGGAAGTGGCTTACAGTTACGTAGAATTCGTCTCGCTGGCTCGGTTGGATAATTTTCGATATTGTGAAGAGCTCTCTAAGGAACGCGAGACAGTCGTGCCGGCGTTCTCGAGCGGATCCCTTGGCGACAGTTTGGTGCCAAGGATTGCTTTGCTTATTTTGGTTTTTTGTGACGGGGGAAGGAACTTCGTTGGTATCAGTGGTGTCGTCCGAGTCTTCGTTAATTGATGTCGTGGGGGGGGGGGTCCGGACGTTGGGATTGCCTGATGAGGCCTTGTTCGCGGTTTCTGTGCTTGAATCGTTGCTTTCATTCATTCCGGCAAGCGCCAAGTTTTCTTGGTGGAGAAATAGCACCACGCGCTCGAAATAGTCACTCTTTTTGTAGATCAAGGACACAATCTCGGAGTTCGCGAACAACAACAAGCTGTCGAGCGATGTGATTAGCCCCTCGTCCATCAAGGGCCGAAGAAGCACGTCGCGAACAAATCCAAGCCGCATCGCCTGGTGTATCACTTTCACGAGTGCAGGATCGACAATTTTTATGCAGCTTTTGAACTGCATCTTGCTGAGATTTTCCCGGTGCGAGGCTCGCGAGACGAGAGCAGGGTCGTACTCCATGATTCCGGCAAGGGTTGTAAAGTTATCCTTGTCGTGAGCGAAGAACTCGATGACCTGCGGATCGTTCATGAAGAGGATGTTCTTGAACACCCTCGCCAGCTTTGCCAAGCCCTCGGCATCTTCCTGACCGCTTTCGCCCGCTGCCTCCAAGGCGCCAAAAAGAGAACACCCAGCGTGCAGAAATTTGCAATCGTCCTCCACCACGCTCAATATGAAGGAAGATCTCTTAGATGGTAAGAGGGTCGAAGTAGTCTCCAGTATCGCCTCTAAGTTTTCCCTGTTAAATTCACTAAGTTGCACTGGCTGGTAGTCGTCCGGGCTGCTTCCCCCCCCATTGACTCCCAGCATTGAGTGTGATCCAAACACTGATGACCAGGTTTCCCCGTAGTGGTTGTCCGGTTCCGGCAGGTCGGCTCGCCATGAATCGCCCTCCTCGTCGCTGCTATTCCCGCCGCCATGCTTCTCGCTCTCTTCCCCGGCTCCTCCGCCCCGTTGTACTCTGCCCAGCTCCTTCCAGATCAAAAGGCACCCCTGGTTATCTTGAAATGAGAGTGCGAGGTCCAAGCCGGTCACGCCCTTTGCTTCTTCGCCGTCTTTGTTCGTCTTGGATGCCGCAGATTTCACCACGTCTAGTGAAGGATCAACCCAAGTGATGATGTTATCTCCTTGTCGCTGGAAGGTCTCCTTCTCAGTAATAACAGCGCGTAGTAAATAATTTTCCGAGTTATCCGAGTTATCCGATTCTGAATTGAAGTCGCCGTCGCAATTGGCGTCATTTTTAGAAGCACCATCCGCGGCATCATCCGCGGCACCATCCGCAGCACCATCCGCGGCACCATCCGCGGCACCATCCGCGGCACCATCGCAACATTCCTGTTCCACCTGCAAGACATGCCTTCCCTTTACACCGTCAACTTCTTTCCCACCAACAATTGTGATGAAACCAGTGCCCAGGTCATCCCACTGTCCTGAAGCATTGAGTTGGTATAGTTTAACGCGCCAGGGCGTTGGACTGTCGTCCGTCGAATGGTTGTTGTCTGATAGCTGGGCTTCTTGCGACTGGGCAGGGCTGGTTGAGGCATTAGTGGAGGCAGTAGATGTAGTGTCTTTGTCATTTTCGTCGTCTAAGCTGTCGTTTGCGGCTAGATCGCTAGAGTCGTTGGAGTCGTTGGCGTCGTTGGCGTCGTTGGAGTCGTTGGAGTCGTTGGAGTCGTTGGAGTCGTTGGAGTCGCCTTCATCGTTATTTCCTGGGCCATCATCGCTTACATTGGTGGGTGGTTCCTCCTCCGATCTGCTCACTTCATCCAAATCGTGGCTAGTACCCTTGTAGGCCATGCCAAGAATCCACAGCCGCTCTTATACACGCTGTTGGTACTGCAGTCGGATAATCTGCGATTGTAAAGGATTGTAAAGAATTACTGTGCCTGGGGATTGACCTTCAGCAAGTTGCTCAGTCGAATTCAATCCAATGGAGCCGTAACCAGCACAGAGCCGGAGAGGTACTTTTATAAGCGTAATGAGCCACAAAATATCTGTTTGAAGCGATGGTGGGCTTTATTAACGCAAAAGTTCACTTATTCATCGAACGCTGGCTCTTTCCACTCCTTCGAAACTCGAACACCACCCTTTTTTTCCCCATCCTAAGAACCTTTCTCAACTAAAACAATTTTCGAATATATTCTTGAAATCGGTATATTGTATTTCGAGAAGTCTCTCAGACGCTTTTTCTACGTTGAAATTTACTTTGGTAGTGAAATCCACCCACCATCCGGAAACCTACCAACGCTTTTTGCTCCAGCCAAAGCTCCGCTCCAAACTGAAACAGAGCAATGGCCGCATCTGCCCGTGATAAAAGCTTCACACCGCGATCGAACCTCAATACAGTTTTTGTCAGGGGGCTTCCATCGACAGTAACGAGAGCAGAACTGACAACTCTCTTTGGTGATATTGGCCCCGTCAAGAAGGCCTCAGTGATCCGCTCCAAGGACGACAACAGTAAAAATGTGGGCAAGGGTTTCGGATTTGTAAAGTTCAGTACAGAAGCTGACGCGAAAGAGGCCGCGAAGAAGATGGACGGAGTAGAGGTTGAGCGTGGTGGCAGCAAATATTTTCTCAATGTTGCCATCGCCTCTGATGAGGTTGGGAAGAAGGAGAAAAACAAGCGGGAGAAGAGCAAGGGCGAGAAGGGCGACAAAAATGGAGGTAATACAGTTTCTTTAATGTCGGCAGATTCTACGGTGATCTCGTCCGACAAGAGCCCTCAAGAGCGCGCCCGTGAGGCAGCAGAGTTCGAAATATTGGCAAAGAAGAAGAGGAGTTCGAAAGTCATCATCCGCAACCTTTCCTTTTATGCAAAAGAATCGCATATACGGAGCGTTATGTCCGCCTTTGGCGAAATTGCTGAGATAAACCTCCCTATGGTAACCGTCTCTCCTAACAGCGGAGAAGCTGTTGGGAAACCCTCACCGAAAACACAGCACCGTGGATTCGCATTTGTCACCTTCGCGTCGGTAGGGGGCGCAAACAAGGCGATTGCGGCGAGCGGGGTAGAGGGTGGGCTTGAAATCAAGGGACGGCAGGTAGCTGTAGACTTTTCAGTGAGCAAACGTCAGCATGCTGAGATGAGGAGAGAGGGGGAAGCAAGTACCCCAGTCGAAGATGAAGAGGAGGCGGAAGGGGACAGTCAAAGAGGCAATAGTGGTGCTGATAGCGACAGCGACAGCGACAGCGACAGCGACAGCGACAGCGATAGTGATAGCGATAGCGATAGCGATAGCGATAGCGACAGCGACAACAGCTCCGAACAAGCACAGCAGCCGCAAGAGCATGGACGAAAAATTGACAATGCAAAAGATATTGAGGAGAATTGCACTCTATTTGTCAGGAACGTTCCCTTTAATTGCGATAGGCAGAAGCTATTTAATGTGTTCGTTCCATTCGGTCATATCGCGAGTGTCTTTCTAGTGAAAGAAAAGGGCAGCAAGGTTAACAAGGGAACGGCGTTTGTCAAGTTTAGCTACAAGGAGGCTTGCGATAGGGCGATCGACGCGGGGAATATTGGTGATGGAGTAAAGAACTTTGTTTCCGGGAAGAAGACATTTGCTGGAGACGAAGTGGGCGATGGAGGGATAATGATTGATGGGAGACGCCTGTTGGTGGATCGCGCTGTGGATAGGAGCACCGCTGAGACTCTCAAGGTCGACCGCGACGAAGATGGGAAAGCCATTAAACGCGGTCGGGACAAGCGCAACCTGTATCTTAAAAACGAGGGCACGATAAGCAACTCGGCAGCGCTGGAGGAACTCCCCCGGCTTGACCGCGAAAAACGTGAGAGGGCAATAAGCGAGAAGAATACCAAGCTCAGATCCCCTCTCTTTTTCATCAACGGGACTCGTCTGAGCATACGGAATCTGAGCAAGAGCGTCGACGAAGCGGGTCTAAAACGGCTCCTCGTTGCCGCGCTAAAAACCTCCCTCGCAAAGAATCGCGTCACTCCGAAGGATGTATCCAATCAGCTGAGAGCTCAGGGACTACCCGAACGCGAGTGCATCGGTGAGACCGCAAAAGTTCCACCCTTCAACGAGAAGAACGTCAAGATGTTTATCCCCTCTCTTTTCATCGATAAAGACATTTTGGAGCTCAAAGACGGTAAAAAGGAGGTTGGGCAATCGAAGGGTTACGGCTTCGTTGATTTTGCTCACCACGTCCACGCCCTTGCCGTCCTCCGCGAACTCAACAATAACACCGACTACACTCGGGAATACGTCATGCACGGCTCCAAAGCCAGTGATCTGAAAAAAGGTGTCAACGTCGCTGGAGACAAGCGCGATTTTATGAGCGAGGGTGGCGGTTTCCTACTTCCAAGGCTAGTAGTCGAGTTCGCTTGTGAAAACATGGCCAAGAGCAAACTTCAAACCGAGCGGCGAGAGAAGAAACGTGTTAACGCTGAAAAGCAGAAGGAGCAAAACAAATCCTCCAAGAAGGAGAAGAGTGAGAGTGCGCTGTCTCGAGGGGCGAAGCAGCGAGAGAAAAAACGGAAACGAAAAGCGGAGGCCGGTGCCTTGGGCGTTGCGGAAGAGGATATAAATGATGAAGAAGAAAAGGGGCAGAGTAAATCGGGAGCTGCCGCTAAGGCTCCACCTCTTAAGAAGAAGGCCGAGGAGAAAACGATCCCACCGCCGAAATCGAAAAAGCAACTCAAGGAGGAAAAAGCCGAAAATGATTTCGGGGCCTTGGTGAAAAAACACATCGGGGCCGCAAGTGAACAGGGAAGAGAGGGTGGGGAGGAGGGTAAAAAAAAGAAACGGTGGTTCGATTAAGCGTTGTGAATAGTTGCCCCCAAAACTTGTTTTTTCGCTATTTTCTGCTCTACAAAAAAATTAAATAAACCCACCTCTGTCCTTTGCTGCAATTCCCTTAACCTTCTGACTCGCTCTTTTCTTGTCCAGGTTTTTTATTTTGGCGCTGTTGGATTTTTCGCCACCTCTATCGCTGCCGAGCGCAACTCCCCCGGTCCCCTTGAATACCTTCCTTGTGTACGCCGCAAAGAGCTCCGCAAAATCGTCCCCTCTCTGTACCCTGACCGAATTCCTATCGACCTCCCACAGCTCGTTGCAGCAGGAATTCAAAAACGCGCGATTATGGGAAACGACTAGTACTGCCCCAGGAAATTCTGCAAGTGCCGAAGAGAGCGCGTCGAGAGCGCTCATGTCACAGTGATTTGTCGGCTCGTCTAACAGAATTACGTCCGGCTTATTCCAGCTGATTGCAGCAAGAGAGACCCTCACCCTCTGCGCCGGAAAGGAAAGGAAAAGAAAAGAAAGGGCGAGGTACCAAAGGAAGCGGAATAAAACGAGCGGAGGGGTGAGTTCCACTTTGCCCATGGAATCGCATTTTATCTAGTGACTCGCAGTTTGCTGATGAATTTGCAAAGTCCTCTAACTCACCTGACCCCCTGATAGAGACTTCAGTGGCTGCGTGGCAGTCGCTCCCACAATACCAAATTTACCGAGCGTCGCACGGACAGACAGCTCGTCGCTGGAGAATTTCCGAGCAAACATTTGCACAGCAGATTCATCGACCGAGATTCTTTGGCTCAGCAGGGCATCGGCGTGATGCTGGGAGACGACCGCGATTTTTGTTCTGTTGTGCCTTGTAATGGATCCCGTTGATGTGACTCCGCCGCCCGTTAACTCAAAATCTTCGCCCGCAATGGCTTCTAGAAGTGTTGACTTTCCTGCTCCATTGTCCCCCACGATTGCAGCTCGAGTTCCGGCCTCAATAAAGAGGTTGACGAACTTCAAAATTTGGTCATTTCCCCTAAAAATACTCACATCGTCTAACGTCACCAATGAAGACCCTTTATCAACCGTTGGTGAAGGGAATCTAAACCTCTCGCCCTTCTCTGCCTTCAGTGCGGTAACCTTTTCGGGCAATAGCAAAAATTTCTCGTCGAGTTTCTTCAGACTGCGAGTCTTGTATGCCTTCCCGTCATCCCGATACAAGCCAATTCTCTCGATCTTCGCTTGCTTTTGCTTCGCCGCCCTGGCCATATTGTCGTTAGTTCCCTTTTTCTGTTTGCTTTTTCTCATCATCTTCTCGCTTGATTTTTGCGCTCTTTCTTCTTGCCTGACCCTCGCATCCATCCTGTGTCCGTGAGCCGCCGCCTTTTCCTCGTTTCGCTGTTCGAATTCATGAAACCCACCGGCAAATGGAATCAACTGCTGTTCCCCTAGACAAATTATATCCGTCGCAACCGCCTCAACGAAGGCGCGATCGTGGCTGACAATCAACATGGTCACGTTTGTCTCCGCCAATCTACGTTCCAAAGCAAGTACGGCGCGAAGATCCAAATGGTTTGTTGGCTCATCGAGGAGCAACAAATCAGACTTGCTGATCAGCGCCGCGGCAAGTTGTACCCTCATAGACCACCCACCCGAAAGTGTTGCGACAGGTGCCTCCATCTTTTCTCGGCTGAATCCTAGCTCCGTCAATATTTTCGAACACATCTCGGCGCCTTCTCTGTCAGTAAACGTTGCAAGCTCCACCTCAGTTTCTTCTAGCCTTTCTAGAAGGAATGCACTAGATACATCGTCGTTTGAATCGATGCCCCCTGCCTCAGCAATCGCAATCTCAATTTCTCCCAGCTCCTCTTGGAGTTCATGAGCGCGCTTCGCAACTACTCCTGTGAGAAGAGTATCCAGTGCACTCCTATTCCCCGCCTCCCCTTTAGGAGGCTTAGGCTCCTGGCTCAAATAGGCGACGTCGATGTGCAGCGGAAAGCCCACCAACGACTTCGTGGCAATTCTTTTTAGTAGGGTTGACTTCCCCGAGCCATTCCTTCCGAGGAGCGCGTACTTACGGCCATTTGTAAGCTGTAGCTCGCTGTTTGCGATTAGTTCTTTACCTGCAAAGGCGAGTTGAAGGTTATGTATGTGTATATTAAGATTGTTCGTCGAGTTGCACTGATAATGACGTCTTATCCCTCTACCGCCCCTGCCACGGCCACCCCAGGTGTCCGATGAATCGGAGCCAGCTTTAAACGAAGTCCAGACAGAAGCAAGATCGTCCATATCGTCGAGAGCAGCATTAAATTCGGAGAGATCGCCTTGTTCGGAGGTTTCCGGGACAGCACTGGTAATGGTAGATATAATATTACGGGGCGGCGCTGGTGGAAAAGTTCCTTCCTTCTCACATTCACATTCACCCCCAACACTTTTTCGGTCGTCTCCGATCTTCACTTTGTCAATTTGACGTAAAGATACTACGTTATCATCGCGTCTCCCATTCCCCAGATAATTGAGAATATCATCTGTCACTCCATTCTCAAGCAGCATTGCCTTCAGGTCCTCGACAACAACATCAGGATCCGCAGCCATACCTCTAATGTACTCAGCTGTATCATCGTCGATATCTAGTGAAGACAGAGCAGCGGAGACTAACTCTTCTAGCATATTTCAGAGGAAGGAGGAGAAGACATGCAAGGGAAAGAGTGGACTATCTTTTGTTCTGTCGTTCGTTTTACTAGCAGAAGTCCAAATTTTTCATTTTCGATCAACGCTGGTTGGCGAGATCGATATCGTGCGGTTTTACTCCCTTAAACTCTAAAATTGCCAGGATGACTTTACAACATTTTTTCAGGAGAGTGAGAGAAAGAGGAATGAAAAGGCTTGAAAGAGCACCTGAATAAGGTTTATTTGTATTTTGTTTTTTCTCGGACGAATCTCATCGTGTTAAATAGCATTCTCGTACTTGGTAACTCAAAGAAATAATTCGTCCTGCCATTTATCTGGGAGTGAAACACTTGAAAAGGGAGTAATAAAACAACAGTGCAAATTGTCACTCCAGAGGGAGTTGTAAAACCACCAAGCCTACAGCTGGTGGTACAAGAAAGGTTACAAAAAGTTTGGAGGGATGAAGAAAGGAACTTGGCGTCTGACCTCTGATGGTCGAGTGTACCGATTTGGCCGAAAGCGGTATGCCAACCGGGATTTGTATGAAGGTGAATTTTTGGATGGTCGGCGGGAGGGCAACGGTATCCTGTCGTACGCGAACGGCAATCGGTACGAGGGGGAGTTCGTCGGGAATCTGTTCGACGGAGAGGGATGCTACACTTGGGCACCATTTATGGAGAATGGAGTTAGGATCACAGGGCGCCGATATGAAGGTTCCTTTGTCAAGGGCCGTCGCGAGGGGCAGGGGTCTTACTTTAACGGAGAGGGGGAATTCTATGAGGGGTCATTCAAAGACGATCTCTTTAGGTGAGCGAGACGCCGCGATATGACAAGTGTGTTCATCGCCTCCAAGAGTGTTTTTATTTGAAGCTAACCAACCTTCTCACTGCCTCGTTTTGTTGCTCCTGCTCGGTGCTTGCTACTTGCTGCAGCGGCTACGGTGTCCTGACGCGAAAGAACGGTGATCGATACTCTGGTATCTACGCTAGGAACAAGCTTACAGGAGAGGCAAAGGTGGAGTACATCAACGGGGGCAAGTATGTGGGGATGATGGTAGGGGGGAAGTTCCACGGCGAGGGAAGATTTGATTTTGCTGGAAACTCGGGGTTTTATTCCGGCGGTTACCGACAAGGGAAGCAGCATGGGAGAGGCTCCCGTGTCTTTTCTAACGGCTCTCGCTACGAAGGCGACTTCAAGTTCGGGTCTATGGAAGGGGAGGGGATGATGGAGTGGCTCAATGGTGACCAATATGTAGGAGAGTGGAACGCCGGCTTTCCTCACGGGCGGGGAGTCTACATTTACGCTCATGGCGATCGCTACGAAGGTGACTTCTACAAGGGAGTATACCATGGGAGGGGCAGGCTGACCTACGCTGATGGCGGCTACTACGATGGAGAATTTGCGAACACCACTTGGACTGGTGATTACAGGCATGGTGTAGTCTTTCCTCTGGCAGACGGCCTGAGACATGGTCAAGGGATCAGAGTTTGGGTCAGTGGAAACCGTTACGAAGGGGCATGGGTAAAGGGCAAGATGGAGGGGAGGGGAGTGTACGAAAATGCCTTAACCGGGGGGAAGTTTGACGGCAGCTTCAAAGACAACAGAAAAAGTGGCCATGGAGTGGAGACGTGGGGGAACAAGCTCGGCATCCGCTTCCAGGATCCCATGGGCTGGTGGCACCCCGGAAATGGATTTTGTCGCTACGAGGGGAACTACGAGAATGGTTATTTTCACGGCAAGGGTCACTTTCAGGCTGTAGACAACAGGTCTTACAGTGGAGAATGGAATATGGGAAAGCGACACGGCCATGGCGAGGCGCACTTCATCCCTGAACACGAGCTTGGTGATGTCTTTAATATGAATGTCGGGGGGAACAACGCTCTCTATAGGGCGAGTCGATATGTAGGGGAGTGGAAGGACCATTGCAAGCACGGTGTGGGAGAGCTGTTTTTCCTTGATGGAAGCAGTCTCGAGGGAGACTTTGTGAAGGGACACCCCCACGGATATCTAATCAAGAAGTATCCCGTTCGCAGAGAGGGTCAGAAAAGGGTATGCAGACAGGGTCGCTTCGAGCGCGGCATCTGTGTAGAGTGGCTTGATTACAACGAGGAGGAGGAGGAGGTCGCCAGCGGCATTGCAAACTTTCTATTGGGAAATATGCAGACCAAGAAAGAGGACGAGGAACTCGCGGAACTCGGCCTGTGGGGAGAGAATAAAATACCAGACTTTGAGGACAACAGTATTGTCGCCAGTTCTATTACTGAAAATTAGAAGAAAAGACTACTACTGTACTGCTCGAGAAGAATAAACGAATTGATTGAAAAGAAGAATTTGGGTCGAGAATTGACAACGACCAGAAATGTTGTTGTTTCAACGACCACTAATTGTGTGCTGTAGAATATAATGGACGGCGGTGTTTTTACGCATACGCGCGCTTTCAGTTTGTCTTCGTATCCTTGTTGCATGGACCCTCCCAAAAAAAAAAATGTTTTTCCGAAAATATTCATAATAAACTTATCACCCAAGTCGCTCCTTATGTTTCACACTAATTTCAATATGTATCCTACCTGAACTCCATCACCCCCGGAAGCATTCATCGTTTGCAGAAAAAGACCAACGTCTAGCGTACTAGTTATCTGCAGGGAAGTAAGGAAGAGCAATTGCATGCTTCTCAGCCTCAGTTCCATTAGCTTCATTTTTTACTCCCTTTGCATTCCTTGCACCTACTGCGTTGACGACCGTGATCGCATATTGATGCTCCTCCACATTCCTTGCACATATTGCGTC
>ENA-OWPI01003959-OWPI01003959.1-marine-metagenome-genome-assembly--contig:-NODE-3959-length-12150-cov-10.193987_pt1 | contig 12150 bp, 7 predicted proteins | sample MGYA00238138_ERZ651775 | MGnify/ENA primary metagenome ERZ651775 (study PRJEB26906, sample SAMN06265043) | marine metagenome | isolation source: Helgoland LTER site | place: Germany:Helgoland, sampling...
ATTCAATCTCGGAAGCACATGAGTGAAACAAATATCGTCGCACTTCACGATCACCTCCCACAAAGAAGACGGAGAAAAAGGACAACAACTGCTCTCCTCCTCCATCTTGGAAGGCATATATCCTCCTCCTCAACAAGGTTTATTCTTCTCTCTCTCTCTGCGCTCCCTGTCTTTCTCGCAAAAAGTGGTAAAAAAATACAAACACACATGCAGACATGCGATCAGAGAGAAATGCGTTTCCCCTAAAGAAGCCGTTTGTGAGATATTTTTACATTCACCAAAGAGCGGCACTCTTTCCTCCGCGTGCGAACAAAAACGTCCCTTTTCTCTCACTCTCTGAATACCACACAAAACACGGTTTTAGTGCACGCAACGACCACTTCGAGTTCATTCGCGAAGAAGAAGCAACGACGACTTACACGAAAGAAACGAACCATATACTCAGAACACATTTCCAATTCAAAATGAGAAATTCGATCAAATTCCTCGCGTACGTTCTCTCGATCGCGAGCGTCTCCTTACGGAGCGATGATAAAGGCAACGCTGGCGTCTTGGTCTTTCGTTCGGTCTCGGCTTCCTCTGCTGCCGAAACGACGACGACGACGAGTGAAACAACCGCGAGTGATGATGATGGAGCGATTGAACTCACCCCAACTGCCTTTCGAGCGCAGTTGCAAGCGAAACCATCCAACGAGAAGTATTTCGCAAAGTTTTACGCCCCGTGGTGCGGCCACTGTAAATCGATGGCGAAAGATTGGGACGCTTTGGCAGCGGAGATGAAATCGGAAGGACGAAGTGATTTGAAACTGTTCTCGGTGGACGCGTCGACGCAAGCGGAAGCGTCCGTGGCGAAAGAGTTTGAGATTAAATCGTTCCCGACGTTGATGTACTTTGAAGACGGGAAGATGTTTCCGTATTCCGGCGGCGCGAGGACGAAGGAAGCGTTGGGGAACTATTTGGCGTCCGAGAATAAGAAAGACGCGAGGAAGTTTTCGTTCAAGGGCGAGAGCTTCAAGTTGCAACAACCCGGTGTGTTCGTTCGAGCGAAGAAGTTTTGGGAGGAGTCTTTGCAAGTGATCGCGCAGGTGTATAAGCACAAGGCTGGGGCGGTGTACGTTTTGTACGGCGCCGGATTGGTCACCGGTATTTCGTTCGCGAGTTTGTTCTTCGTGGTCGTGCAAAGAACCGGCAGCGACGGTAAGAAGTCGAAAGCCGCCGCGAAGGGTAAAGGCTCGGCGAAGAAGACGAATTAAGTTCATTAAGCGAGAGAGAGATTATATCTGTTACTCGACAAAAACACCTGCCGCTCGTCACCACCCGACTGGCGATACGAACGTGGAGGAGAGTAACTTACGCGTGTCAGAATTCTAAATGTATTTTAACAAGTTTACAGAGTAATACTATTCTTTTAATCTTACACTCTCTCTCAAAGCAACTCCGCTCTCGGCGTGCCTCCCTCTTCGCTACTTTCTAACAACCCTTTGAACTGCTGAAATTTACAAAACAGAATCCTTCCTTTCTTCAAATCAACCGCGTCCCCCTCGTCCGTGCCGTCGTCGAATTTGAATGGGCCCACGTCCTCCAAAATTCTAATAAATACCATCTTATTCGCTTCGTTCGGATGCGACACCATCGACTCCTCTCCAACTTCCTCCTCTCCAAACTCCATAAACGCGCTTTGGTACTCTTTCAACGGAAAATTCGCGAGCACAGACTTCGCGTGCTCTTCGTACGCCTTGACTAATTCCTCCGTAAACGCTAACTCCTTCCCGCTGACCGCTTCCCGCTCTCGTTGCAACACGTGCACGGGAAACTGTTGAATTTTCTTAATCCTCGTCCTCAAATAACTCCTCAAAACATACTTCGCCCTGTTCAACTCCTCTCTCCCGATCGCAGATAAGAGCATTTCGTTCCCGTCCCCGGATTCGTTCGCGGAGTTTTCCATCTCTTCGATTTCTCGCTCGCGGGAAGCGAGTAAAGTTTGGAAACGCGCTACTTCAGTGGATTTGAATTTCAACAAGATCGGCGCGTTCTTTTCATCGTTCCAGGCGCGTTTGAGTGTTTCGTACAGTTTCACGTTTTCGTTGATCTCGATATCGTCGTCCTCTTCCATGGTGGGTGATTTCTTCTCGAAGAGTATTCGCAGAACCTTCGTCCGACGCGCAAAAGGATGCAAAATGTGAAGATTTTCAACTCTGAGAAAGAAACGAAACTTCGAGAGGTTTGAGAGCGAAGAACACCATCGACGCGTTAATGTTCGTTTTACGTAATAAAACCACCTGAAACTTTAAAGAACGACGGAATAGAATTTATTACAGGCAATGCGTGCATTTTGAATGAAAGAGAAAGCGTGTGAGTGCGATTTTGTGTGCGATATGTAAAATGTTCATCCAAATTGTTGGTGGTGTTACGAGTAACGAAGACGACAACACACGCGCTTAGCAAACAGGCGAAGGGTCGACTCGTTCTCGCTCGCGAAGAAGAATTCTGCTTCTGCGTTTTCGTTTTCGTCGTAAAAGTCGTCTTGTTCTTCGTCGATTCTTTTCTGATTCGTCTCTCGAAGGTTTCGTAAGGACTCCGAAGCGAAGCGCCAGACGAGCGCTCTTTGACTGTCGGTGAACGCGCGCGGTTGAACGATCGATTTCGTCGAAATATACTCCACGGCTTTCCTGAAACCTTCTCGAACGCAAAGTTTGAGCACTTTACGGTTACACGTCTCCGCGAAGTGCGAGAGTTCTGAGACGGCGCCTTCGTCGCGAGCGCCGTCGGCGACGACTTTCGAGAACATTCGCGATTTTGATTTTGTTGACTTCTTCGAGGATGACAAACACGTCGTATTGTTGTTGCATTCTTCGGTATAATACTCGTCGACGACTTCTCGATAAAAAGTTTTCAACAAGTCGTACCTCGCCGCTCGCGATGGACGCATGAACGGCGCCGCGAACGTCTCCTTCGGGTGAAAGATTTTGCCCAGTACAGATTTCTCGTCTTTTTTGGTCAAACGAGATGCGTCTGAGATGGACGCGACGACGCACACGCGACGAGAAGAACTGTTGTTTTCTTTCTCTAACGATTTCAACGCGGCAGTTAACCCAGCTTTGAACGATTTCGGGTCGACTTTTTGAGTCTGTTGAGTAGTAGAAGTCTTCGCGTTTGATGAAACAGACGCATCCGCTTGTGTTCCATCGGTACCGGATGTGCCATTCCCGACCGTATTTTCCTCGCTCACATTTCTGTCCTCGTCTTCTTCTCCTTCTTCCTCGTTGCCTTCTTTTGCGTTGCCCTTCTTGGTCTTCGTCTTCTTTGTTTTCTTCTTCGTTTTCTTCTTCTTGCCCGTCGCGAACGCGTTCTCGATGTTGCCGACGTACACCACACTCGGCGCCCATTTTTTAGCCAACTGGAACGTTCGTTTCAACAAGTCCGCGCAAAATGCGCTCTCGTCGTCTTGTCCTGTATCCTCCGTATCATCTCCGTCGTGTTCTTCTGTAGTCGTTGCGTTCGGTTCTTTGCTCCTCCTCCGCGTGACATTTTCAATCGAGCAGTCAAAAAATACGCTCCCGGTCTCCCTCGCGAGGACATTTTTCGCGAAATGTTTCTGTCCGCACCCTCTCGGTCCGATGAAGAGCAAATGTTTTGGTTTCTCCGCATTGTGCGCGTATGATTCTAACCACACGCTGGATGTGCTCGCTCCGAGAGGTATCAAGACGTTCGATTTGATCGATTCAATCGCTCGCTTCTGGTCGTCCACGGACCGGTCAGGCGCTTCCTCCTCGCAGTACACGAACTCGTCCGCACCGCTCGCGATGAATGTGTTGTTGTTCACGACGGTATCGTCGTCGTCGTACTTTTTCTCGCGCTCTGAAGAACAAAAACAGTCGATTTTGACGTTGTGTTGGAGTAGATACTTCGCCATCGGGTACGCGTCGATGGAATCGAACAGCGCTTTTTCTTGCTCCAAGGCGGAGGCGCAGGATTTAGGACATTTTGTTGACTTTTTCTTCGTATTCTTCTTCGTCTGCTTCTGCTTCTTTGCCTTCTTTGTCGCGCTGCTTTTGTTCTTCATTGCCGCTTCGGTCGTCGATTTCGTCGAATTTCCATCCTCTTCTTTCCTCGTCGTCTTGGTGGTCAACGTCGCGTCGTTTACGTCCTCCTCTTGGCGCATCCGTTCCAACGCGAGTTTCACATTTTCTTTGATCTCAATCGACACTTCTTTCAACACCTCTCTCTCGATCGCTCTTTTCTCCGCCTGTTCGCTGAAACTCGTGTTTCTTCGTTCTCTTCTGTTGTCGTTGATTTCCTGAGTATTCAAAGCGTCGTCGTCGTTCGATGTGGACGACGTCGTCGTCGCGCTTGGAAACGCACGCTCGGATTCTTCGAGTATTTTTCGCAAGGCTTCAAATCCGCACTTTCGGTCGTCTTCGGCGTTGTTTCTATTTTCATCGCTCTTTGTCTTATTTTCTGTGACATCATCATCATCATCTTCATCATCTTTGTCTTCTTTTTTGCGTTCGTTGGAATCGTCAAAGATGATTGGTATATCTTTCAATTCGGGCAACGCGCCTTGGTGCGTTTCGCGGTACTCGCGAACAAACGTCTCAATTTTACTCCCGTGCTCTTCCAGTAACGCTTTCTTCGTGCGTTCGTACACATGCGGTTGATTTTGTTCAAACTCTCGCAGTCGTTTTTCGCGCAAGAGTTCGATTTTGGTTTCGATATCTTCTTCTGTATCATCATCTTTATCTTCTTCTTCGGATCCCGCGGCTCGAGCGGTCGAGCGGGATCTCGAGTCAACGCAAACGTTCATCTTCATCTTCATCTTCTTTGTTCTCGTCGACGACGCATCATCCTTGTTCAAAACCAACATTCCGAGCCGTTCTAATTCATCTTCCACTTTTCGTCTCATCTTTTTCCTCGCCAAACATCCTCTCGCGTGTCTTTGCACGTTGACGACGGCCAATCGATGTTTTTCGTCCTCCGCGTATTTTGCGAGACTCGATTCGCTCTTTCCTTCTTTGACTTCTCCTTCGTTCAATTCTTCTGCGACGACTCCTACACCTTCTTCCGCTTCTCCTTTGCGCGTTTCCTCGTCCTCCTCTTCTTGCGAGTTAGTCTCCTCCGCATTTGTCGATTCAATATTCAATTCTTCTTCCTCGTCGAGACCATTCGTCTCGTCCGATTGCCTCCCGTCGTCGTCCGGAGCGTCAAAATCCATCTCGCTCGGGCGCGACGCCGTCACATCCGCGTTCACCTTCTCCATCACCGATGCGACCTCCTTTTTCAAAAACCCTCTCCTTTCCCTCCAAAACCGCGTAGGGACGACCATGTTACCGTTCTCTTTCGTCTCGTTTCGGTGTCGCAATCTTTCTTCCATCGTTTCCGTGTCGAATAAACATTCGGATTCTCCTTTCAGTCGTACTTTCGCTGCTCGAAAATACACGCAGGACATCAATCGATCGATCAATCGGTGCTTTTGCGGATGCACGCACGAGTGTTCGCAAAGGTTTAAGGCACGGAGAATGGAAAGGTAGCGAAGGTACACGGATAGCGCGTCGTTTTCATCCTCGTTTTCGTCGTCGTCGTCGTCGTCCGAGGGAGGAGACTCGATGGTGGTGACATCCTCCTCAGGAGAAGACGAAGACGTTGAAGCGTCGTCGAGGCGGATGTCCAACGCGAGAAGTTTCGAGAGTTTGAAGAGACACGCGCGCCAGAGCGCGTCGACGGCGGAAGCAGAGAGCATTAAATTGTTGGTGGTGGTGGTGGTTATTTTAATAATAGTGCAAATATATATGGTAGTCGTGATAAGCGCGAGCGGAAGTATTTTTGTGCGGATGCCAAATCTATTTTTAGACGTTATTTACACCTCGTCGACGAATCATTTTTAGTAGTATTCAACGCCCATCTTCCTCTCTCTTTCTTATATATATAGCAATTATTACTACCACCAATCGGCGTGAAACTTCCCTTCCTTATCGACTCTCTCGAACGTGTGCGCTCCGAACGCGTCCCGTTGCGCTTGAATGATGTACGCGCTCCCTCGTTTCGTTTTCATGTTATCGTAGTAACTCAACGCGTTCATCAGCGCCGGCGAGGCGATGCCTCTTTGCGCGGCTTCGACGACCACTTTGCGCAAATCACCGACTCTGCTCTTCACGATCGAACTAATTTCCGAATCTAAGAGTAAGTTGGATAACGACGGTTCTTTGGTAAACGCCCGGACGATGGTTTCGAGCAGTTTGGCGCGTATGATGCACCCGCCGCGCCACACTTTACAAATGTTTGCAATGTTTAAATCCTCGGACCACCCGTAATCGTTCCCGGCGGATTTAATGAGGGATAAACCTTGCGCGTAGGCGATAATTTTCGCGCAATATAAAGCTTTGCCTAAAGTCTCTGCATTCAGAGTTGTTGTCGTTGTTGAGGAGGAGGAGGAGGTTTTAGAAGATTCTAATACTAAGTCTTCGGCGTTGTTCGAGTACATCTCCGAACACTTCGCTCGGTCGTCGATGGCGGCGGAGATATACCTCGCCTCCAGCGCGGCCGAACAACACGGAATAGCAATACCAGCGTCCGCGGCTAACTGTACGGTCCACTTCCCGGTTCCTTTCGATCCGGCTTTATCTAACACTTTGTTCGCTAAGTACGAATCGTCGTCGCCGTCGTCATCCTTCTTCTTCAAACACTTGGCGGTGATATCGATCAAAAACGATTCCAAATCCCCATTGTTCCACTCTTTTAACGCAATGGATTGTTTTTCGTTATCAAAACCTAACACGTCTCTCAACAAAACCACCGATTCCGCGATAAATTGCATGTCCGCGTATTCGATGCCGTTATGCACCATTTTCACGTAGTGCCCGCACCCGTCCGGCCCGCATCTCGTGACGCACGGCTCGTCGTTCTTCTCCCCAGCTTTCGCGCTCATCGCTTCCAACATTGGCTTTAAACTGTTGTACGCGAATTCTGAGCCTCCGGGCATGAGCGCTGGCCCGTGTCTCGCGCCTTCCGCGCCGCCGGAAATGCCCATGCCGACGAAATGAATTTTCTTCCCGCACTCCGCAAACCAATCGACGGCGCACATCTGTTCGCGTCTCCGAGTTTCCAAAAAGTGCTCGTTCCCGCCGTCGATGATCACGTCGTCCGATTCTAACAACGGTTTTAAGAGTTCTAAAGTCATCTCCACTGGTTTCCCGGCTGGAATAGATAACAGTATTCGCCTAAAAATCGAGAGCGCGTCGATGTACGAGCGTCAGTACGTATTTCATCTCACATCGAACAGCAAACCGAACAACGAAAAAGAGAGCGACGAAAAAGAACAACGCGTACCTTGGTTTCTTCAAACTCTCCACGAACATTTGTAAATCCTTAAACACTCGCAGTACATCGTCTCCGTTTGAAATGTCCCTCTTTGCAATCTCCAACGCTTCGAACAACCGCATCGAAAATTCATCCTCTCGGTTGTAACAGGAGACTTTGAAGCTTTTCGAGGCGACGTTCAGGGCGAGGTTTTGTCCCATGACGCCCATGCCGAAGACGCCGATGACGGATTTGTCTTCATCTTCGGTCATTTTAATGTCTCTCTGTTCTCGTAAACGCTCTCTCTGATGAGATGATGTCTGCGCTAAAATGAAGAAATCTGCGCTCGTTTACTCTGAACGCTCTGTGCAACGCGAACGGGGAAAAGACCAGATCTTGCACGCGAAGGACGGTGAAAACCCAATCGTATTTGATTCTCTGTTTCGTTACTCGATTTTGTCTCTCGGATGACGATGATGACGAGAGTATTCTTAAGCGGAAGATATTTTACGCGTACACTTATGCCGCATTTTAAAAGAGAGATGTGCGCGACATAAACATAAAGAACGTAAACGTAAACGACGACGAGAACATAAACGACGCGCGGGAAAGGTGCAAACGATACGTGGTGTTGTTTTCTTTTCGCCGTTTCTAAATCGCGTACCCGTCGTCTCCTCAATTTTCGAGCGCATCCATCATTCCGCGCGAAAGAAAAAACAGTTACGACAACGCACGGGAAAAACGGAGTAAACGCTTAAAGATGACGACGAAGAAGAAGGAAGACAACGACGCGAAAAAAGGAGGAAACTCATACGAGGTGGACGCGAAGTATTCGTTCAAAGATTTAGTCTCTGTGTCGCCGCCGTCTTGGCAGCTGTTTTCCGGAAACGGACGAGGTGATGATGATGTCAAAGAGGACAAAAAGGAGGAAAAGAAGACAAAGAAGGAACGGACGCCAACGAAGCCTTCGATGAGTTTAAATGTTGCAATCGAGGACGAGGAAAGAAGGAAAACCCCGATTAAGAAGAAGGCTTTGATGACGAGTAAGAGTAAAGCTCTTTCGATGAAACCGAAATTGGGGAAAATGTCTTTCGTCGACGCGTTCTTTCTCCCGGGCGAGCTCGAGCGCGTGAAGCGGAAGTCTCGCGAGTGGGGGGCGGCGGCTTGGAGCGCAAGAGGAGATACAACAAAAGACGAGGATTTTGAGGAGGTGCGAAGAAAACGAGAGCAGCAAAAACAGCTTCTCTCGGAATGGCATCAGACGGTGGAGAAGTTCAGGGACGATTATAAGGCGAAGAGGAAAGCCGCGGTGAGACGGAGTAAACGCTTAGGAGGGAAAATTTTCAACTGAACTGAAGTATCTGACGAGGGAAAGATATCAGCCGCGTAAAAACAAACGCTGCAAACAAAGTTTGGCAAAAACTCGACGATTGCCTCAAATACTTACATAAGTCGAAGAGGCGAAAGTGCCTCGTAAAAACGACTTGGAGGAAGAAGACATCGCTGATGTCTTACGCTCGGTACTTCAAGCGCGCCGAAGAGCGAGTATAAAACTACTCCTCGCGAGAAAAAGGGCGGCGCCAAGAAGAACCAACGACGGATACATACGACACGCTCAATACGTGGTCGAGACGACGACGAGAGAGAGAGAAAGCGAGAGAAACAAAAGCGATAGAATAGATAGAGCACATCCGGAGGACAGACCTGCGAAAAGGCGTCGACGCGTATTTTTGCCCTCTCGAGCCATTTTTGGATAAAACCTTCACGAGACACGTCACATTAATCTTCCGCGCGTGTACGACACACAGAACGCATAAACACTTTTGCAAACGTCGCGTTTCGTCTTAAGAACACAATTAAAACCTCTCGATACGCATCTCTTTTGAACATGTTATCGCTCTCACTCTCCGCGACTCGATCTTCGATGTCATTCCTCCTCTCTAAGAATCACCATCGGGGATCTGCGGCGTCTTTGCAGAAAGGGAAGACGAGAACGGCGAGGCGAGTGTACTTCTCCGTGGACGCGAACACGCCGAAGAAAAACGGTGGTGGTAACACCGCGAACAACGACAACAAAAAGAAAGAGAAAAAGAAAGAGTCGAACGCGTACGCGGCGACGGTTTTGCTCCCGCAAACCACGTTCGAAATGCGAGCGAATTCAGTGCAGAAAGAACCACTCATGCAAAAATGGTGGCTGGAAAACAACGTGTATAAACACGTCGCGAATCGAGAGGAATCGACGGGAAATCTAGAATCGTTCACGTTACACGACGGACCACCGTACGCGAACGGAGATTTACACATCGGGCACGCGTTGAATAAAATTCTGAAAGATTTCATCACGCGGTACCAAGCGCTGCGAGGGAAGCGGGTGCGGTACGTACCCGGGTGGGACACGCACGGGTTACCGATCGAGTTGAAAGTTCTGCAGTCGATTGAAGACCCGGAGGTGAGGAAAAATCTGACCCCGATAAAGTTGAGGAAGAAAGCGGCGAAATTCGCATTGGGACAAGTGGAGAGGCAATCGAAACAGTTTCAAAGGTACGGGATTTGGGGCGAGTTTGAGAATCCGTACATGACGTTGCAACCGGCGTACGAGGCGAGCCAGTTGGAGGTTTTCGGGAAGATGTTTTTGAACGGACACATTTATCGAGGGAAGAAACCCGTGCACTGGTCGCCGAGTTCGCAAACCGCGTTAGCGGAAGCCGAGTTGGAGTATCCAGACGTGCACGTGAGTCAGTCGGTGTACGTGGCGTTTCCGATCGAGGCGACTTTAGAAGGCGCGAACGCGATAAAAGACGAGACGTTGAAATCGACTTTACTAGACGGGTCGTTAAAGTTAGCCGTGTGGACGACGACGCCGTGGACGATGCCGGCGAACGCCGCGGTGGCCATGAACCCAAAGTTGGAATACCGAGTGTGCGATTTCAAAGGGGAGAAGATCGTCGTCGCGAACGATTTAGTCGCGAGTTTATCGGAAACTTTAGAAGATACGTTGACTGCGTTAGGCGAAGGCCCATTCTTAGGCGCCGAAATGGAAGGCTTGACGTATCAACACCCGACTATTAAAGACAGAGTAAATCCGGTGATTGTCGGTGGCGATTACATCACCACCGACGCCGGTACCGGCTTGGTGCACACCGCGCCCGGCCACGGCCAAGACGATTACATCGCCGGTTTGAAGTATAACTTACCGTTACACTCTCCAGTGGACGATTTGGGTAACTTCACCGAAGAAGCCGGATCAGAATTGTTCGGCTTAAACGTTCTCGGCGACGGGAACGAAAAGTGTATCGAACAGTTACAAGCCGCGAACGCTTTGTTGAAGCGAGAACCGTACGAACACAAGTACCCGTACGATTGGCGAACGAAGAAACCGACGATTTTTCGTGCGACTGAACAGTGGTTTTGCTCGGTCGAAGGTTTCAGAGACGACGCGTTGAAGGCGTTGGATTCGGTGAAATTCATCCCGGAATCCGGTTCGAAGCGCATGCGTCCCATGGTCTCCGGTCGCTCGGATTGGTGCATTTCTCGCCAACGCTCCTGGGGCGTGCCGATCCCGTGTTTTTTCTTCGAAGAGACGAACGAAGTGTTGATGGACGAAAGTATCATCAAACACGTGACTGACATCGTTCGCAAAGAAGGCACGGACGCGTGGTTTATGAAAGACATCGAAGAGTTACTCCCGTCTGAACACAAATCGAAAGCGTCGAGTTTGCGAAGAGGCACGGATACCATGGACGTGTGGTTTGATTCCGGATCATCTTGGAACGGCGTCTTGAACGAGAGAGGCATGAACGCCCCGTGCGATTTGTATTTAGAAGGTAGCGATCAACACCGAGGCTGGTTCCAATCGAGTTTGTTAACCTCGGTCGCCGCGACCGGGAGAGCGCCGTACAAGACGTTGTTAACGCACGGCTTCGTTTTGGACGAAAACGGATACAAGATGAGTAAAAGTAAAGGCAACGTCGTCGATCCGAATTTCGTCATCGAAGGTGGGAAGAACCAAAAAACCGAACCTGGTTACGGCGCGGACACGTTGAGGTTATGGGTCGCGAGCACAGATTACAACTCGGACGTTTCCATCGGCTCAAACGTCATAAAACAAACGAGCGAAAACTACCGGAAGATTCGAGGCACCTTGAGATTTTTAATGGGCGTAGAAAACGATTTCAAAAGTAAGGAACACGCGATCGCGTTCGACCAATTACCCGGCTTCGATCAGTACTGCCTCTATCGATTGGAGGAAACGATGAAGAAAATCGAAATCGCGTACGATAACTACAACTTTGCGGCGGTAAACTCGGAAATCAACGCGTTTACCACGTTTTTGAGCAACGTCTATTTAGACGTCTCGAAAGATCGCTTATATTTAGGTCACCCGTCGGATGCGAAACGTCGCGCCGCGCAAACAGTCGTGCACGAATTAATCACCAACTTATTAGCCGCGTTGGCGCCGATTTTACCGCACACCGCCGAGGAAGCGTTCTTAGCGCGAGACACGGTTGCCAAAGAGGACAAGCAAATAAGCGTCTTCTTACAAGGTTGGCCTACGAAGAAGAAAAATAGTAATAATAATAGCATCATGTCTCAAGCTGACGCCAAGAACTGGGAAGCGTTGATCGATTTACGTTCCGTCGCGAACTTGGCCATCGAAGACGCCCGGAACTCGAAACTGGTCGGCGCGAGTTTAGAAACGAGCATCAAAGTCTTCGCCGAAGACGAAACGTTTTCTCGCTTTTTGAAAACCAACGAGCACTTTCTGAAGGAAATGTTCATTTGCTCCGAAGTGACTCTTTGTGCAACTCTGAGTGACTACGAAAAAAAAGAAGACAGAGAAGAAGAATCAAAAGAAGT
>ENA-OWPI01003960-OWPI01003960.1-marine-metagenome-genome-assembly--contig:-NODE-3960-length-12150-cov-3.225379_pt1 | contig 12150 bp, 8 predicted proteins | sample MGYA00238138_ERZ651775 | MGnify/ENA primary metagenome ERZ651775 (study PRJEB26906, sample SAMN06265043) | marine metagenome | isolation source: Helgoland LTER site | place: Germany:Helgoland, sampling...
GCTTCCAGAAGATGCTCCGCAGTCGCGCGCATCTGCGCGCAACATCGCTGCACACGCTCGTAAAACCAGTTGAAATCTGAAGTTGGGTCCCGGTCCGGAAAGAACAGCACCGCGTTCCAGTCGTCGGAGAGCGTCTGGAGCCGGACCGCCGCGGTGAGCGCCGCCGTGACGTCGTCCTCCGCGACGCTTGCCGTCATCATCCCGCCCTCGATCCTGATGATCGTCTGGGGCGGCGTGCTGACCGTGTCGATCGGGGCGCTGTTCCTGGCCGGCATCGTCCCCGGCCTGCTGATCGGGCTGGCGTTGTGCGCCGCGGCGTGCCGGTGGGTTTGGGGGTTGCGATGAACAGCAAGATGAAGGGCAAGCGCGGGGAACTCGAATGGGCCGCCGAACTACGCCGGCGACGGACGGGAATATTGGGAGGAAGTCGCGGCGCCAAAACAGCCGAATTCTGCGCCGGCGCCCGTTCCTGCTGCCTTCGTGGATTTTGCTGCGGTTTTTGTTGCTGTTCTTGTTGCTTTTGCTCTTGTCTTTGTTTGTTTTGCCCACCTCTTGGCGAGGTCTCCTGCGAGTTCGACGAGACTGCTTCTCGTCCGGGCGCATTTCCTTGTCGACCAGGCGAGGGTACTTGTCGATTTGTTGAAGCTCCTTGTTGACCTTGTTGACCTTGTGGAGAGTCCTGGCCAGCCAAACCCTTTTTCCCAAAATCCCGCAAATCCCTCCGGCAAGATTCGATCCCCCCTCCATCTTGCCCCTCATCCTCACTCTCAGTTTCAGACGCTGAATCGTCTCCCTCACCCCTAGAGAATATCCCAAGGTCCGCGAGAGACCCCAAACCCACCAATGGCATGTTGGTATAGTCAATCGAGTTCCTGGGCGTCCCGCTTTGAGGAGGCGGGGGGGGATCGTTGGATTTGGAGGCAGATCCCTTAACGATATCGACCGCCGCACTGACCGCCGGAGCGTCATTATCGTAAAGCTTCGGCGGCAGGAGCGTGGAAGAGGAGAAGTCATACTCATCTTGTTGTTCCCCCCTCCTGCTCTGGGATGGTGATTCACCGCTCTTGACACCGACAACGCCATCTTTCTTAACTCCAATATCTTGTGCACCAGCCTTCTTCTCCCTGGTCTCCTGACCGTCCTGGATGATGTCTTTGCCTGCTATGGCAACACCATCTACACCAACATCCTCCAAGGAAGGCAGAAGCGAGGAAGAGGGTGTCAGGGATGCGATATGCATCCCTGTCCCAGTCCTCTTTCTCATTTTTGTCACACGGAACCGAGGGGACAACACAGGGGGTGCAACCAATACACAAGATGTGCTCAAAAGCCCTCTTGGAGACGCCAAACAGGGGGAAGAAGAAAGTAGATGAAGGACAGCCAATGGACGTTAATTAGGGTCGAAGGGCCGCTCACCGATGCCGTCCGTAGACAGAGATATATTTTGAGCTCGAAGTTTAGTTTATAGTGAATCTTAGATGTATTCATTTCCCCCAAAAATTATCATCGTCGCTCAATGAAAACAGGAGCGACGGTAAATAGTTTATGGGAAATGGTTAAAGGTATCCTTCACAATCTTATTACTCCCCTTTGTGAAAAGTTAGGAAATAGAGATGAGATGATGAGAAACGGTATTATAGAAAACTAAAGGAAAGGATGTTGATTATCCTTGTAAAACACAACGCAATTATTCACATCATTACATCACTGTCAGGGCCAGCAAAATAACCACTGCACACTGGACCGTCGACTTACTACTCCTCTTCCTCTATGATACTGTTCATGATCTGGCCAAGGCCGATCTCTGCATGGCAAAGAGGGCAGTTCTTGCGTCCTTTGACATTCACTTCTAGCATAACATGCGAACACGTTTTGCAGCATACCGTGCGTCCATCCAATACGGCTTTTCCAGTTATTGTGCAGGCGACATAAGGCGTTCCGGTCTCCAAAATGTCCAAATAGCAGCTGTGCAAATGGGTAGGGTTCCTCGGAGGGTTATCGATGAAAATGTTGAGCGCCAATGTCTGAATAGCGTCGGCGTACTTCTTGTCAAGCCCAGGCAAAGTTTCTATCTTGATGAATGCACGACTGCAGATTCCGAAGTTCCCGCTGTGGTAGGCAGTAAGCGCAACTAAAGAATAAATATCTTTAGGGTCCAAAATATCCTCAAACTCGGCACAGCGGATTGCTGTTTTCATAGCGGATTCAATGTCGCCGCTGTAGAGCTGACGGTGGGCCAGCAAAAAGTAGTGATATGCCTCTGCCCCGCGCCATGCATTATCCATGACCTTGCTCCCGGCACTTCCAACCCCATCTGCTCTTGACTCGGCATCGGCCGTCATCAATGTATCCAGCGTTGCCGCTGTTGTCGCTGCCATGGTTTTGCCCTTGGTAGTCATTTGAGATAAATCCAGCGCCTTTTTTCTGTATCTTTCGACCTCTAGCGCAGCAAGCACGTGCAGCTTCTTGGCTCGCAATGGGTCCACTTGCCGTTTTCCAACGTCCTCAGCTATTCCTGCCAGCAGACGCGCGGCTTCTGTCGCCTTGTCCGCCTTCCTGTAAAGTTCGACAGCTTGTAATTTGTCACCCTTCGACAAGAGATGGCCAGCATACTTCGCGAGTAAGCCCTCGATCTGCGCAAAACCACCCTCCTCGGCCAATTTCACAGCCTCCTCCCATTGGTTCAGGAGTACGCACGTGTCGATGGCAGCCTTGACGTCACCAGCCTTCTGAAAACACCTTGTGCTCTGTTTGTACATACCGACGCTCTCAAACATCTTTCCAACCTTCATTAGCATGGGATCACCGTCGCTAATCTGCTCAACAGCCCGCTCCATCCCTGAGTAGTCCTCAAGCTTATAATAGCACTGAACCAATTTTTCGAGGTTCTTCGCTTGGGCGTAGTAAGATGACGCCTTCTGCCACTTGAACCTGTCTGCATAATAATCTCCGATCTTGTTCCAGGCTAAATAGAGCATCTTATCGTCGCCTCCACCAGTCTGAATTAGCTGCACGACACGGAACCAGTCACCAAGGCGAACTCTCAAGTCGTTGGCCAAATCCTTTCGATCAATCTCCCGGTAGATAGCCTCAGCCTCGTCGAATCGCTGGAAGAAGGCTGCTACTTCAGCTCGCTGCTTCATTCTGTCTCCTAGCGTAGCAAGTTTTTTTACGTACTGGATGCCTTGGAAGTCGCTGATACTAACAAAAGCCTTCTCCGCGACACCAAAATCAAGAGCCTCCAGCGCTGCCTCCGCAATGAGCTTGTAGAGACGTGGGTGCGGGTGCTCCTCAATGTACGAGAACGCCTCCCCCAGACCTACATTCGTCACCAGATCACGCGCGTCCCTCAAGCTTTTAGTCTCAAAGTCCAACACCATCTCCTTGTCTGGCGCGTCCGGCGAGGCCATAATTTCGTCCATCATTACCGCTTTAATCTGCAAGTCGGTAAACCGGCACAGGTACCCACTCGACAGTGCCGGCTCTTCTGGTTGCAACTTGTGGAACACGTACATTCTTGTCTTCTCCATCACCACAAACAGGTCGGGGTTGTCTTCGCTCCACTTGAAGTCCCAGGCATCCTTGCGCTCAATATTGAGGAGCTTTCCCTCGAAATTGCTGCTCTCGTCCCTCTTGCCGTCTTCCTCATCATCGCTGTTAGCGCTCGTCCGACTCCCCTCTAGGTCCAAAATCGTAAGAACATTGTTAGTGTCAATGATAGATAACAACGTGCTGTCGCAATTTAGGCTGATCTCGCTAGGTCGGCAGTTCACCACATATTTATTCTCGAAGCCAATGTGAGGCAAAGAGTAGCGCTGGATGACTCCGCTCTCCCTCGCGACGATAAGTGTTTTCTTGCTGGCCGCAATCGCACATATACCGTCTTCGATCCGCCCTTTGGTGATCTTGAAATTATCAATGGTCTGAGCAGGGTTGTCAGAGATTTCCTCGATATCAAGCATTCGCTCTCGGCCAGTATTCCGCCGCAGAACAGCGGTGGCATTCTTGCTTGCATCACTTCCTTCATTTGAAGTGAGCTTGCTGACCTGCGTCCGGTACTGCCACACATAAACTGTCCTGTGATTACTGCAAATAATGTGGAAGGGAGTCATGGCAACAAATACAGGCTGGATGTCAATGAATTTGCTATCGACGGGCGAGCCGATGGCATTGCAGAGTAAGAGGGTATGCTGGTGGGGTTTGGGACCATTGCTATCCTGCTGTTCATTTGGCGGAGCGCCAGCCACCGGCGGGGCCTTGCCGAGAACGATAATCGCATTCTCCCCAGCTCCCCGAATGTGCTTCACTCCTCGAAGTGATTTGGTGTGCCTTTCATCGCTGTTCATGTTCCAGAATGTGACCTGCACATCTGCGCGGTCAGCCTTGTTATAGGCGTAGACAAGTGTGTTTGCAAAAGCACCCCAGACATAGTCGGGGCGAATGTTGGCGAAATAAATGTAGGCGTCTACGGCAAGCGCGATTCTTAGGCCACTGCCTTCCCATGACATAGCGCTGATCCCATTCCCCCCCGGCACCTTAAGAGTCCTCAGATGTTCCCCTGTAGGTGTGTAAAATTGAACAAGGCTGACGCTCCTGACCTCTCCCTCCCTCTTGAGTTTCTGACTTCCCGCGAGAGCCAGCACATTTCCCTTGCTATTCCACTTGCATTGCTTCAGGGTCATGCGGGTGTCAATAATGGTGGCGTTGGGATCCTCCTCTCCGCGGCAAATCTGAACGCGACCGTTTCGGAAAGCAACCGCAAGAGTTGGAGCGTCAAGATCGATGTGACCCTCCGAGCCATCATACCAGTGGATGCCGATGATCTCATTGTCGTCTTCGTCATCATCGTCGTCGTCATCGTCATCATCACTATCATCCCCCCTATTTTTTCGCTTCCCACCCTCGAGAGCGTAAAGCGGTACACCTTTAATGCGGTTACCAAGACAGTCATACACGTCGATCTCGTTCGACCGCGTGACGAACAGTATATTCTTGCCATCTGGAGACCACTCCACAAACTTGAGGACCACACTGAGCTCCTTCCCCCAGAGGCGGGTTCCCTCAACGCTGCCAACAATCACAGCGCCATCCTCGTATATGATACTGATCTTCTGCCCGTCGGCAGTCCACTTCATGTCTCTTACGACACTTTTGTTGCGATTGTTGATCATCTCCTCGAACCACATCCCCTTGTGAAGCATCCATACAATAATCAGGCCGTTCTCGTCGCTGGTTGTCAATTTCCGATAGTTGCTATTCCACGTCACACACATGACAGAGCCCTCGTGACCATCTAGGGTTTGGTTCATCGAAAGGTTAGAGGGGGCGGCAACACCGCGAGGTTTTAGAGGGGCAGAGAGAGCCTGGTTTGAAGACGGAGACGGGGAGCCATCCTTTTGGAGGGCAGTGTTTGAATCTAGCTTCAGCACTTTTAGGAGGCCTGAGATGATATACATTTTAATGACAGGCGATCGGTCCGGGGAATGATTGTAAACGGGTTAGGATAAGACTAGGAGGGTATTTTACGCAGCCAACACAACAATATGATATGACAAATGACATGACATGACATGACATGACATGACACTGGGAGCCCAAAGCAAGGAAAGGAAAATACTATATGCTGTGAGTCGAGTCTGAGTCCCCCGACATTGCAAACGCACCTTCTTCACCACCACAAGCAATCCATCCTTGCTCCGGATTCCACGCAAGAGAGTGAAGCTTGATCTGATTTGGGCTGCATTGTCAGGGCACAGCCAGGTCATGGACCAAGGATGTCATGGCACCAATTTAAGTCAAGAGAACGGTGCAAAGACGCAATAACATAGGTTAGTCTAGATTCCAAATTAAAAATGCCACAAAATGACACTCTACTGTACAGCGGGGGGCGGAAAGGCCAAGCTTTGAATTTTTGGCGAACCGTGTTAAGGTAAGTCAACTCACATGGCGATCTTTTTCGAGAGATAGATGAACATTCTGAAGGGCTTGGTCTGCCTTCGGCAACAAGTTTGTGTTCTTCACAAATTATCTTATCCCTCTTGGCAATGAATTAGTAGGGGGGGGGGGCTCGCAAACTCGCAAATAAATCGCAAATTGAGTCCGGACGACCGAGAAACAACTGATCTCCTTTAGCATCCAATTTCGCACTATCCAAAATCAATTTTTCAATATAGAACCCATTTCTGAAGCACCATTCAGACATCTCTACCGTCAGCGAGACTAATCCGTACACTTTAGAACCAGTAAAGTGTACCAGTAAACCTCCCCCTTCCTCCAACATCCAAACAACAATGACAAACCCTCAGCACGAGGCCAAGGGCTCACCAAACAAACAAGGTGATAATTGTGTCGTTGAGGCATTTGGTATGCAAAAGTGCCCGAAGTTAGTGTCCCAAATTGTGCAGTCTGAAAACGCTCAGTTGAGAATCAATGCTCTCAAGGTGCTCAGTGAGGAGCTGAAGAACCCTTATTCTGCTGGAGGAGTCACGCGAGCCGGTGTCGTGCCTGTCCTCAACGACCTTGTGATCAACGGAGACAAAGAAACAAAGGAGAGCGCCAGTAAGGCTCTCGCAAGTCTCGCATGCGATAGCAATGGTCGTCAGAGTATGATTGAGAACCAGACGGCCAAGGCCATTGTGAAGGGTTTGTCAGATCCTACACCCACCGTCAGAAGCAACGTGTACGACGCGCTTCTCAATCTGAGCCAGATTAGAGCAGGTCTTGATGCGATTGTGGAAGCCGATTATCCAAAAACCCTCGTAGAGAAGAGCACAACTGAGCGGGATGACGCAGTGCGACATTTACCACTTAGGCTTCTCTACGAATGCGTAAAGAACGAGCGAGGACTTAACTCTGCTCTTGACAACAATGGCGTGGAAGCTTGCATCGAAAACCTGAGCCACAACGATGCTCTCACGAAGAAGGACGCCGCAACAACCCTCGGTTTCTTATGCTTCGCCGATGCAGCCAAAATCACTGCGATTCAAAATGGAGCCGTTGCACTCCTCAGCGAGTTGCTTGACCACCACTTTTGGAAAGTGCGGGCTGCTGCAGGTAAGAGTGCTACTGATAAGTGAATAGTGTGTGTGTTTTTCGTTGTGAGCGGAGAGTATAAATTGAGATATTTTGGGCCAGTGGTGTTGACAAAATGAGCTGGACTGCAGTCGAAAAAAGTCTTTACTTTACTAACTAACCTCCTTCCTCGCCAACTCCCAATTATTTGTCTTAAAAAAAAAATGCAGCCGGGGCTCTCATGAGCATCATACAAACCGATACAGGCAAGAAAGAGCTGATTCCTGCCGGTGCGGTCCCTAGGCTCATCAAACTGCTCAAGGACCCTGAGGATTTGGTGAAGTTAAACGTGCTTAAAACAATAACTTGTGCAGCCGTGCACCCTGATGCCCGGAAAGAGTGCAGAGAGAGCGGCGATTGTCTGTTGGTAATTGAGGGCATATGCAATGGTAGCGACGAATTCCTGGCAAAGCATGCCAAGATGGCCCGTGATGCCGTCACTTGGATGCCCTAGATCACGATTACGGAAATTTGGGATGGCTGCTGACAACAAACACTGTATTTAGTAAGACTGTTGGTGATATATTTGTACCCGCATAAAATCTACCCCAACTTTCCTTATTCAAAATTAGTTTAACAGGTTACTGCCAAAATTGTGAAAGTGTAAAGCCTTCAAACTCCCTCCACACGCATTTCCTTACCCCGAAATTCCCCACCCCGAAATTCCCCATCCACCTCACCCTCATGACCCAGAGCGATACTGTCTCTGTAAACAATTTCCCGCGAAGGAACCTTAGGAGTGGGGCTCTTCACATTAATTTCCTGTGAAAATTGCTGATAAACCTCCAATTCAGCCTGGAAACAATCCATGAATAGCTTGGGATGTCTGATGCTCTTTTTGTTGGTCAGCAGGGAGACCATCAGATCGCCACCATAGGTGAAGGCGACAAAGCCAGCTTGCTGATTGCCAACAAGGGGTACAAAACCAAAGAGGTGGTCCACTCGCACCCCTTGCATATACATCTTCTCCCGAGGCCCCGGGACATTACTGAAGATCATTGTCGTCTTGCTTATGTAGGATTCCTGGATGCGCTTGAGCATCCAACTGGGAAGAACGGAAAGAAAAAATTTGATCAAAATGATCATAACAGGAAGCTTAGGTCCAAATTTCAACCTGTCCATATTGCGCTTGGTCTACATAAAGCGCCTGCGAAGAGATTTTTCGCTCACAGGTAGCCTGAGGAAGACACTGGCAACTTGGTTATCCAAAACGACCCCACGCTCTTTGGTACTCCGCGTGCTTATTGGGATGACTACAGTCATGTCTTTCAACTTGGTGCCTTGGGGAGAGAGTTTCAAGTGATAAGATCGCATTGCACCGGCCAAAATGGCCGAAAGAACGTCGTTGATGCTGCCCTTAAAGAAGAGACCTATGGCTTTAAGGTCAGCAGTCTTGCACGGGTTGAGGAATGTCATGCTTTTGCTGATGTGGCGCTGCTTTGAGCGGAATAGATTATCTGGGTCCGACCGCATGAGAAGAATACCTATCGTGACGGGAATGAAAAAAACTGTGGAGTACAACATGACGACAAGAGCACGGAACACTTTCGTGAAAATGTTTCCTTTCCTTCGGCGTGAGGAGCCAACAGCAGCAGTACGGGCGACCTCGCTTTTCACCCTGTCCTCAGGGCTATTCGTCACATCGCTCCCAGCTGAAGTGATGGGTGTTGGCGAAGAAGGCGACTTCGGAGGGCCCACTTTGTCAAAACTGTTGACGACAAGCTTTACCAGAGCCAATCCGTCCCCAATAACGTGGTGAAGGCGTACCAAAAAGGCGTGTTTGCCCTCATTAGTTAGAAATACATGCCATTCCCAAAGATGCTCAGTCGTGTCGATTCTGTTTGCCAGTAACTTTTTCTTTTCAATGTATCTGTCCAAATTCTGCCCTTCAGGGATCCGGTGGTATCTGCAAATGACGTCAAAATCCAAATCGGCTGGTTGCCAGCGACCGTGTTCGTCGATACACATCCGCATTCGTGGATGAGAGTCCGATAATGAGCGCAAAAATATCCTCAGCTTCGCCACATCAATAACACCGTCAACGAGAAAAACAGTGTTAATGATCATGGGTGTCTCCGCCGAGTCGGTGGAAAAAAGCATCTTGTCAACGGACTTCAATTTAGTGTTCCAGAACTTTCGGTGTCCTTTTGCCAACAAGACTTGCTCCGCAGAGCCCTTGTACGAATGTATGCCTATCTCTTCATTACCCCCCTTGGCTGCCTTCACATCATTTGGGCTCTCTCCCAAATGTATGCCGGAAGAATGCGAGGAGCTGTTAGACTGGGAATGGGATGACACATTGGAGGATTTATTCGACTTCGATTGGCTGTGACTTGAGGCCTTTGAAGAAGCGCTGCTGCCGTTGGAGTTGTAAGATCGAATTTCCCACTCGCGGTTCTCTTCCTCCAATGTCATCTTATCCTCTTTCTCCTCTTCTCCCTCCATTTTGTTCTCACGAAAAGTTCTTTCTTTTTTGCTCTCCTTGATAGGTAAGAGTTGAGGGCCTCTCCTCTCACTCACACGCCTGACAAGGCGTCCAGGCCCCGGGTGCAGCGGTTTCACCTTGGCATTAGATATATCCTTACGGCCAAAAATAACGGACATTTTTGTTGTTTCCTAGGTGTGTTACTGGAGCTGTCTAATTAATTCCTCTAATGCTGCTGACAGCTTTTACTTCTCTTGGCCAAAAGAGATTTTTTCGATTCAAAATTGTCAATAAAAGACACCCGAAGACGAGACGTACACGCAGGTCAATTACCGATCTTCGTCAGATATAAGAATAGCACTTTTTTTACTTTGCTATGTGAAGGGGAGTTGGTGCAAACTGAAAAAAAAAGTGCAAATAAAAACCTGGAGAATATATAAAAAAAGAAAAGCAAGGAAGGAAGACCGCCGGCAAAATCGTACTGTCACAGACCTCAACCGACACTGGCAAATTGCATAATTTTTTGATAAGGAAAACCTTTTTGAAAACCATTTCCTGAACACAACGAATAGAAATCAAACGACCCAGCAGCCGTGGAACATAACTGACCACAACTACTGTAAAAGCGGATTCATCAGAACATACGACAATGAACAACGCGACAAGTACAACTACAGAAAACAGGACGGAAAATGTCAAAGGATTGTCATTCTGTTCTTCCTCCACTCTTCCCCCTCACCACTTCCACGCTCCGCTTGCACTCCAGAGAATGGCGATGGTAAATCTACTGCGCGATAAGAAACTGCAGAATTACGACGATACATTCCTAAAAACTGCCACCAAAGAAATTCTGAAAAGAAGGACTTTGGAGCGGAAACTGAGAATGAAGGCAGATAGGGAAGATGCAAAGCTAAAGGCAATAGAAAGTGAACGTTTAGAAAAGAAAAGGAAGGAACTGGAGAGGGAGAAGCAACTCAGACTGGCTACTGAGAAAAAACGGATGTGGAACTTGCTCAAGAAAGAAAAAGTGCGCTCAGAAAAACGGTCCAAGTACAATTTAATGATGTTTCAATTTACAACGGCCAAACGTTCCCGAAAAGAAGAGCTTGCGGCGAAATCACAGGCTAAAAGAGAAACCGAGGGTGAGAAAACAGACGAGCTCGAAGAAATGTTTCGCAGCAAACTTCTGAAAATGGAGCAAAGAAGACAGATGGCAATTGACCGCGAAAATAATTTGCTCAAGCGGGAGCTAGAAAGAGTGGTGACCTGTGACAGAGACGCTGAAGGGATTGCAAAAGAGGCCCTATTAAGAAAAGCACGAGTAGAAAAAGAGAGAGAGACCAAAATGAGAAAGCAAAACGAGATTCTGAAGAGAAAGGCCCTGTTCCAGCAGGAGGACGAGGATAAGAGGCGACTCAAGACACTAGAATTGAAGCGGGAGACGAGTATCCTCAAGGCAGAAGAAGTGCGAAAGGTCCGTCAAGACCAAGAGTACAGCAACTTCCAGAAAGAGATGAACGCAGTCGAATCTTTCGTCCGCTCCGCATCTCGTTACGGTTCTCAGTTCTTGCCTGCCGACGTAGCGTCTCTTAAAAAAGAAAATCGTTATATAACAAGAAAGCGGGAGAAAATGTGTGAGATCCGCAAGAATTTATCACCAAAAAAAGTACCCATAGGATCTCCCTTCCACACGCCACAAAAACAGAAGAAACAATCTACGGATACGTTCGACAACAACTTCCTTGATTCCTTTGATGAAACTGGAGAAATGCATTTCCCAAACATGGAGGAGCGAAGTGTGAAAGGACTGTTCTCCCCTTCCCCTGACCAAGACAGAGGGACCGGCGGACTATCGACTCCACCGAGGAATCCAGAAGAAAGCAAACCTCCAGCTACTCCCCAGGACTTCTTCAAACACGTCTTTGTTGAAGGGGGAGAGACCCTTGACATAGAGATAGAGGAAACAGATACTCAAGAAACCGACAGCGAAGAAACCGAGGAGAATAGTAGCAATACAGGCAAAAAGGGAAGTGTCCCGGAAAAGACCGAGAACAAGCTACCAGCTCAAGCACGAAGGGAAAGTGACCCCAATGATTTCTCCAAATTTGTATTGGTCGAAGATGATTTCAGCAGCAGTGAAAGCGGAAACGACAGTCATGGCGGTGCAAATGCGGCCGAACGAGAGAATTCCGGAGAAGATTCCGAAACAGAATTTTCCGACGAAGAAGATAGGATGGCTTACTTATTCGTTAAAAAGTTATCCCAGCAAAACCTCAAGAGGACGTCCTTCACAGCGGCAAAACAGCCAGCAGTGACAACACCCCTGAACAAAAAGATGGCAGCACAGGCAAGCGAAAGCACAACATCTACACCAACGTTGCAGCGGGGCTTCAGTTTCGCCTTTTCACCGTCGACTCACATCCCTTCTCCCAAGGAAATTGATTCCATGAGCCCTCTTCAGAGAACTTATACAGCACTAAAGCTAACCCGGGGAGAAGATCCAGCGATAACAAGGATGAAGGAACTCATTAAAACAGCTACAGGATAACTACTTGCAAACAGCCAGCAGTGATTTTAATTTCTTCCCAGTCACTCAATTCCACTCAATTCCACACTCTTTTTGGGGCAGAGCACCATATTAAGCGCGATGATAT
>ENA-OWPI01003987-OWPI01003987.1-marine-metagenome-genome-assembly--contig:-NODE-3987-length-12095-cov-7.360959_pt1 | contig 12095 bp, 6 predicted proteins | sample MGYA00238138_ERZ651775 | MGnify/ENA primary metagenome ERZ651775 (study PRJEB26906, sample SAMN06265043) | marine metagenome | isolation source: Helgoland LTER site | place: Germany:Helgoland, sampling...
AGCATGCATTGCTCGAGCTATTCCAGCAGCAATAGAATGTTTGTTAGCAAGACCTGCAATTAGAATTTTTTTATTTTGTAGCATTTGACTTAATTGAATAGATTTACCAAGGAGATATTATATATGCTAAAAGTTACCTTTAATAAGATGTTTTTTTTGCATCTTCTATAACTCCTATAAATAATTAAGAAATACACCACAATAAGTATAGACAACCATCAATTCTCTTAGTTCAAATAAAACAAACGAATACTTGTTTCTTTTCAGCAAACAGCTCATAATTAACCAACGGTTATATCTTTGCGTGCATTGTTATGGCTCATTTAAAACTTAGGAGTATTTTAAAATGATTGATTTAAATAAATATTTATTCAGCGCTTTTGCAATCATCTCTCTTTCAGTCCCTTTGGCTATAGCCCAAGACGCTGATTCAGATGTTGAAGAAGTTGTTGTAACCGGATCAAGGATTATTGATCCAAACGTTATTAGTTCTTCCCAAATCGCAGTTGTCGATGGGCAAGACATTATTGACGCTGGTATAACCAGAGTTGAGGATTTCTTAAACGATATGCCTCAAGTCTCTCCAGGCCAATCTATTACTAACTCAAATGGATCTAATGGTACTGCTACAGTTAACCTTAGAAACATGGGTTGTGCTAGAACATTGGTTCTTATGAATGGAAGAAGAATGGTTCCAGGTACTACTGGTGGCGGAAGTTGTGCGGATTTAAATACAATCCCAACATTGCTTCTAAAGCGAGTTGAAGTTCTAACAGGTGGCGCATCTTCAGTATACGGTTCAGATGCTGTTGCTGGTGTTGTTAACTTTGTGTTAGATGATGAATTTGTAGGTTTTAAAGCTGCATACTCCCATGGCTTCTACAATCATGAAAACGATAATTCAAAATTACAAAAACTTCAAGCAAGTTACGGCTATGAAAATGCACCAAGCGATGTGCAAACTGGTGATACTGGTAAATTCTCATTGGCGTTTGGTGGAGACATCAACGACGGCAAAGGTCATGTATCAGCTTTCTTTGAGCACACAGACACTAAACCAATGCTTCAGGGTGAATTCGACATAAGTGCTTGTGCACTTAGTGGCGGTACTGGAAGATGTGGTGGTTCATCTACTATTCCTCCGGGACGATGGGCTGACTTCGGTGGATATACAGCAGCTGGTTTTACTAACATTGATCCTACAGTTACTGGTTTAGACCTTAAAGTTGAAGGCAACAATTTTGTTCCTAGAGCTGGTCAAACATATAACTACAACCCAACAAACTTCTTCCAAAGACCTGATGACAGAATCAACATGGGTTTCTTTGGTAAGTATGAATTAACTGATAATGCAGAAGTCTACATGGACTTCACTTCCATGAAATCTGAATCAAATGCACAGATCGCATATTCAGGTACTTTTGGAAACATCGTTTCATTGCCTTGTTACAATGGATTGCTATCAGCTCAACAATATCAAGTCGCATGTAGCGATTGGACAGGTATGGGCGGAGATCATGCACCTAATTTTGCAACTGGAGCAGCAGCTCTTGCTTACATTAATGGTCTAGATACTGCAGTGGCTGACGGTACAATCGTTGGTTATAACGCTCCTTTGTACTCATTGAAAAGAAATGTTGAGGGTAACCCAAGACAAGGAATTCAAACATACAAGAGCTATAACACTACTATAGGCTTAAGAGGCGACATCAACGATGACTGGTCATACGACGTTTATTACCAAAATTCAGATGTTAACTATGCCAACGAATACAGAAATGATCTTTCTGTTACAGCTATCAATCGTGCGGTTAACGTTGTTAACGTTGCTGGAGTTGCAACTTGTGTTGCTAAACTTCAAGGCATCGATGCTAACTGTGTTCCTTACAACCTTTTCCAAGGCGGCTTGGCTGGTGATGCAGGTATTCAAGGTGTTATAGATGGTGGTCAAACTGCCCAGGATTACCTTGCTAAATCTACATTTATTAATGGTGACGGAAAGCAAAAAATCTTCTCTGGTTACGTTACTGGTGATACAGGATTTACTGTACCAGGCGCTCCTAGTTCAGTTTCATTGGTAGTTGGTTTTGAAAGCAAAGAGTTTTCAGCTGACTTCAGACCTGATACCCCAACAAAACAGGGTGATAGATCTGGTTCAGGTGGAGCTACTCTTCCAATCGGTGGTATGTATGATGTAGACGAATTCTACATGGAAGTAGGTATTCCAGTCACAAACGACCTTAGTATTGATGCTGGTTTCCGTTCAGCTGAATACTCTACAGGTTCAGAAACTGACTCTACTAAAATTGGTGCATATTGGACTGTAAACGATAATGTTTCTTTAAGAGCATCTTTCCAAACAGCTCAGCGTCATGCAAGTATTTCAGAGCTATATTCAGCAGTAAGCGACGGTCTTGTTGATCTAGACAACGATCCTTGTTCAATTCAGCAAAATGGATCAGCAGCTACAGCCACACAAGCACAATGTGCTTCAACTGGCCTAGCAGCAAATCTTTACAACACTGACTTAAACTCTCCTGCAGATCAGTACAACATCAAAGGTGGTGGAAACCCATTAGTGTCTCCTGAAGAATCAGAGTCAATCACTATTGGTGCTGTTATTACTCCAGAATCAATTCCAGGCTTAACATTAACTGTTGATTACTTCGACATTACTGTTGAAGATGGAATCGGTACTGTAAGTGCTAAAACTGCATTGGATAAATGTATCTCAACAGGAACAGCTCAGTACTGTGGTTTGATTAACAGAATGCCTGGAACAGGTTCATTGTGGTTATCTGGTGGATATATTTCACAACAGCTAACTAACATTGGTGAAGAATCAACAAGTGGTGTGGACGTAATATTTGATTACGACATGGATACTGCTTATGGTCCTTTAGCTCTTCAAGGTGTAACAACATTCCTTGATTCATCAGACATTATTGAAATTCCAGGTTCAGCAGCTATTGAGTGTGCTGGTAACTGGGGTGGTTCATGTGGAAAGAATCCATTGCCTGAAGTATCTGGTAAGTACAAAGCTACTCTTACAACTGAGTACGATATGGATGTATCACTTGGCCTAAGATACCTTGGCGAAACTACAGATTTAAATTCAAATAAAATTGATTTTGATGCTAGAACTTATGTAGACGTATCTGCTAAATACTCAGCTACTGAAAACGTAATGGTAACTTTTGGTATTAATAACTTATTTGATGATGAGCCTGGTTACACATCTGATGCTGGAACAGCACCAGGTAACGGTAACACTTTCCCAGGTTACTTTGACGCTTTTGGTCAATACATCTTCTTAAACGTAACGTTACAATACTAAGAAGTTAGTAAGAATTATAAAAAGGGATGCATTAGCATCCCTTTTTTTTGCAAGTTTTTTAACTGCAAAGTTAAATTAAATTTGACATTCACTCACAATATAGCCAAAATCTCGAGTTACTAACAAACTTTTAGGGAGTTTATATGTCTAATATAGTTAAATTTTCATTGGTAGCAGTCCTTTCATTAGGTTTGATGCCCAATACAACCTTTGCTCAGGAAGCAGCTGATGACGATGTCGAAGAAGTTATCATTACTGGTTCTAAGATTAAAAGATCTATCTTTGATAGCTCAAAGCCTTTAGAGATTATCTCTGATGCTGCTATTGAAAGAACTGGACTGAATAACATCGGTGATGTTCTTCAGAACATTTCATCATCTGATGGTACTGGTATACGTCCAGTTACTACAGCCACTAATGGTGGTGACGGTTCTAATGAGATCTCTTTGAGAAACTTAGGTGCCGGAAGAACTCTAGTTCTTATTGACGGCAGAAGATGGGTTACCGATGCTTTTGGTAACGTAGACATGCAAACGATTCCTTCATCTATTATTCAAAGAGTTGAAATTCTTAAAGATGGAGCTTCATCTATTTACGGCTCAGATGCAGTTGCAGGTGTTATTAACATCATTACCAAGAAAGATTTTGATGGTTTTGAGTTAAGAGCTTCTTCTGGTGAATACGACGCTGGTTATGGTGCGCAAAATCAAATCAGCATGACTTTTGGAAGTCAGTCTGAGAAATCAAGAAATATCTTTAATATCTCTTTTGCAGATCAAGAAGCTATTTTTGCTGGTCAAATACCAAGAGCAAACCAACCATACTATGGTTGTACGAATGTCCCAAACACAGGTACAGGAACTCCTAATTCCCCTACCAATCTAGGACCTTCCCCAGCTCAGAATTCAGGTTACGGTAACTTTGCCCCAGCAACTAGCGGAATTTGTGGATCATCTTTTCCAGCATACGGAAGATACTTTGGTCTTGGTACATACTTACAGCCTGGTAAATCAGGTGCGTCAGTTGATGATTTTATCCCATGGTCTAACGCAGGTAGATATAATTATGCTCCTGTTAACCATGTTCAAAACCCTGTAGATAGATACGGAGTATATGCTTCATCTGAGTTTGATATTTCTGATAACTTAATGGCTTATGTCCAATTTAACTACACAAAATCTAAGCGTGTTAACCAATTAGCTCAGGTTCCTATGACAGCCTACGGTGGAGCAGGACCTCAGTGGCAGCTTAACCAAGGTAGATTTGCTACTGGCGGTGGTTATTTCAACGTAATGAATAAAGATACGTCTTTTGGTTTTAGATCAATTGCTATTGGCCCAAGGATTTATGATTATGACTACGACACATATGGCATTAGAGCTGGTTTAGAAGGAAGCTTCGATTTTGCTGGCAACAACTATTTCTGGTCAGCTGGTATGCAGCTTAATGATGCTCAATACGATAGCAAACTCTACAACTTTGTTGATCTAAATCACTTGGCTAATGCCGTTGGCGATTCTTATAGAGACCCAGTCACTAATGTTCTAACTTGTGGAACTATAGCTAATCCTATTTCTGGTTGTACTCCATTCAACATCTTCGGTGGTCCTGATCTAGGTCTTGCTGCCGGAAGAATTTCAGCTGCTGAGTATCAGCAAATGGTTGATTACGTTGGTTATGACGGCGTTCAAAATGCTGGTTATGATAGTGATGATTTCTGGTTAGAAATTTCTGGTCCATTATTTGAAATGCCTTATGGTACTGCTTTCTTTGCAGCTGGTTTCGAAAAACGTGCTGGTGGCTACTACGATACTCCGGATGCATTAGTTAGCTCAGGTGGTTCTTCAACTAATTACAGAGAGCCTACACGTGGTAAAACTTCTGTAGAAGAATTCTTTATTGAAATTAACATGCCATTGCTAAGCGGTGTTTTCATGGCGCAAGAGCTTGAAATGACATTATCAGCCAGAACTTCTGAATATAGTTCAAGTGGATTGGTTGGTTCTACACCAACAGCGAATAATCCTGGTGAACCTTCTACTACTGAAATTGGAATTCGTTGGAGACCAATTGATGACGTTCTAGTTAGACTTACTATGGGCGAAACATTTAGAGCTCCTACAGTTGGAGATCTATATCAAGGTGGTGGTGAATCATTCCCGCAAGCTAATGACCCTTGTAACAAAGACCAATTTGGTGGGCAAACTTCAGCAACTCAAGCTAATTGTTTAGCTGCTGGTGTCCCAGCTGGTGGTGCTGAGCAACCAACTACTCAAATTAGAGCATTTGTTGGTGGTAACCCTTACTTAAAACCTGAAGAAGGTGAGAACGCTACTATTGGCGTAGTCTATACACCTAGCCAAATTGAAAATTTAAGCGTTAGTGTTGATTTCTGGCAAATTGAGCTAGAAAACATCTTTAGCTCAATTGGTGTTTCAACAGTTCTTAACCGTTGTTATGTTGCATCAGCGCAACAAGATGATACTTTCTGTAACTTTGTTACTAGAACAGGTAGCGGTGGCCTTCAGACTGTTAGAACGTCTAAAGTCAACTCTGCTGTGAACAATGTTTCTGGTGTTGATTTAGTAGTTGCATATTCATTTGATGTCGAGAACTACGGTTCATTCAGTACAGCCTTTGATATGACGTATTACACTAAAGATGAATTTGCTCAGTCAGCAACTTCTACGCCTTCTGAGTCTTTCGGTTGGTATGACGGTGGTGCTGATTTCAGATGGAGAGCTAATGCATCTGTTCTTTGGGACTACAATGACTTCACAACATCTCTTAACTTTAGATTCTTAGATGATAATAAAGATGATTGTTGGATTTCATATTACTACGGCTTAGAAGATGGTTGTTCTAATCCTGATGAAGATAGCAACTATGGCCCTGGTGGTTATAACTTAATGGAAGTTGAGTACTACACTGACTTGCAAGTTGCTTACCAATATTCAGATGAAATCAGCGTATTTGTTGGAGCGCGTAACATCTTCGGTGAAGAGCCTCCAGTTGCATATGATTCATTTGCACAAAACTTTGACTATGCTTGGGATATCCCGGGTGGAGCATTCATTTATGGTGGATTTAAAATCTCACTATAAAAGAGTTAATCAAATAAAAAGGGCCGGTTTACCGGCCCTTTTTTTATATATAATAAGGCCATGAAAAATTCTTATATATACCTCTTCTTTTTAATTGCATTCGTTGGTTGCTCAAAAGCAATAGCTCCAGTTGATTCAGCTCTTGATCAACAGATACTTCATTTTGGAAATGGCAGTGAGCCACAAGGTTTAGATCCACACATAGTTACAGGTGTTCCTGAGCATCATTTATTGATTGCAATGTGTGAAGGACTAACTATTGCTAACCCTAAAGGCGGGGAAAATCTTCCAGGTGTTGCGAAGTCTTGGACTATAAGTCCAGATGGAAAAACGTATAACTTCTTTCTTCACGAAGATGCTAAATGGTCTAACGGCGATCAGCTAACTGCATCAGATTTTGTATGGTCATGGATGAGAATACTTACACCTTCACTGGGCTCTCAATATCCTGATATGCTTTATTACGTTAAAGGTGCACCAGAGTATCATCAAGGTCTCACTGATGATTTTTCTTCTGTAGGAGTAACAGCTGTTAATGATTATGAATTAAAGGTTGAGCTTACAAATGCAACACCATTTTTTATCAAGTTATTAAGTCACTACAGTACCTATCCAGTTCATAAGGATACTGTTCTAAAACACGGGACCATTGATGATAGAAATGGTCAATGGACTCGACCAGGTAATTTTGTATGCAATGGTCCTATGAATCTAAAAACATGGGAGCTTAATAAAGAAATTACCGTAGAAAAAAATCCATTATATTGGGATGCTTCTAATGTTCGTTTAAATGAAATTAGATATTATCCAGTGTCCAATGAATCTACTGAAGATAGAATGTTTAGAGCAGGGCAGTTACATGTTACTAACGTAGTCCCTCTCGAAAAGTGCCCTGTCTATATTGAAAACGAGAACCCTGATCTTCGGATCGAGCCTTACATGGGTACATATTTCTACAGGGTGAATACCAATCATCCCGTACTGAAGGATAAGCGTGTTCGACTAGCCCTTGCTTATGCATTGAACAGAAAACAGATTGTTGAAAAGGTTTCAAAATGCGGTCAAATAGCTGCTTACTCTTTTACTCCTCCAGGAACAGCAGGTTATGAACCTGATACATCTATTCCGTTTAACCCTGAGTTGGCTAAATCTTTATTGACTGAAGCTGGCTATGAGGATACTAGTACTTTTCCTGTTCTTGAAATCTTATTCAATACACAAGAAGGTCACAGAAAGATTGCTTTAGCTGTTCAGCAGATGTGGCAACAGAATTTAGGTATTTCAGTACAACTTGTAAATCAAGATTGGAAGGTCTATCTGGCAAGAGAGATGACTGGAGACTTTCAAATCTCCCGAGCAGGCTGGATTGGGGATTATGAAGATCCCAATACATTTCTAGACACTCTTCGTCCTAATAGAGGTAATAATAAGACTGGTTGGGGCAACAAGGAGTATGACGACTTGTTAGCAATTGCTAATTCTACAAACGATCAAGCCCTAAGATATGAATACTTAAATCAAGCAGAAAAATTACTTATCAGCGAGATGCCAATTATTCCTATTTATACATATGTTAAAGCCTATCAAATCTCCAGTGATGTCAAAGGTTGGTATCCCAATATAATTGATACCCATCATCCTAAGTTCATTTATTTAGAAAGATAAAAATTTAAATGCTACAAGTCATCCTAAAAAGAATTGCTATCGCCATTCCTGTAATTTTGGTGGTAGCTTCAATTACATTCTTTTTAGTTCGCATGGCCCCAGGTGGACCCTTTGATGCGGAGAAAGTAGTTCCTCCTCAAGTCATGAAAAATCTTAATGCTGTATATAACTTAGATGCTCCTTTGCTCGTGCAATATAAAGATTATATGTTCAACCTTGTTCAGGGTGATTTTGGTCCTTCATTTAGGTATCCAGGCAGATCAGTCACTGAGATGATTTTTACTGGCTTGCCAGTAACTTTAGAGTTGGCGCTGTATGCCATTCTTATTGCAATGGTCATTGGTGGAGTTGCAGGTGTCTTAGCAGCTGTCAAAAGAAATACTGCCCTTGATTACATACCCATGACTATCGCTATGATTGGCATATGCATGCCTACATTTTTATTGGGGCCACTTCTGGTCCTATTTTTTGGTATTCATTTAGAGTTATTGCCCGTTTCAGGTTGGGATTCTTTGTCTGGCGATAAGATATTACCGTCTATTACTCTTGGCGCAGCTTATGCTGCTTATATTGCTCGTCTTAGTAGGGGAGGCATGTTAGAAACATTGGGACAGGATTATATTAGAACAGCCAGAGCAAAAGGACTCCCAGAATATCAAGTTATTTTAAGGCATGCTTTACAGGGTGGACTAGTCCCGGTTGTTTCATTCTTAGGTCCTGCTATCGCTGGTTTAATTGGCGGTTCATTTGTAGTAGAAACCATTTTTCAAATTCCTGGGCTGGGTAGATTTTATGTTGAAGCTGCTTTCAACAGAGATTACACAATGATTCTTGGTACAACTATATTTTTCTCAGCACTGATCATTTTCTTTAATTTGCTTTCAGATATTGCAGTTCTTCTTATGAATCCAAGAGCAAGGAGTGAAGCGTGAACCAACAAAGCTCATTATGGGAAGATGCTTGGAGAAGGCTGCTTGCAAACAAAGCTGCTGTTGGTGGTGGAGTTATTTTATGTGTTTTGATAACTTTGGCTATTCTTGCGCCCTGGATTGCACCTCATTCATACTCCTATCAAAATCTTGATCTTGGAGCGCAACCACCATCATCAACTTTTTTCTTAGGCACTGATACTCTTGGTAGAGATCTTTTCAGTAGAATTCTATATGGAGCACGAGTCTCATTAATGGTTGGCTTTGTTGCTACAGGTGTTGCTTTGGTTATAGGTGTTAGCTGGGGAATCATTGCAGGTTATTTTGGTGGAAGGGTTGATTCTATAATGATGAGAATTGTCGATGTCTTATACGGATTGCCATTTATTATTTTTATTATTTTATTGATGGTTATTTTTGGTCGAAATATATGGCTTTTGTTTGGGGCCATAGGTGCGGTTGAATGGCTGACGATGGCACGAATTGTTCGCGGTCAAGTTCTCACAATCAAAAATCAGGAATATGTCTTAGCAGCTCAGGCAATGGGAGTGTCTAACTTTCAAATGTTTAGAAAACATATCTTTCCAAATATTCTTGGTCCTATAGCAGTCTATGCCACTTTAACTATTCCTCAAGTTATGTTGTTAGAAGCATTTCTAAGTTTTTTAGGCCTTGGGATACAGCCCCCCATGAGCAGTTGGGGCACCCTGATAAGATACGGCGTTGAGTCGATGGAGGAGTATTCTTGGCTACTTATATATCCAGGCCTAACTTTTACAATTACGCTATTTGCATTGAACTTCTTTGGAGACGGCTTGAGAGATGCCTTGGATCCTAAGATCTCGTCAGACTAAAAAGCTCGAATAATTATTTTTAATACCTGGCCAGGCTTTATCTCATTATCAATAATTGAATTGAGCTGAATAATATCCTCTATTTGAATATTAAAAATATCAGCAATTCTATATAGGCTATCCCCTTGTTTCACACTATATAAAATAGTTCTTTTTTTAGAATTGATTGTGCGATAAATATTTTTATTGCCAATATTTAATTCTTTTCCAATCCTCAATGGCGAGCCTATTCTTAGCCCATTACTTTTAGCTATATCTCCGGGGGTGAGGGCATATTTTCGTCCCAAACTCCAAAGAGTATCTCCCTCGCTCACAATATGAGCTTGATAGGGGATAAATGTCTGATTGTAAGAGTTGCTCAGGGGTATAAGAAGTTCTTGATTTAAACTAAGCATATTAGACTGAAGATAGTTAACTTTTTTTAAGACTGGGACTTCCGTATCGTATTCAGCCGCAATCTTCCACAAGCTATCTCCCTTTGATACTTTATGAGTAACCCAATTAATTTGATTGGCTTGGGCAAATTCGTTCTTTTTTAGATTCAGCGGTTCAACTAACTCTATTGGAATATTAAAGACTGTTGTTTTGCCAGGCGGCGATGCCCATTTTGTGTAGCCTGCATTCAGCTTATAAATAAACTCTGGTTTTAATTGGGCAAATTCACTGAATGCAAAAATTTCTATTTGTCCGTCTAAGGTAATTTGACCTAAAACTGAGTGATTCGGAAATAGAGGCAATTGGATCTTGTACTTCTCTGCATTAACAATTAGCTCGACAATAGCCTTAAATTTTGGAACATATTCCTTAGTTTGCTTGGGAAGTTTTAAGTCTCTGTAATCAGTGGATTTATCCATCCTTCGATTCAGCTTAATTTGTTTTTCTAAGAGAGTGGGACCACCATTATATGCAGACAATGTATAACTAATATTTTTATCAAACCTATTGTGCAAATAGGCTAAGTACCTCACAGCAGCTTTAGTTGAAATCAAAGGATCATGCCTTTGTTCAAACCACCAAGTATCCTGGAGACCATATATCCTTGCTGTGGCAGGCATAAACTGCCAAAGCCCCATAGCTCCTGATGAAGAGATAGAAAATGGATCATAATTACTTTCAATGTAGGGCAATAGTGCAAGTTCAGGGGGTAAGTTATAGCGTTCAAGTTCCTCTAGAACAAAGTAAATGAAATACTGACCCTTCAGCAGCAACTTATTAAATTGGGCAGGGTTTTCTAAATAGTTATTGATATATTTTAGCGTTACAGCATCAAGCTGTTGATTTTGAAAAGAAGAGTTTTTACCAATCCTTGCCCACACATCACTATAGGGCGTCTGTTCCTGAGCGAGGGCTATTGGCTCTGGTTCAGTATATTTATCGGCAGGTATTATGTTCGCAATCTGACAGCTTGATAGAGTTGCAATAGCAACTATTAAAAGGAGTCTTTCCATTCTCTCAAGTATGAAAATATCTCAGCATCACTGGCAGTTTTTGAATTCTTCATATTTTCTGCAATAGCTTGACGAAGATCGCTATCTGCACATCTCATAAATGGATTAATTCTATGCTCTATTTCTAATGAGCTCGGCAGGGTGGGAAGTCCATCTTTAATTTTTTGTTGGCAAAGATGGATATATTCAGAGATATCTTGATTATCTTGTTCTACCTGCCCAGCAAACTCAAGATTGGCAAGAGTGTACTCATGTGCACTATAGACTAATGTATTGCTTGGTAACTTTTGGAGTTTTTCTAAAGATTCATACATTTGAGCATGAGTTCCTTCAAAGACTCTTCCACAACCACCTGAAAAGAGAGTATCACCACAAAATAATCTTGGTTGATCATGATCGTTTAAATAATATGCAATGTGATCGAGTGTATGCCCAGGAATCTCTATAACCTCAAACTTTAATCCACAAGATTCTATTTCCATGCCATGAGTTACTTGATAATCAAGACCCTCAATTTGATTATTTAGTGGGCCAGTGACATGTCCTAAAATATTTTTTTTGAGATCAAGCACGCCTCCCACATGATCAAAATGATGATGAGTGATTAAGATATCTGTTAATGTAAGAGTATGTTTTTGCAGATAACTTATTACTGGCTGTGATTCACCAGGGTCAATTACAAGATTGCCTTCATTAGTCGTGATTAACCAAATATAATTATCACTGTAAGCTTTAATAGATTGAATATTTATCATAAT
>ENA-OWPI01003988-OWPI01003988.1-marine-metagenome-genome-assembly--contig:-NODE-3988-length-12094-cov-2.275193_pt1 | contig 12094 bp, 8 predicted proteins | sample MGYA00238138_ERZ651775 | MGnify/ENA primary metagenome ERZ651775 (study PRJEB26906, sample SAMN06265043) | marine metagenome | isolation source: Helgoland LTER site | place: Germany:Helgoland, sampling...
TCGTGGAGCTCCTCGTCCCGGAGGAGTTCGTTGAACCTGGCGCCGAACTCGAAGAAGTGCGGGTTGAAGTCCTTCAGGGGCACGTTCCGTGGCTCCGCCTCCACCACCTGCCACACGCGCTCGTCGAAGCAGTCCGGCATCTTGGGCCCGACCATGTTCTGCTCGAAGAGCTTGGGCACCAGCCAGAAGGGCAGCTCCACCTCCTCGCCCATCGGGAGGTCCCGCGTCTGGCACATCTTGTCCATCTCCTTCCCGAGGCCCGTGCACCCGCTGTTGAACACCACCGGACACCTCGTCTGCTCCGCGAGGAAGCTGTCCATGTCAAAGTACCTCGACATCGCGGCCGTGTCTACGCGCTCTGTCGCGATTGCGTTTGAAAATCCGCTCGGGTTTCAAATCCCCCGCGTCTCAGGTGGGATCGATTCACCAACCTCCGACGCTACGTCGCGGCGCAGGCGATCTCGAATACGCGCGTTCAAACACGATCGACGCTCCGAACGTGCCGCTGGCGTGTGTGCGCTTCCCTGTCGCGCGCTCGTCTGTGGTGCTTCGAACCTGTTGCAAGCGATTTTCAAATCAACGGAAATCCCCATAACCTGCTGGGCCAGTTTGATCAAGCGCACATACGACAAGCAGTTACGAAATCAAATACGAATAAGCAAATCTAACCATAAATAATCAACTAGGTGGTGTTTTTATAGTCGTCTGTGGGGTAACCGTCCATCAGCCTCACGTCGACCACCGTCATCCCCGCGGCTTTCGCGCTCTGCATCCCCAGCTCCGCATCCTCGTACGCGGTGCACCTCGCGGGATCCACGCCCAACTTCTCGGCCGCCAGCAGGTACAGGTCCGGCGCCGGCTTACCACTCGACACGTCCTCGCACGTCACCACCGCGTCGAAGAGGTCGAATATGCCGTGCTGCTTCAGGTGGCCGTGCACCGTGGGCTTGACCCCGGAGGATGCCACCGCGATGGGCAGCCCCTTCGCCTTTGCATCCCGTGCGATGGCCACCACGGGGTGGATCAGTGCCGGTCCCTGGCTCATGATCTCGTCGGCGAGCTCCTGCGGTTATGAGTTGGGGGTGAGTTGGGGGTGAGTGGGGGAAATTGAATGGAATATTCCTCACAGCGAACCGGGACGTGACGCGGGACGTGACTCAAGGACGGGGGTTTCGATGCGAGCCGGTGAGACACGTGTGACTCGTTCTTCCTTTCGTACCTTGCATCTCGCCGCCATGGCGTCCAGGTCCGGGGTCTTGCCCTGCTCCTGCGCGAGTATCTCGAATATCCTCCTAATTGGTACTCCGGCCAGGTCGTAAAACTGCTGCTTCGACATGGTCATATCGAACTCCTCGCACGTTTTCTTGTCGGCGACGTAGAAACCGCCCATCGTGTCCACCAGGGTACCGTCACAGTCTGTTGGATGGAGTTTCGGGGCGCGGGGAGGTCAGGGGACGGGTTGGGGACGGCTAGGGTGCCCACGGGTGCCCAGACGCGTAAGAAAAAGCCGCGGCTGTGCTTTTTTCGCCGAGGGTCGCGGCGGCGGTCGGGGCACGGGGCGGGAAGGGGCGGGACGCACCGAATACGAGCGCGGCTGGGTCCTCGAGACCACCCCACGTGGGGTGCGTCTTTTGCTCCGGTCCATCGCTTCCACCTCCCATGCCTTCCGTCCACGCGTGCCAAAGTGTGCCGCGTCCATTGGTTATCCAGATGTGAGGTAAAAAGCGTTCTCGTGATCGCGATCGTGATCGGCAAATTATTTACCAAGTCGTCGGTGCCCACCGCCGAGGACTCTCTCATCTCAGAGGGGCGCCGGGTCGGGACTGAAAAGAAGGCCGCCGACGACTCCGATGGGCGGCGAGCGAGGGTCGGAGAAGCCTCGAGGTACGAGCGGAGCGTTATCCCCCGCTGAGCGTCGACAACAGAGGCAGCGGGAGCGGCGCGAGAAGAAGGCGAGGGAGAAGAATGCGGCGGCGGGTGCCCTCCATCGCGCGGTGTCCAAGCGACCGGCGTCCTCTGGGTCCGCGCGGGTTTCCTCGGTTAAACGGACGAGGAAAGAGTCATCGTCGGGTTCGGACGACGATGAGAACGACGGGACGGGGGACGAGAGCGGGGAGGACGCCGGGGAGGACGACGCCGGGGAGGAGGACGCGGTGGAGCGCACGGGCGCGTACGGCAGCTACGGCAGGAGCGACGGTCGCATGTCCGTGGAGGACGACGAGTGGGCGACGGCGCCCAGGACGTGGGCCGCGCTGGCGCCGTACCTCTCGCACTACCACGACAAAAAGATCTGGGCGCCGTTCTACTACGACGGAGCCGCGGGGAAGCGACTGGAGGACGCCGGGTTCAAACGTGTCGTGCACAAACGAGAAGACTTCTTCAAACGAATAAACGACCGCGTGTTCGTCAAGTCCGTCGCCGCCGTGGTGGATAACCCGCCGTACACGGGTAAGGGGATGAAGGAAAAAGTGCTGAGGGCGCTGGTGGACGCGGACGTGCCCTTCTGTCTCTTACTTCCCCTGGGCGTGTTGCACACGGCGACGGTGCGAGAAATTCTAAACGTGGACGAGGTGCAGGCTCTGATACCGAGGCGGTGCTGGGTGAGCAAACGCGGGCAGAAGGAGGTGCCGTTCAAGTACCTGGTGTGGCTGTGCTACAAGATGAATCTGCCGCGGGATCTCGTCCTGATGCCGGACACCTAGTAGTTATGTGCGAGTGTAAGTTAGATGATCACTTCGTATTACGTGCGGTCGGGTACCCTACTAATGGTTTTCGTGGCCGGCGCGTTGCACCGGGATGGCTCCCGGACCCGCCTTGGCCTGCGCCGCCGCCTTCTTCGCCTCTTCCTCAGCCTTTTCCTTGGCCAGTTCCTCCCTCCGTATCCCCGCGTACGCCACCAGCTCCTGCATCGTCTGCTGGCCACCCGCGTCCAGACCGCCCGCCAGCGCCTGGAACCGTCCCGCATCCGCCGACTGAACCACCGTGACCGTCTCGGCGAAGAGCGTGAACGGGTCGATGTCGTCGATGGGTGACGTGAAGTTTTCGTCGTCGGTGAGCATACCGTCGTCGAAATCCTCGTCGTCGTCGTCGTCCTCGTCGTCCCCACCGCGTCGTCTGAACGGGTTAACGGACTGCGCCCGCTTGGCCATCGCCGCGAGTTCGGCCGGGTCGAGAACGGGCTCCTCGTCGTCCTCGTCGTCCTCGCCCAGGTCCTCGTCACCGCCGAAGTCGTCGTCGTCGGAGCCCCAGCCGTGGCCGTAGAACCCGCCCGGGTTTTTAGCCTCGAACTCCTTCCGTTCCTTCTCCTGCGTGCGAAGGTCCACCAGCAGACTGACGACGGCGGAACAAATCTGGCCCATGCCGGCGGCCACCTCCGCCGGGAGGTTCGGTTCCGGGGTTTGGATCAGCGCCACCAGCCCGAGGATGCACACCTTCTTGTCGTGCTCACGTCTGTGGTGCCTGCGCTTGTCCCCACCCCGCGTTCGATCGTTCAGCATCGCGAACCACGTCTGCAGCGCCGTGCCCAACGCGCCGTTCTTGACCAGGATATCCAACGTCAGCGACGCGTCGTACCACAGGCAGTTGGCGACAATCTGAACGAGCAGGTCCTTCAGGTAGGTCAGCTCGCACGTCTTGAGCCTCTCCAGCGCGACGGCGAGGTAGGGCGCCACGCAGTCATCCACCCGTCCTTTGCAGTTCTGGAGGACGCACTCCAGAAGCTTGGGCGCGGGGAGCACCTCGGGCTCGGGGATCTGGTTGTTGAGTAAAACGCCGGATGCCACTCTCAGGACGTCGTTTTTGCAGTTTGGGTGCGCCAGGAACGTCTCCGTGCCGCGCGAGATGTAGTTGTCCATGGGCACCAGGATGTTCTCAAAGTACTGCACGCCGTACTCACCCTCCAGTGATGCGATCAAAACGGGCCACAGCTCCCACATCGCCGGGGACACCGCGGGGGAGTAGTAGGTCATGTAGGACTGAATCTCCAAAACCTCCTCGTACACGTCGTACCCGTCGGGGCCCAGCATCTTCCTCATGATGGGCATGAGATTCGGTTCGAGCTGCTCGTACATGTGGGGCAGCGCGGAGAGGGACTCGAGGATGGTGGCGATCGCGCGGAGGCACCCCACGGACGCCAAGGCACCGGTGAAGTCTTCGTCGTCCGCCTGGTCCGCCGCCCCGGTCAACTTCCAAAACGCCGCCGCGAGGTTCGCCGTCATGCCCATGGCGTACGGCGCAATCTCCTCGCCAAACTTTTCCACGATTGTTTCCAGCGTGAACACCATCTCCTCGGACTCCACCTCGTTCATCAATGCGAAGAACTCATCGAGTAACTGGGGCAGGATGGGTCGAATCTGGGAGATGTCATCCGCGGTTTCCACGTAAGAACCGAGAGATACCACGGCGTCAACCTTGACGGGCAGGTCCGGATCTTTCAGGCAGTTCACCACCGCGGCGAACAGGTTCATGAAGTTTTGCGGGTTTGCAAACTCAATCTCGGCGTACACACCCGCGCACCACGCCGCCTTGGCCCGGACGTGACCGTGTTGGGACTGGAAGGAAGGGAGCACGTGTTGCACCAGCATTGGCTCGAGTTGCTCCTTGTACCCGTCGGTGGTCTTGAGCTTCTCCTGGAGGGACCCGATGCAGTGCAGGGCGCCGCCGAGCTCGGGGTGAGGTGCGTTCGGGCCCATCTCGAGGCAACGCGTGAATATTTGCACGATGAACCCCATGAGCTTGGGCATGTTCTCCTTGGTGCGGCACCGGCAAACCTCGACGAGAAAGTTAATCGCGGCGGCTCTCGGCGAGTACATCTCCTCGATGATGTCGTTACCGCGGCGGATGTACTCCTGCGGGTCCTCTTCCCACAGCTCGGCGTCGATCTGGTTGAAACACACGATGGGAAACACCACGTTGAACATCAACGTCTCCATGTGTGGCTTCATGAGCTTGTACGTGTTGGAGTGCGACAGCGCGGTTGAGAGGTACTGGAGCGCCAGGTTGACGATTCGGTCTGGGAGGTACCCACCCCCGGACAGGTTACCCAGCAGCTGCATGTATGACTGCAGGAACACGCACGATACCTGATCCTTGAACGTCTTGGCGAACTCCTTGTACTCGGGTTTCGTCTGCTTCGGGTTGCCGTACCTGGAGAACATCCTGTTGGCGATGTGCAGGCTCCACTTCTTGGCTTTCCACCACGGAAAGTTCTTTCTCTCCGTTCTATCGCTTGGCTGTCCTTCCGTGGGCACCTGCATGCCGATCATCTGGTGGAGGCACGTGATCCACGCCCCGAAGACATCCGCGCGCATCAACGCCGGGGGCAGTTCGAGGTAGGTGGCGCTCCAGTACGTCTTCAAGATGAGCTTCACCAGCGCGGCTAGAGTTTTGTCGTTTCTCTGCGCTTCGTTGGCGATGAGGGACTGGAGCATCTGCAGCAGCCTTGGGAAGGCGTTCTCGATGACCGGGGTGAGAACCGTCCGTTCGTCCTTGTCCCGAAACTCGTACTTGCGGCAGATGACCTGGATGACCTGCACGGCGCCGTACACGCGCGCGATGTCGTCGGTGCCCAGGTGTCCCATGAGGGTGGTCAGGAGGTCGGGCCAACGCTCGGGAAAGTCGTGTTGCACGGCGACGCGCATGACCTCGGTGAGCTGGGAGCGGATGAGCTCGGGGGACTGGATGAACGACTCGAGGATATTGGCGCGAATGGTGGCCTTGTCCTCCTCGTGCAGCCTGGGTGATTCCTCCCGCTTGGGCTCCCATCCTTTGGCGCTGATGTTCTTCAGGTGGATCGCCGCCGCCTGCCGGATGCCGCCGTCCGCCTGGGGCGCGGTGGCGACCTGCATGAGCCCGACGATGTACCCCTTGGCGTAGTCGTGCTGCTTTAAGTACGCCTCAGCCTGCTCGCGGGTGGCCACATCGGGCGAGAGCGTCGCCTGAAGCACCTGCACGAGCTCCTCGACGGACGCCACCATCGTGCAGATTGCAAAGTGTCGCGATTGCCGAGAAAAACACACAAATCAACCGCCGACGACGTTGCTCTGGCGGCGGCGACGCGCTGTGTATAGATTCGCGTTCCTGTCACGCGTTCACTCGACTAACGAGACCTCACGCGGATGGGTTACACTCGCGAAAGGCGTGCCCTCGGCCACTCGGCGGTCCGGGGCTCACTCGGCTGTGCTGGCGGGAGCTCAAAAGACCAGCCGCATTTCTAAACCCTCGGCCGATACCAGCGAAAGAAAACGTTCGCTGAGGTTGGAGCCGAGTTTTTTACGCGGGGGGAGACACGGACGAGGCGCTCGATCATCAAATCACACTCTCTTCTCTTTCTTGCAACAGAACAATAAAAGCAGTACGCAGAGTTCGCGGCGGGCCACACTTCACGCACCGCCGCGCTCGTCTCACACCAGTCACACGCGATCCCCGTCTTCATCGTCGCGTCTATGATAAATCATCACCACGAGTACTTGGCCTCGATCAGCTTCTCCTCGTACCTCTCCGCGGCGAGTCCCCACGAGAGGTCCTGCGTCATGCCGGACAGCTGGATCTTCTGGAAGGAATCTCGATCCTCCCTGTACGTATCGAGCGCCCACCCCATCGCTTCCTGGAACTTGTTCGTCTTGGCCTCGTCGAATTGCCACCCCGTGCCTTCTTTGGTGTGGGGGTTGTACGGCTTCACAGTCTCCCTTAAACCGCCAACCGCGTGCACCACGGGGACCGTCCCGTACCTCATGGCGTAGAGCTGGTTCAACCCGCACGGCTCGAACCGCGAGGGCATGAGGAGGATGTCACACCCGGCCGTGATGCGGTGCGCGACCGGTACGTTGAACCCGACCCACCCGCGGAACTTGTCGTTGTACGTGTTCTCCGCCCACTGCATGAAACCCTCGAGCTCGCCGATGCCGGAACCGAGCATGACCAGCTGAACGTCCTCGTTCATCATCTCGGCGATGGAGTCGCGGATCAGGTCAGGGCCCTTCTGCCAGTCCAAGCGTCCGATGAACCCGAGGAGCGGGACGTCGTCGCGGACCTCGAAGCCGAGCTCACGCTGCAGCGCCCTCTTGTTCATGAGCTTACCCGCGAGGTTACTCACGTCGTACGGAAACTCGCAGAATTCATCCTCCGCGGGGTTCCACTCGTCCAGATCGATGCCGTTCACCACGCCGTCCAGCCTGTGCTTACGCTCCGTGAGGATAGTTTCCAGGCCCTTACCTCCGAGCGGGGTGCAAATCTCCTCGGCGTATCCCTCAGAGACGGTCAACACGCGGTCCGAGGTGGCCACCGCGCCCTTCAGGATGTTCACCACTAAACCGAGGTCCAGCTCGTGCGCTCGCATGTGCTCGGGGTACTGGTACTCGAGGCACCAGTACCAGTCGTCGGGGATGCCGAGGTTGGGAAACGTCGTCGCGGGCTCGGAGCCTTGGTGAAGGATGTTGTGGATCACCGTGATGGTCCGCGCGTTGTGGTAGGTGTTCCAGTATTGGCGGTACTTGGACGCGATGACCAGCGGGACGAGACCCGCGTGCCAGTCGTTGGCGACAAACACAACCTCGTCACCGTACGTCCCTTTGCCTTCAAAGTTGATCTTGAGCGGCGCCTCGCACGCGGCGTGCGACAGGAGCGTGTACCTGAACTGGTTATCGGGCCACGCCTGGCCTTCCAGGTCGACGTAGATGCCACCCGGTCGTTCGTAGCAGTCGTGCTTGACGAAGACAAAGTCAACCCCGTCGTACACTTGGTGCATGAACCCAACCTCGTGGGAGCCGCCGAAGAGGCCAACCTCGGCGTTGGAGCACGTATCGAAGGCACCCGCGAAGTGTTGATCCTCCTTCGTTCCCCTCTGGTAGTAAGGCGATACCACCATCACGCGGTGCCCGCGCTTGACGAGCTCACGCGGCAGCGATCCGCACACGTCGGCGAGTCCACCGGTTTTTGACCACGGAGTGACTTCGGATGACACGAAGACGATGGAGAGCGGCCACTCGGTCTTCTCGTACTTTGGCGGGGGCCGCGGCGTGACTCCCGTGACTCTCGCCGCCTGCTCCACCTGCATGGCCTCGACGCGCGCCTTTTCGTTTTCAACCTTGTCGAAGTGTTGAAACCCGACGCGGGTCTCGCCCTCGCCGAGGTAGGGCATCTCCATCCCGAGGACGTCCGCGCTGAAGGAGCTCTTGGGCGCGGACGTGCCTTGCGTCGAGCCGGGCTCGGGCGCGCCCTCCGGTCGCTCGGGAAGCGGCTCGGGCATCGCGAAGAGGTCCATGTCAGTCTTGAGCTTCTCGTTCGCCTCTTGCAGCTGGCGGATCTGTTCCATGACCGCAGCGGCTGTGGTGCGTGTGGGGGAGGTGGAAGACGGTGCGTGGTCAGCGACGGTGTCGATTTAAAGACGGGGATTGTTCAGCGAGGGTGCGCTCGGTCTGAAATGCGCGATGTGCGGGCCGATACGCGCGCGATACGGACGCGATGTGCGCCGATAACGCGTGCGTGTCCGGGGCTCGCATATAATTCAAGAAACAAAAGTTTCAAGGGGGAGAATCGGGCAACGGCGCGGGGGTCACGGCGCCGCGTGCCGTCTTCACGATCGATCAAGCGGCTCACCTTCCGCGTCGAGCTCGTCCATCGAGCTCATCACCACCCCGCGGCGCGCATTCTTGCGCGGTGCGATCACGCGCGTCGCGCGCACGCCGCAAACCGCGTCGCCCCCGCCTCGCACGCTCCCTCTCCTCTGCGAAGCATTCCTTGCGGCGGCGACATTAGCCGCGACGGCGCGGCACGCGCTCGCGACGGAGGCGCTCATCTCTCACGGCCTGCCGCTGGAGGACTCGGTTACGAAGTCACGCGCGAGTTTTGAGGCTCGTGGGCGTGTCGTTCGTGGGGTGAGACCCGTGCGACGGTAGCGAATGACACACACTCACCGCGTCGACGAGCTCGCACCGCTCGGATAGAGCGTGACTGGTGCCAGCAATGCACGATTCAAGGCTCACGAGAGCTCGGAGAAGAATCCAGCCTTGCCAACAGACAGATTGTGCTGATCTGGATTGGCTCCGAGTGAGTAAACAGACTCGACGCTCGGGATATTTTATAAATTCAAATCCTCGCGGGTAAATTATTATTTTGGTACAGGCATTTCATGCACACATAAGGCTAACTCATCAGCGTCAGGGTGCAGGGCAGTGATCATTCACGAAGGATGAAGAACGCCGCCGAAAAAACAGAAGGAAGGCCTTCTTTTTAAAGTGTCCTTGGAGGAACCCTCGTGTGCCTCGCCGTTCACTTCATTTCAGCGCACAGCTCGCTAAGGAACAGGTGAGAGCTCGACGAACGTCCCGGTTCTTCCCGCGTCGATCACGGGTCGGATCGCCGCCTCACGGTCGCGACCGTCGAGACGCGTGCCGCCGTCGGCGAAGCCTTTTTCCCACCCCCCATAGATTTCAAGCGATCTCCCCTCGTCGCCGCGAGGCCCAGACGCCGCCGACCTCACGCTGACCCACGCCCGTCCCGTTCCAAACAGAAAGACGAAAGATGGCTCAGACTCCCACTTTCAAGCTCATCCTCGTCGGTGACGGTGGTACCGGTGAGTGCCACGCCCATCCCGCGCCGCGGACGTCGTAGCGGACGCGTCCCCCTTTCCTCCCAGATCGCCGATCGCCAAGCTCGCGACGCCGCCGAGTCACCACCAGATCCACGTCCTGACCCGCCCCACCCATACCCACGCCACCTCCCCAGGCAAGACCACCTTCGTCAAGCGTCACTTGACCGGCGAGTTCGAGAAGAAGTACCTTCGTGAGTGCCCCGCCCGGACCACACACACCGCCGCGCGTGTACCCACCGGGTGCAACGTTTCGTTTAGATCGAACCCCTCGGACGTTCCAACTTTTTCAACTCGACGGCGACGCTCATGGACTGACGCGGTGACTGACTGACGCGTTCCCCAATCATCCTACGTGTTTCCCTCTCCAAACAGCCACCGTCGGCGTGGCGGTCCACCCCCTCGAGTTCCACACCAACTGCGGCCCCATCCGCTTCGACTGCTGGGACACCGCGGGGCAGGAAAAGTTCGGCGGCCTTCGCGACGGGTACTACATCCACGGCCAGTGCGCCATCATCATGTTCGACGTGACGTCCAGGACCACGTACAAGAACGTGCCCACGTGGCACCGCGACATCACCCGCGTGTGCGAGGACATCCCCATCGTCCTCTGCGGTAACAAGGTGGACGTGCGCAACCGCCAAGTTCGCGCCAAGACGATCACCTTCCACCGCAAGAAGAACCTGCAGTACTACGAACTCTCCGCCAAGTCCAACTACAACTTCGAGAAGCCGTTCCTGTACCTCGCGCGCAAGCTCGCGGGTGACCCCACGCTCCAGTTCGTGGAGTCCCCGGCCCTCGCGCCACCCGAGGTCACCATCGACCCCGCGGAGCAGGCGCAGTACGAGGCGGAGCTCGCCAACGCCGCCGCGCAGCCGCTGCCCGACGAGGACGAGGACCTCAACGACGCTTAATCGGTTTAAGGAGGTCGATGGCGGTGCCCGGTTAGTGTGTGACGTGTGCGTTTGGATGGGTATATATACGATCGGGCGTCGTGAGAGGAAAGGAATTAATGGTGGTTTGAATGGAGGGAACACGGCACGAGCGTTGGGGTCCGCTGACGGATCAGCCGACCGATCCGTTTCAAATGCGTAAAATAGACGGGTGAAGGGAACCCCGGCGTGGAGTGAGACGGGGGTTCGTCTTAGCAAAGGAGGATGCAAGGAGGATGCAAGAGGAGGATACTACATAAAACACAACACTGAATTTTAATGAGGATGTCAACGAACATTCGCGAACGTGAAATACGGCGCCTTTTCCCGATTTTGTTGGATAAGAGTTTCTCATTTCGAGATGGCGCACGTCGTCGCGTGCCACGCCCGCGTCGGTGTACCACCACGCCGTGGTGCCGTCAGCGAAGAGACCTCCTCCTCGCCTCGCTCATCGTCAATCAGGCCATCGCCGGGGTGCCGTCGAAGAGACCTCCTCCTCGGCTCGCTCGTCGCCAGCCAGACGAAGGGATTCGCGCTCGAGACGGAGCCGGCAAACGCCGCGGACCTCGCGGCGTACCTCCTCGCCCCGACCGATCGCTCCCTCGACGTCGACGCGATCGACGTGAACGCGTTACCGGAAGGGTGGACAACGCTCGAGTCCGGCGTCGCGTTCATCGTGGACAGAGAGAGCGAAGGGAACGTGGAGAGGGGCATCACCGATACGGTCGATCATTACATTCCCCAGCCATTCGTGGAGGTGGCGTACACGGCGTACACGGCTAGCGATGGACACGCGTTCGCATCGTCGAGCGCCGCGCGACGGGCGTACAACTACCAGGCGGGGGTGAAGGACGAGGTCCAGGACGAATCATTCGGCGGCGTGATGGGCATGAAGGTGGGAGAGAAACGGCGATTCGTGGTGCCGGGCGAGCTGTGCTTCAAACGCAAGGTTTTCGGACAGTACCTGCCGAGAAGCGACGGCGGCGTCCTCGTGGACGTCGAACTCCTCAGCCTTCAGCCCTATTGAGCCTTGTCAGACGCGGTATGACAGTGACACGATAGTGCGTCGTTGAATACGTTAACGTTACGTGTTTTATTAATGAAGGTCACTCAGCTGCTCAGTTCTCCTCGAGATCTTCTCGATCCATCAAGTTCATATTCTCCGCCCGCGACGGCGTCCGGAGCTTGTAGTTGAGCACCGAGCGCCACCGTGTCTTCGCCCGTTTCCCCGCGTCCGGCGTGGCGGTCCCGCTCGTCAGCTCCCGCCGCCCCGGCAGCTTGTTCGTCGCCTCCAGAGACTCCCGGGTCGATTTATCCAAAGTATCCCAGCACACGGCGCAGTAACACTTACTCTCGGGGTCGCATCGGCCTTTGGCGCCGTGGGGGCTCACCCGCGTGTGCGCCTGGCAGTACGCGCGCTGGCATAAACCGCAGTAGTGCTTCTGGTACATCATGCGGAAATCGCCCATGCGACTCCACCGGTCCCAACGCGCCTTGCAACCCACGACGCAGCAACGACCCTTCTTCTTCGGTTCGCTCGATAAACCGCAAATCGCCGCGTCCATTCCGGGAGCTC
>ENA-OWPI01003990-OWPI01003990.1-marine-metagenome-genome-assembly--contig:-NODE-3990-length-12091-cov-11.426419_pt1 | contig 12091 bp, 11 predicted proteins | sample MGYA00238138_ERZ651775 | MGnify/ENA primary metagenome ERZ651775 (study PRJEB26906, sample SAMN06265043) | marine metagenome | isolation source: Helgoland LTER site | place: Germany:Helgoland, sampling...
GGAGAATCGAATGGCAAATGGTCTGAACATAGGGTAATATTAGAACCAAATTCACTGATAGCATCAATATTGGGTAATGAAGTAATGGTTAATTCTGGACATCATCAAGGTATTTCTGACCCTGGAGATCTAACCGTTGTAGGAAAATCTGAAGATGGATTGATAGAGGCATTTGAATTAGAAAGTCAGACATTTTTGATTTCAACTCAATGGCATCCTGAAATGATTTTACAAGATTCCATATTCCAATGTTTAATTGATTCAGCGAGAAGTTAAAAAACAACATATGAGAGGTCGTTAAAATGGATGCAATTATTGAACGGCCGATAATTGGAATTACATGCGGCATAAGGGAGTCAAGTTTTGCAAATTGGAAAATGGATGCAGCAATATTGCCCTCAACATATGTTTCATCAATAGAAGCAGCAGGAGGAGTCCCATTACTTATCCCTCCCTCAAAATTTTCAAAATCAATTCTTAATTTGATTAGTGGACTAGTTATAGCAGGCGGGCCGGATATTAATTCTGAAGAATATGGGCAAACTCCAGATTCAACGGCTAGTGAATACTATCCTATTCAAGATAAATCTGAGATTTCCCTCATTAATGGAGCATTATATCGTGATATGCCTTTATTGTGCATCTGTAGAGGAATGCAAATGTTATCAATAATCCATGGAGGACACCTATATCAACACCTTGACTCAACTCCCGGATATGAAAATCATGGTGCATATGATGGTAAATTTAGTAAACATAAAGTAATTTTTAAAACGGATTCTAAAATATCTTCAATAATGGGAGGAGAAATAATTGTTAATTCGACACACCATCAAGGTGTTGCAAATGCTGGAACATTGAGTGTAACTGGAAATGCTAAGCAAGATGGTTTAATAGAAGCAGTAGAGAGACCCGATAAGAAATTTTGTATTGGAGTTCAATGGCATCCTGAAAGAATGAGTGGCGTGCATAAGACCCTATATTCAGAACTAGTTAAATCAGCAAAAAAATATATTTAATTGCCTAGGAAGGAAAAATATATGACATTGAGAATACATGATACTCGGTCTAAAAAAAAGAGGTTTTTCACCCCCATTAAAGATGGAAAAATTGGCATATATGTGTGCGGAATAACTCCTTATTCACCTAGTCATTTGGGGCATGCAAGACAAGCTATTTCTTTCGATATCATCACAAGATGGTTAAGAAAATTAGGATATGATGTAAACTATATTACAAATTTTACTGATATTGACGATAAGATTATTGCGCGCGCGATTCAGAATGGCGAGTCCATTCGCGCTCTTACCGACAGAATGATCGCCGAAATGCACGCTGACGCCGATGCGCTCGGTATCGAGCGCCCGACATCGGAGCCGCGCGCCATGGACTACGTCCCCCACATGCTCGACATGATTGGTGCGCTGCAAGCAAAAGGGCTGGCTTATCAGAGCGATAACGGAGATGTGAATTACGCCGTGCGGGAGTTTCCAAAGTACGGTGCGCTCAGCGGCAAGTCTTTGGACGAGTTGCGCGCCGGCGAGCGGGTGGCTGTCGCAGGCGGCAAAGCCGACCCCCTGGACTTCGTACTTTGGAAGTCAGCCAAGGCTCAAGAGCCTGACGAGGCGAAATGGGAGAGCCCCTTTGGCTTGGGTCGTCCGGGATGGCATATTGAGTGCTCCGCAATGAGCTGTGCCTTGCTCGGAGAGCAATTTGATATCCATGGTGGTGGCGCGGACCTGCAGTTCCCGCACCATGAAAACGAAATTGCGCAAACCGAAGGGGTCACGGGAAAACCCATGGCGCAGGTTTGGATGCACAACGGCTTTGTGCGTACGGACAACGAGAAAATGTCCAAAAGTCTCGGTAACTTCTTCACCATCCGCGAGGTCTTAAAGGCCTTTGACGCGGAGACGGTCCGTTTCTTCATCATTCGGGCGCATTACCGCAGCCCGCTCAATTACAGCGACGCCCACTTGCGTGATGCCAAGGGGGCGCTAAAGCGTCTGTACACCGCACTCGCCAGCGTGGATGGTCTGGACACTGGCGGGTCTCAGCCGATTGCGTGGGATGCCAACAATTTCACCCGCGCCTTCAAGGCGGCGATGGACGAAGACTTTGGTACGCCAGGGGCGGTTGCCGTTTTATTTGACTTAGCCGCCCATGTGAATAAAACTGGTGACCTGGCACATGCCAACCTCCTGCGTCAATTGGGTGGGGTTTTAGGGTTACTGCAATCCGTCCCCCAGTCCTTTTTGCAAGGGGGCGATAGTCACGGCGACACCGATAGCGGCGACAGTGGCGTCGACGTGGATGCGCTCATCGCGCAGCGTGCCGAGGCCAAGGCGGCCAAGAACTTTGCCCTTGCCGATCAGATACGGCAAGATTTACTGGCGCTCGGCATTGTTTTAAAAGACAGTGCGGCGGGCACAACGTGGGAACGGGCATGAGCCAAACAGACGCCTCAGCGTCCTCAAAGGCAACCGCATCTGCGGACACGGCGGCCCCAGACTATTGGACCGCCGCTTGCGACCACCTCATGAAAAAAGACCGCGTCATGCGGCGCTTGGTTCCGAAGTTTATCGGCGCCTCCATTGAAACCCGGGGGGAACCCTTCGTCACGTTGGCGCGTAGCGTGGTGGGACAGCAAATCTCAGTCAAAGCGGCACAGTCGGTTTGGGACCGTTTTAGCGCGCTCATGAAGACCGTTAACCCACGGGCTGTCAGCAAGCTCACGGTCGAAGATATGCGCGCCGCGGGCCTGAGCGGGCGCAAGGTGGAGTACATCAAAGATTTGGCCGATTATTTCCAAACCGGCAAAGTCAGCGTCAAGCAATGGGATGCCATGGAAGATGAGGCCATCATTGCGGAGCTCATAGCCATTCGGGGCATTGGCCGCTGGACGGCGGAGATGTTTCTCATGTTTTACTTGCGCCGCCCCGACGTCTTGCCCTTGGATGATGTGGGCTTGCTCAACGGCATTAGCAAACTTTATTTTTCGGACGAACCTGTGAGCAGAAGTGAGGTTCGGGACCTGGCCCGCGCGTGGGAGCCGTATCGCAGCGTGGCAACTTGGTATATTTGGCGCTCGTTGGATCCTGATCCCGTTGCGTACTGATGCAGCTTGTTGGCTAGCAACACAGTACCCTTGCGGATACCAACGCACACATTAACTGCAGGTTTTGCATGGCAAAAAAACATTTTTTAGATTTCGAGCAACCCATCGCGGAGTTGGAGAACAAGGTCGAAGAGCTGCGCTTTGTGCAGTCTGACTCCGCTGTTGACCTGTCGCAAGAAATTGCGCAGATCTCAAAAAAGAGCGCGCAGCTCACCAAAGACATCTATGCCAAGGTCACGCCTTGGCAGACCACCAAAATTGCGCGTCACCCTGAGCGTCCCTACACCTTGGACTACATCAACCTGATGTTCACCCACTTTGAGGAGCTACATGGAGACCGCCACTTTGCGGACGACTTGAGCATTGTGGGTGGCATGGCACGGTTTAATGGCCAAGCTTGTATGGTGCTTGGACAGCAAAAAGGGCGTGACACCAAAGAGCGCTCTTTGCGTAACTTTGGCATGACCAAGCCAGAGGGCTACCGCAAGGCGCTGCGCCTCATGAAGCTGGCTGAAAAATTCAAAATCCCCGTATTCACCTTTGTCGACACGCCAGGCGCCTACCCCGGTATCGACGCGGAGGAGCGCGGGCAAAGCGAGGCGATTGGTCGAAACATCTTTGAGATGGCGCAGCTGGAAGTGCCCATCTTGACCACCATCATTGGCGAAGGGGGCTCGGGTGGTGCCTTGGCTATTTCGGTAGCCGACCAAGTCTTGATGTTGCAACACGCGGTCTACTCGGTCATCAGCCCAGAGGGCTGTGCCTCCATCTTATGGAAAACCAGCGATAAAGCCGAAGTGGCCGCCGAGGCGTTAGCCATCATCGCGCCGCGACTCAAAACCTTGGGACTCATAGACAAAATCGTCGCCGAACCCCTAGGTGGCGCACACCGTGACCCTGAGCAAATGGCGATAGCGCTCAAGCGCGCCTTAACCGACGCCTTGCGCCAGGTGAGCGACCTCAAGCCATCTGAACTGTTAGATCGCCGGTATGAGCGCCTCCAAAGTTATGGCCGCTTCAACGACACCAACGCCTAATTCGCTGTCGGTCCACCACAGCCCAAATCCCTGTCACGACCTTCCTGCCTTAACCGGTGAAGTCGCGGTGGCATTGAGTGGTGGCGCGGACTCTACCGCCTTGCTTTTGGCCGCGCAGGGCGCCTACCCCGGACGGGTACGTGCCATACACGTGAACCACCAAATCCAATCTGCCGCCACCGCCTTTGAGCAACAGTGCCAGCAAATGTGTGCGCAACGCGGTATCCCGCTGCACGTCGTGAGGATCAACGTCGAGCGGGGTCCACGCCAAAGCCTAGAGGCCCAAGCGCGTGTGGCGCGTTACCGCGCCTTGGCACAAGCCGCCCAGGAGCAGGGCATTGCCACCATTTTGTTGGCGCAGCACGCGCAAGACCAACTAGAAACGGTCCTAATCGCCCTGAGCCGTGGTGCGGGCTTGCCTGGTTTGTCTGGCATGGCGCCCACATTTAAGCGCCATGGGGTCCAGTTTGTGCGCCCCATCCTGCACGTCAACGATGCCGACTTGCGCCAGTGGCTAGATGATGAGGGCGTAGGCTACATACATGACCCCTCCAACGATGACCAACAGTTCACCCGCAACCGAATACGCCACCAAGTAAGCCCGGCGCTAGCGGCGGCCTTGCCCCAGATGGCGGCGGCGGCGGCGCGCTCCGCGCAGCACATTGCCCAAGCCCAGCGCCTGCTCAACGACTTAGCCGCGTTAGACGCCCAGCACACGGGCATACCGCCGCAGATCAAGCCACTGCAGACCCTGCCCGCCGAGCGCCAGAGCAATGTGCTGCGTTGGTGGCTTGCACAAACACCCGATGCCACCCCCAGCAGCGCCCAGTTGTCGGCGCTGATGTCTCAGGTATCGGCCTGCACCACGCGTGGTCACCGCATACACCTAAAAGTCGGTAGCGGTCACGTGGTGCGCGAGGGCGCGCATCTCAGCTTCGTCGCCAAAGCACCCGGCGCATAATGCGCGGCGTGCTGGCCAGGGTATCCCCCCTATAATTCTGGGTTTGCCCTAGGAAAATGCGCTAACCCAAGGGAAGAAGCGCATCACGGCCTCATCCAACCACTGACGTTTTTTAATATGGCTTTAATTGTTCATAAGTACGGCGGCACCTCAATGGGCTCAACCGAGCGCATACAAAATGTGGCCAAAAGGGTGGCCAAGTGGCACCGCGCCGGTCACCAAATGGTGGTTGTTCCATCCGCTATGAGCGGTGAAACCAACCGGCTACTTGGCTTAGCCAAAGAGCTCGCACCCGCGAAGGCGACCCCTGCCTATGACCGTGAACTCGACATGATCGCCGCCACGGGCGAGCAGGTATCGGTCGGCTTGTTGTCAATTGCCTTGCAAGCCGAGGGTGTTGAAGCCATTGGTTTTTCGGGCTGGCAAGTACCCATTAAGACAAACAGCGCGCACACCAAGGCGCGCATAGAGTCCATTGACGATGCACGGGTCCGCTCAGAGCTGGCCAAGGGCAAGGTCGTCATCATTACGGGTTTTCAGGGGATTGATGAGAACCAAAACATCACCACGTTGGGGCGCGGCGGCTCGGACACCTCTGCCGTGGCGGTTGCCGCGGCCATGAAGGCAGACGAGTGTTTGATCTACACCGACGTGGACGGCGTGTACACCACCGACCCGCGCGTCGTCCAAGACGCACGGCGACTCACCCGCATTAGCTTTGAGGAAATGCTGGAAATGGCTAGCTTGGGTAGCAAAGTCTTGCAAATTCGCTCCGTGGAATTTGCTGGCAAATACCGCGTGCCGATGCGGGTGCTGTCCAGCTTTACCCCTTGGGACATCGATATCAATGAAGAAGCCCAATCAGGCACTTTGATCACTTTTGAGGATGACGAAAACATGGAACAAGCCGCTGTATCAGGTATTGCATTTAACCGTGACGAGGCCAAAGTGTCGCTGCTGGGGGTGTCCGATACCCCCGGAATCGCGTTCCGCATTTTGGGCAGTGTGGCTGATGCCAATATTGATGTGGACATGATTATTCAAAACCTAAGCAAAGAGGGCATGACCGACTTCAGCTTTACGGTGCACCGCAATGACTACGCTAAAACCATCGACCTCCTGAAGGAAAAGGTAGCTGGGGAGTTGGGCGCCTCTGAAGTAACCGGCGATGCCAAAATCTGCAAGGTCAGTGTCGTCGGCATTGGCATGCGCAGCCACGCAGGCGTTGCTAGCAAGATGTTTCGCTGTTTGAGCGAAGAGGGCATCAACATCCAAATGATCTCCACATCGGAGATCAAGATTTCCGTTGTCATTGATGAGAAGTACATGGAGCTGGCTGTTCGTGCGCTGCACCGCGCCTTTGACTTAGACCTCGCTGTTGGCTCAGATAAGCTCTAAAGTCGTGGCATAATCACGTTTCCGGAGCGATGACCGAGTGGCCGAAGGTGCTCCCCTGCTAAGGGAGTATGGGGTGTAGAGCCTCATCGAGGGTTCGAATCCCTCTCGCTCCGCCAAGAAAGCATGAAAAAGCCCCTGATCAGAAATGGTCAGGGGCTTTTTTATCGGGGAAACAATTCCAGCTTGTTTTATATCTGAGCACCTTTTATCACCGGCTAACTAATTTCTCAATTCAATGTGCACGTCGGGGCGAATTAAGGTCAAATGCACGCCAGGCGTGGGTTGCATGGTTATTTGAAATTGCCTTGCAGCTCGTCTACGAGATGCAGCAGTGCGGCTCTTTCAGCTTGCTGGGCGAACAACGGGGCACGTGCCTCGCACTGAAGGTGTAATTGGTTGTAGAGCGGGTCAGTGCCACGGTTGTGGCAGCGGAGCAGAAGTTGCGCAAGTTGCTGGGCATCATCCCAGTCAAAGTAACCCAAGTAATCAGCGCCCAACATACCCACATTGCCAGCGACGCGCGAGGCTAACACCGGTGTGCCAGAGCGCACAGCCTCCATCAGCACGTGCGCACCGCCTTCCATAGCGCTGGTATGAACCAGCACATGGGCTTGCTGGATACGACGGCGGGTTTGGGCATGGGGCAGCGCCCCAAGCCAACGGTAGTTCGGACATTGATCGGCCGTTGTTTGGGCTTGCTCGCCCAACGAAGCGTCCAGCGCAGTACCGATGTGGTCAATACAAATAGTGCCGTGTGGCGCAAGCAGTTGCGCTGCATTGAAGAGCGTTTGCGGTGATTTCTCTTCGCGCAAGTGCCCGACCATGAGGGCGCGCAAGTGGCGGCTGGTTTTAGGCAGCGTCTGGCGGGCACTGGTGGACTGAAAAATGACTCGGGCTTTCTTTCGCAGCGCTGGCGGCAAAGCCTCAGCACCGAGTTCTTGGAGAACCACCAAGCACTGGGCCACATGCAGAGCGCTTTTCGCAGCTTCATCGCTGTGAATGTCACGGTACAGGTCTGTGCCAGTCAACACCACAGCCAACGCAGGTGGCAGGGCTTTCTCTGAGCGCATGCGAGACCAAGCGGCAATGGTGGCAGCAGATTTACGCGCATGCAAAGCCAACATGGTGACATCAGCGGCAGCCTCGGGCCCGTCAGGCCAATGCGACGCAATGCGCACCTGATAACGCGGTTGTAATAATTGTTGCCAGCGCCTGGCTGTTTGCCAATTGCCATTGTTGGCATCGGCTAGGGCTGGACTGATAATGACAACCTGCTGTTTCATAAATTGGAATGATTATGTCACTCACACCAATTCCCCTCAGTGTTTCATGGCAGCCCGCCGTTCAAGCCCGCACGTCTAATGCGGCCATATTGGGGGAGTTGCTGGGCGCCAGCCGGTCGCGCACGCTGGCTCTCATCGACTGCTTTGATGCCGCGCTAGGTGCCGATATTAGGGTGCCCTTGCACCCACATTACAACCCACCCATTTGGGAACTTGGCCACGTCGGCTGGTTCCAAAACCACTGGATACGACGCAACGAACAACGCGCAAACGGTACACGCTACGACCCTGCGCTGGCCATGGCCCAGCGTGCAGCAATTGCGCACGATGCACAGGCCGATGCCGATGCAGTTGCAGATGCCCTGTACGACTCCAGCCATGTGTGCCACACCAGCCGTTGGGACTTGCCACTGCCAAGCCTAGCGCAGACACGCCAACAGTTAAACGCTGGGCTACAACGCACACTTGAATTGCTGGCGCAAGGCCCACATGACAGTGACGCTTTGTATTTTTACCGCTTGGCGCTGTTCCATGAGGACATGCACAGCGAGGCGGCGGTGAACACCGCGCAAACGTTGGGCATACCGGTTGACGCGTCACTTTTAAAAGCCGCTCAACACGCCCCCCTACACCAAGCCTTGCAGTTGCATCTCCCTGCTTGCCGCTGGCAACTGGGCAACACGCAACCAGGATTCTCCTTTGACAACGAGCTTGGCGGCCACGACGTTGTGTTGCCCAGCTTCAAGATCGACACACAAGTTGTCAACTGGGACAAGTTTCTGGGATTCATTGAGGACGGTGGCTATGCCAACCCCAGGTGGTGGTCTGAAGAGGGCTGGCAATGGCGAACCACGCATGCACACGCCATGCCACGGTACCTACGCAACGCAGGCCTAGACGGTGGGTGGCAATGCCAGCGGTTTGGTCAATGGCATACCTTGGACAAAGAGGCCAGCGCAACACACCTCAATCTGTTTGAAGTTCAGGCATGGTGCCTGTGGGCGGGGGTGCAGTTGCCCACGGAGGCGCAGTGGGAATACGCCGCTGTGACTCAACCAGATTTTGTTTGGGGCAACGTGTGGGAATGGACAGCCAGCAAGTTTGAGCCTTACCCGGGATTTGTGCCTCACCCTTACCAAGACTATTCGCAACCGTGGTTTAACAGCCGCCAGGTATTGCGAGGCGCCAGCCTAGCCACCACCGAACGCATGGCACACCCGCTGTACCGCAACTTTTTTGAACCAGATCGGAATGACTTACTGTCAGGTTTTCGCACCTGCTCACCGGCTTAAGCTGGCGCCCACATCACTGCGAAACGGCCCTGCTCTGGTGTGTCTGCATCGGTCCACACCGTCGGCACACTGAAACCAGCCCTTTGCAACAGGGCACTGAACCCTGCCACGGTCCATTTGTACGAGCTCTCGGTATGCACGCACTCGCCTTGCGCAAAGTGACGTTCTCCACCTAACCATTGCACACGCACTGCTCGACGGGCTTGCACATGCATTTCCACGCGAGACAATTCACTGTTAAACCGCGCTAAGTGGACCCAGTCAGGCAGCCGAAAGTCGCTGCCACACAAGCGGTTGACGTGGACCAATAGGTTGCGGTTAAACGCAGCAGTCACGCCCAGCGCATCGTCGTAGGCTGCCTCCAACTCAACAGCGTCTTTGAGCAAATCGACACCAATGAGCAACCCACTACCCGACGATTGGACACAGACGGCATGCACCTGACGCAGGAAAGCAAGTGCTTGGTCGGGCGTGAAATTACCAATGCTAGAGCCCGGATAGAAAAATACCTTAGGCCCGTCAGATGGAGTCCCAACTTCGGCCGGCAGCGCCAGGGTGTGTGAAAAGTCTTGGCCCACCCCCAACATATCCAACGTCGGGTAACGGCGCTGCAACTGGTCCAATGCCTCGCGCAGGTAATCAACCGATATGTCCACCGCCACGTAACGGCGAGGCGACAAGCTATCAAACAACCTAGCAGCCTTGGCGCAATTGCCCGCACCTAAATCGATCAACGTGGCGTGCGATGGCACGCTGCGTGCAATGGCGTGTCCATGCACCCGCACGATGTCTGCCTCGGTGCGTGTCGGGTAGTACTCAGGCAATTCGGTAATGGCATCAAACAGCCGAGAACCCAGCGCATCATACAAAAACTTGGGTGCAATCCAAGCGCCCCCAGCCTGCCCATTGTGGGTCAGACCGCGCAACAACTCTTCGCGAACGGACACCGCTTGCGGCTGGTACAACTGGACAAAAAAAGGGGTTTTCATAGGCAATTTGTGTCTGTTCCGACTCGTTGACTAGCGACCATTGTTTTGCCGTAGCCATCTTGACGTAATATTTTTGCGGCTCAGGCGTTAGCTTGTAGTGTGGATTATTAACCCCTTCCCAATAGGCTGCTTCATCTGTTTTATCTGCTTTTGATCTCACTGTGTGGTGCGGCTTATGGCCACTTTTTGCGATGACTACTCCTATCATTGAGTAATCGTGTAGCCAAGTCATCATTTGGCTACGCGACAAATCACCACGAACGGCGCTTAAGAACGTGTGCTCGCCGTCCACGTCGAGACGGGCCTCGATGGGTCCCCCCGCGAACACTTGTACGGTGTCTTGCTCAAACGATTAAAAAACCGAGGAATCTTTGTGTAAGGTTAGACACTTGGATAGTGTGCGCATACTGGTCGAGATCACTGTTTCGTGAATTTATAACTGTTTTGTATGATGTACAGATGAAAACGCTCATCACGCTCCTATTTGCCTGTTGCTTTGGCAGCGCTATGGCGCAGAGTAATTTGCCGACCTGTGAGGGTGACCGAGCTGCCTGGACTGATTGCTTCGGCTCCCACACCTTTGCCAGTGGCAGTAAATACGTTGGTGAGTACAAGGACGGCAAACGCAACGGGCAGTTCATAGTCACCTATGCCAATGGCAGTAAATACGTTGGTGAGTACAAGGACGACAAGAAAAATGGGCGAGGCATAAAGTTTCTAGCTAACGGTAAAGTTGACCAATCGGGTATCTGGAAAGACGGCGTTCTTGTCCAGTCAAAATTTATCGATGTAGCTACATTTACACGAATTCCGAATCTCTCCAACAGCGCCTCTAACCAAGCGCAACGTCGCAAACCTGAAGAGCAGGCAAAGCAAGATCAGGCTGAAAATGAGGCGTTGGCTACAGCTCTTAATTCCGCATTAGCCAAAGCCGTGCGCAAGCAAAAAGAGTTGGAAGCCCAATTGGCCGCAGCGCAGCAACAAACTCAAGTCAAACCCGCAGCTCCCATCGGACCTCGCTTAAGTGTCCACGCCATCGTTATCGGTAACGGTGCTTATCAAGGTAGTGGTCAGCTGGACAACCCCATCAATGACGCGCGAGCAATTTCGGCCAAGCTCAAGAGCATGGGTTTTAAAGTCACCACGATTGAGAATGCCGACCGTACCAAGCTGGTCAGCAGCCTCGTCAAATTTAGCGCGAGTGCTGTTGACAGTGACTTGACCTTGTTCTTCTACGCCGGGCATGGGGTGCAGATATCGGGCAAAAACTACATGTTGCCTACAGACACAAACCTAAATCAAATTGGCGGCGTAGAGCTGCATGGCATCTCGTTGAACTCTGTCGTTGACCGCTTTCTACCGGGCAAGACAAAGTTAGTGTTCTTGGATGCATGCCGAGACAACCCACTATTGCAGGTGGCTAGTAGAAGTGTGAGCCGTGGTTTAGCGCCGATCAGCGTGTCGCAGGGTACGTTGATTTCATATGCAACGAAGGACGGCTCGGTGGCAGCAGACGGCAGCGGTAAGAACTCGCCATTCACTAAAGCCCTGCTGCAGCACATCGATAGTCCTGACGATATTGCGGTTGTGTTGCGAAGAGTGCGGGATCAGGTGATGAGGGAGACCGGTGGACAGCAGCAGCCTTGGGAATACGGGTCCTTGTCTGGCGGCTCGTTGATACTGTCGGCGATAAGGGCAAAGTGAACCAACAGTTGCCAGCCTAACGGCCAAACCGCCTTGCATTACCTAGAAGAAAAACTTGGTTTCAAGATGGGACACATCACGCCGGACTGCCTTAGAGGATTTGGTCAGCTTCTGCAAAACCTATCACCCCAGTACAGGCACTAGCATTGGGAATTTAGACTCCATGTGCGCGTTGTAGCCCATCCAGAATGTGCTCCCATCTCCCCCGGCAAGACACCCCATGAGTATCGGTGTTACCCCGTCTGAGACTAACTTATCAACGTAGCTTCTCATTGGCATCCCGTATACCGCGTACTTAACCTCTCCACG
>ENA-OWPI01003993-OWPI01003993.1-marine-metagenome-genome-assembly--contig:-NODE-3993-length-12085-cov-8.129747_pt1 | contig 12085 bp, 8 predicted proteins | sample MGYA00238138_ERZ651775 | MGnify/ENA primary metagenome ERZ651775 (study PRJEB26906, sample SAMN06265043) | marine metagenome | isolation source: Helgoland LTER site | place: Germany:Helgoland, sampling...
ATCGCCTCGGACCTGGACGCCTCCAACCCAGCCCGAGCACCTGCATCTGTGGGGCGTTCTACCTTCGCAAACATGCTTAGGATCGCTGTCAGACGCTCAGGATGACCGAGATCGTGCGCTGTCTGCGCTCCTGCGATCTCATACAGCGCCTGCATGATGGCGAACTGGTCGACCGGATCAGCGAGGATAGTGACGCTGTTTGCGCAGGCAGCACCGCCCAACATGCTTCGGTTAGCGCAGCGGTAGATGTACCGCTCACCCCTGCGCTCAGGCGTCAGTGCACCTTCACAACCAGAGCACCGCAACACTGAGCCAGCGCTCAGTAGCGTGGTAGCTGGCCTACGTGCCGTCGTAGCACCTTTGCGGGAGTCGATACGTGATCGCAGTTCTCGCCAACGCTCGGCCGTGATCAATCCGCCATCTTCCAGCCCTGCACAGGGTGTCAGCGTGCCATCGTCCAGCTCGATCAGACCAGCTATGAGGGGCGAACGAAACGCAAGCCGCAAGGATGAACCTTTAAACATGTTGCCTAGACGAGTGCGATGGCCAGCAGCGTTCAGCGCAGCAGCAGTAGCCCGCAGCGATAACCGTTCATCGACATAGAGTCGAACAGCGTCACGCATGACCGCAGCTGCTTCAGGCTCGATCGTCAGCCCGCCTGTAATCTCCTCAGACAGCACGTAGCCCGTCGGCGCTCGACTGCTCATGAACCGGCCTGCTGCACGTTGCCTAGCCTTACCAGCTTGAACCCTCGTACTCTTCTGAGCCGATTCCTCGTGCGCCATCGCAGCCATCAGCGTCAACATGACTAGCCCGCCATGCTCCGTGTCAATCGTTGGCGTGACGATCCGCAAACGGCGCTGCTCGATTAGTTCAATCCAACCAGAGAGGTCTGTTAGGCGTCTCGTGAGCCTTGATATCTCCCAAGCCACCACAGCAGTCCCAGGATTCGCCACCACGTACGCCCGCAGCGCATCGAGAGCAGGCCTGGCAGCGCCAGAGTAAGCAGACACGCCAGCACCCTCAGCGAAGACTTCGACAACGGTCAGCCCTCTAGCCTCAGCCAGCTGGCGGCACACGTCCTCCTGGTCGCTGAGCGTGTGATCAGCACCGCTCCGCTCAGCGGATAGACGGGTGTAGATGACTGCGTTTTGTGTCATGACGGACACCATAGCGCTAAAGTGGGTTTACGGCATGTCAACCTGCATAGAACACTCCCCCGAGTTGACGTTCTACACAGATCATCGCGGGCGCGTCCCTACAAGCACAAACGGTTTGATGGTTAGCGAGAGCCGTGACGACCTTGGCCGCCCCGCAACGACCAACCCATGTGGACACTCAGCGAACAACCCTGCCCCCCGTTCTGGCACCACACAAGCAGTCAGATACGAAGCCCCACGAAATGGCCGATTCTCGACAGCAAGAAGAGGGTGGTGGTCTATGAGGAATTTTCGGCAGCGTTAGCGGCTGCGGTTGCGGCGGCTAGTACTTGCTTTGCAGAGAGGCCAAGAGCTGACGCCGCTGACGCGACGTCGTCCCATTCGACGCTTCGGTTGACCGGTTCGTTGTTCAGGAATGCCGTCTTCACACCGATGGCATGGCCCCCAACGTTGACGGTCGACTGGGACCTATCGAGCACATGTCGTTGCACCTGGACCTCGCGGATACCAATGGTGGTCGTTTCGTGAAAGAAGACGGTCCGAACCCTTTCAGCACTCTCCGGTTCGCACAACGCACTCAACTGGAAGGCCGGGCGGCCCTTCTTCATCACGATCGGCGTAAGCCACGCGTCGAGTGCACCAGCGGCGAGCAACGTGTCGAGGACATGTGGCCACAGCCGGGGATCCATGTCATCGATGTTGGTCTCATAGAGCGTGGTCATCAGTGCCGAATCCTGAGTGGTGAAGGTAAAAGACTACTGTTTCCCTGTCGTTGGTCCGGCAGATTCACCAGACGATTATCTGGACGTTGGGTTTGGCTACCAGCGCCGACGGCGAGCTCTACGCAGCCTCCTTCGCCGAACCTGTCGTCCGCCGGGGCTAGTTCGAGTGGGTTAACCGTCGCTTGAACCCTCGCCATTAATGGCTGTGTTCGAGCAAGCCGCCTTGTTGGGCGATGACCAGAAGCACCCCGAACAGCAAGCCGCCAATCACAATGTTGCGCACCGAACGCCGGCCCGTCTCCGGATTATGGATCGCTGGCAGCGTGTCGACGGTAGCCACGTACAGAAACGTGCCCGCCGAGAACAACAGGGCCAGGGCGACAAGCTTTTCGGCCGCCTGGTCGAGCAGCTGGAACGACAACAACGTGGCAATAGGTGTAGCAATCGCGAACATCAGCAGTTCGCGATGACCACGAGATGCCTTTTCGTGCATGGCAAACACGCCAAGGCTGAATGCTGCCGGAACTCGGTGCAAGATTACGGCAACCGCCACCAGCAACGAGAACGACGACTCGCCGGTTGCTGCGGCGGCGCCAATCGCGATCCCGTCGGCAGCCGCATGCACCGACAGACCAACCGCAAGCACGGTCGACGACGTTGGGTGATGCACATGTGCGTGCCCGTGTCCTTCGACGTGATCGTGATGTTCTTCGTGGACGGCGTGACCGATGCCAAATCCTTCGAGAAGCAACATGACCATGAAACCAAGCAGGATTGTGAATCCAAGAACCACGGGTTCATACACAAATGCCTGGTCAAGTCCTGCCTCATGAGCGACCTCGGCAGCGACATGAAATCCTTCAGGGACCACGATAAGAAGGGCCGACGTCAAAAGCAGCCCGGAAGCAACACCAGTCAGGTCTTCGAGGGCCTTATTTGAGAGCTTGCCGGCTAATGCCCTGGGTGCGTATCCACCTGCCAACGACAGCACAAATATGACGGCGGCAATGACCAGCGTGACTCCCATGAATTTCCGAGGTTAGCCGTATGTTGGCGGTCGGCGGTCCGCCCGAGGTACAGCTTCTTCAACGGGTGCGGCTGCGGCCAAAGGAGGGTCTTCGCTACCGCAGGCCGAGACCAGCGGCACACCAAAGAAACGCCCACCTGTTCTCCCGTGCAAAGGCAGACTGACGGCACGTTGGCCCGACGTATTTCGGGATGGCGTGCACGGGTGAAGTCTTGTCTGGTTGCGTCCGGTTCGTAACACGGCCCCGTCTGACCTACCGAGCGGTGGTAGTGGCGGCAGTGGCGGTTAACCACATGCGCCGCTGACCAGAATCTCCGTGACCTTGTCCACATCCAGGCCGAGGACCTCGGTCAAGACCTCATAGGTATGTTCGCCAAGACACGGCGCAGCCATACGAGGACCATTGCTGTACCCGGTGATTTGATACTGGTGGCCTTCGTACGGCACCTCGCCCATCTCAGGATGTTGCATCCGACGGAAGAAGTCACGGTGCGCTAACTGCGGATCTTGCAGATGATCACTCGATCGCTGCACCATGCCTGCCGGCACTCCCCTGGCCTGCAATAGATCCATCAGGGCCCGAGGTTCATACTGCTCGGTGAACTGAGTCAGACGGTCATTGATCATCGACTCGTTACTGCGGCGACCTTCGACGGTGGCTAACTCGGGATCTTCGGCCCAGCCCGGTTCACTCAGCACCGTGCACAGGTTCCGCCATTGGTCGAGTGTCTCGATGGCGATGGCACACCACTGGTCCTCGCCCTGGCACTGATACGCATCGTGAGGTGCATATGCCGGATCGACGTTGCCATCACGTCGGGCGTTGTGACCCGAAAGCTGAACATCGAGCAGTTGCGGTGACTGAAAGTGCAACGCCGACTCCATCTGCGCCTGATCGATGTATTGGCCCTGCCCTGTGCGGCGGCGATGGTCCAGCGCCGCCAGCAATGTGGTGGTCAAGAAGCGGGGCGCAATCGTGTCGGTGTACGCGTTCCACGGACCTCCAGGGTTGCGATCATCCCACCCGGTCATCTCGTAGAAACCACTGATTGCAGCCGCGTGATAGCCATACCCGGCCAGTTTCGAAACCGGGCCTGTCTGGCCAAACAGGCACGTGGTGGCCATGATGATGTCGGGATTCACCTCGGTTGCTGCGGTGTACCCGAGCCCGAGTCGATCCATGGTGCCCGCCGTGAACGAGTCGAGGGCAATGTCGCACCAGGCAAGCGCCTTGCGGGCGACGTCAACTCCGACCGGGTTTTTCATATTGAGCTGCAGCGACAATTTGGACGTATTGAATGCGCCGAAGAACTGACACCGGTTGATGCCAGGTACGTCGTCGGTGAACGGCCCCACAAGGCGTAGTCGATCTGCAGGCGCGTCGCTCTCGATGCGGATGACCGTCGCTCCGTGATCCGCCAGGGATTTGGCAGTAATCGGTCCGACGCCGATCCACGAAAAGTCGGCGACCTTGACACCTTCGAGTGGCAACGCACGTTTCGGTTCAGCCGGCACCGTGGGCGGCCTAGATTCAGCAGGAAGAGCGGCAAATACCTCGTCTGAATGTTGACCGACGAGCGGTGCCGGCAAGGACCACGAGAGCGGCGAATTGGAGAGTTTCACAAACGCTCCAGGTGCGCGCATGGCCGTGCCGTCGGGCAGTTCTATCTCGTCCCAGTAGTCGCGCACAGCGAGCTGAGTCATAGCGACGGTGTCTGCTGCAGTGTTTACCGGCACGAGGGTCAGTTTGCGTTCGATGGCTCCAGCGAAGATCTCGGCCTTGGTCAGTTGGCGCGTGAATTCGGTGATCTTTGTCCGCAACTCGTCAACGTCGATGACCGTCGGTTGCGCACTAAGGATGCGTCGTTCATAGGTTGTCCAGTCTTCCGAAGCGACCCATGCATCGGTCACGGTCCCTCGTTCCTGCATCCATGGGATCAGACCGAGGAGGGTGGCCCCCATGAAGAACATGCAGATCTCGCCATCGGCACACGGGTAGACGAGTTCGGCGGTGATGGTGCTGAGCTGCAACGCTGTGCCGCCTCGTTCCAGATTACGACCGTCGATCGCTGAGCTGATCATGGCGTTGAGTCCGGTCCAGAACACTGCCGTCTGCACTGACATGTCCACGAACTGGGCTTCGCCCGAGGCTTGTCGCCGCTCGTGAGCCACCATGGCGCCGAGTGCGCTCTCGGCAGCGGCGTGGTGCCAGGTCTGAGGGACGGTGATCCGCACCGGACGGCGATCTCGATCACCATTGAGAGCCATTGACCCGCCCATCGCCGAAAGCGTGAGATCGGTCGCCAAATGGTCTGCATACGGACCGGTCTGGCCGAACGGCGAGAGCGCTACATACACAATGTCTGGCCGAACGGCTTTGATCGCATCGAACCCCACGCCGGCTGCGTCAGCAACTCCAGGACCGGCATTCTCGAAGACGAAGTCGGCGGTTGCAGCCAGCGTCAAAAAGTCAGACAGGCCCGATGCATCCTCGAGATCAAGCACAACACTGCGTTTACCCCGGTTGTAGGCCTGAAACGGCAGGCTCGTGGACGCTGCGTCGCCCGCCAATGGCGGCAACAGACGAGACCGGCTGCCACCTGGCGGTTCGACCTTGATGACGTCGGCACCCATACCAGCAAGCATGAACGTGGCGAGCTCTGCTCTACCGTCAGTCAGGTCGAGAACTCGATAGGGCGCAAGTAGTCCAGTCACGCCCTAACCATGTCAGCTACGCGGCTGCTTCGGCAATTGCGTGACGTCGAGACCCGCCGGCAGAGAGCAAAGCCAGCATCACATGAGCTAGGAACGAGCAATCTCCGGTCGGGGCTGCTGCGCCGTTGTGTTCTACTTCTTGACCTTCTTGACCGCTACCTTTCTGGGTGACGCCTTCTTGGCCGCCAGGTCGGCTTCGAGCCCGGATCGGGCAGCAATCATGTCTTCGACATTGGCCGAACTCGCTTCGATGCGGTTCGACACCATCGCCGCCGAACCGCATCGACGGTGGCGACTGGGGTTCGGCCCACTCGGCACCGGTGCCTCGAACAGGCTCGCTATCTCCGCGATGTGGAGGTCGACCAGGTGCCCGAAGTCCGGCACCAGATAACGATCAGAAATCAGCCCGAAATCGAGTCGGTTCTTATAACTGTGGACGGTGATATTCAGGCCAATACCGTCGCCGATGGTCGACACCGGAATGTATGCGTCGAGCTTTGCACCAGCGAAATACAAATCCTCGCGTGGACCGGGAACGTTCGAGATCACCACGTTGATAGGCGAGTTGACGCGATCAGTCAGCTTAAGCCGAGAGACGAGTCGGAGCGCTGACGCGGCGATGACTGGCGACGTGAGATCAGTGACCTGCGAGATCGCATCGGCAGGGATGAGATCAAACTGATATTTAGCAACCTTCATTGCCTCGCGGCACAAAGCCACCCGTTCAACCAGATCGGCACAGTTCGTTGGCAGGCCTGCCACGATGGCAGACACCCGATTAGTCCACGGATCCTCTTCTTCGCCGGTACGGATGGATACCGGCACCATTGCCCGCAGCGGGCCTTCGGGAAGTGCATCGTGCTCAAGCAAATAGGCACGTAGTGCACCGGTACAGATGGCCATGACGATGTCGTTCAAGGTGCCGCCAGTGACGTCCTTGAGACGTTTGAGGTTTGCGAGCGACGGGGAACGCATGGCAAATTGGCGATGGGGCGAGATGGCCTTATTCCACGGAGTCGGGGGTGCCGGTGACACCGGCAAGCTCACCGACTCCCGGCGATCGTGCGTCGGGTCTGCCATCTTTGTCAACGCACCAACACCATCGCGGGCACGACCAGCAACATCGCTCACGCTCTTGATACCTGCAGCATTGGCGACGTCGCGCAGGAGACCCAGTCCGAGTCGTACGCCCTTGACCGGGTTGGTCACCAGGTGCATAGTCGCCCGCTGCAACATCTCGGCCTGGCTTGGTGGTTCCTCGCCTGTCCACGGTTTCGACTTGTACCCGTACTCGGCATCGGGTGTGAGATCGGTGAACATACGCCGCATGATCACGCCCGAGGCACCATCGATCGTTGCATGGTGGGTCTTCTGCAGTAGCGCCCACCGGCCGTCGGCCAGACCCTCGAGCACGCAGGCCTCCCATAACAGGCGAGAACGGTCCATCTTTCGACCAACGATGCGAGCAAGCTGGTCAGCAGCCCCTGGCGGCGCAAGACCGATATGGCGGACGTGATAGTCGAGGTCGAACTCGTTGTCCTCGACTCAATACGACCTGTCGAGTTCAAGCGGGACTTCGACGACCGCACGCCTCAGCGGCTCCAGATGTCCGACCATGATCTCGAGTCGTTTGCGGACCTCTGTGAATGGTTCAAATTCGGGCGACGGCCGTTGATAGATACTGAGTCCATTGACATATCCGTACGTGTTCGGGCTCTCCATCAGCAGAAAACCCACGTCGACACCCGTTAGTTGCTTCATTTCGACCCTTGCCTTGCGTCGCACCATCATGGCTCACCAAATTGCAGCCCGTCGCCCGCGCCGTTGTTAGCCGTTGTAATTGAGCCCCAACCCAGCGACCTCCCACGGGACCTTGGCCAGCTGACCTGTGGACGACAGCGTGATGTACGCCGTGCGCAAATCAGTTCCACCGAAGCAAATATTCGTCGTCACACGGTCGGGCATCGGCACGAAGCCGGGCTCGCCACCGGTCGGTGACAGGATGGTGATGCCACCGTCGATGATCGTGGCCACGCACACATTGCCATCGGCGTCGATCGCGAGCGAGTCGAACATGAAGTAGCCGTCGCGCCCACCGAGTAAACGGCCCCCGTCTGGTTTGTCCCGACGCTGCCCTAACAACTCACCTGGGCCCGCGAGTTCGTAAGCCCAGACCTGCCCGGTAGGTGTCTCCGCGATGTAGACCTCATCCTCGGCAGGCGAAAGGCCGATGCCGTTGGGCCCTTCCATCGGGAAGATCATCTCCTGGATATGTGAACCGTCTGCTTTGGCATAGAAGACACCGGTCCGGTCCTGGAGACGGTCCTGAAGCTTGCCATGATCGGTGAACCAGAATCCGCCATCTCGGTCAAAGACCAGGTCATTCGGTCCGCGAAGCTGTACATCACCTGCGTGGGTGTAGAGCACTTCGAACTCACCGGTGTCGAGGTCAACACGCTGGATGCTGCCGCCGGTGTACCCATCAGGCATGTGACCGGGGTATGTCTTACCTCGTGCCTCGTGGAACTTCATGCCGCCGTTGTTGCAGACATAGACCTTGCCATCGGGTCCTATAGCAGCCCCATTGGGTCCGCCTCCGAGGTGGGCGATCACTTCAACCGAGCCATCTGGGTCCACTCGGCTCAGCGTCTGGCGCGCAATCTCGACCAGCACGACCGATCCATCTGCCATGGCAATAGGGCCTTCGGGGAAACGTAACCCGGTGGCCATGATTTCAATTGCGGTGTCGTCTGTCATCGTTTCATCGTCGCGCGACAGTCCACCCGGGCGTTACTCGGGTTATCCGTCGAACCAGCCCTCGGTCTTCAGTTGTTGCCAGATCTTCTCCACAGCAGCGCCACCATTGCGGAGCACGCGCTGTTCGTCGTCGACCACAAGAGACCCGTTCCGGACTTGGAACCGGCCATCGACCATCACGTCGCGCACACAGCGCCCATGGGCATAGAGCAGGTTGTTAAGGGGTTCTTCAGGCACTACTCCGCTTCCGACCAACAACCCGGTCACATCGACGGTGACGAGATCGGCCTTCGCTCCCGGCCGAATCCGCCCGAGGTCTGAACGACCAAGCCCATCCGCAGCATTGATGGTGGCTGCTCGGATCGCATCCCAGATAGTGGGTCGAATCAACGGACGTCCCGAATCAGCAAGCAAGTCATATCGGGCCTGGCCGTACAACACTGCGAGTTTGATGTTCTCAAGATGGTCATTCGAATGGGTGTCGATACCGATGTTCGTTCTGACCCCCGCGGCAAGCATCTCTGTCCACGGTTGGGTGCCACCTCCTGCTCCGCCAGCCGACGGATTGTGGACATACGTGGCGTTCTTGTCACGAAGAATCGCCGGATCGTGATCGAGGTCGGCGCCATTCATGTGAGCTGCAAGCAGCGGCCCGTCGTAGAAGCTGAAGTCATCGATCCACTCGGCCGGGCGTTTTCCCCACAACCGGTCCACCGTTTGCGTCTCGGCGGGTCCCTGGGACAGATGGATATGTATGCCATTGCCTAGTTCATGCGCTGCACGAGCGAAGGCTCGCATGGTCTCGGGCGTCTGGGTATCTGTTGCGTGGACACCCATTTGTGAACGGATGCGGCCGTCTGCCGACCCGTTTACTTTGCGGGCGAAGATCAATGCCTGCTCAATCTCGTGAAGCGAATTCGGAACCGAATCGAACAGCACCTGGTCGTCGGTGCGGCGCCAGATCTCAAACAGCCGCTCGATGCCAGGAACCATCGCGCTGGGGTAACCCCGCACACCCCACTCGCTCGCGATCCGAACGTAGGACTGCATCTGGCGCAAGCTGAGGGACATCTCGACCTGCGTCGTACAACCGCTGCGTAATAATTCTGCAAGATTGTGGGCGGTCACGGCATCGAGGTCAGCGTCGTCGAGACCTTCGGCTAGTTCAAGAGGACGCCCGTAGTTGCGTCCTCCTTCGATGATGCCTCGTGTCACCGTGCCACCTGCCACATGGGTATGGCCCGAAATGAACCCCGGCAGCAGAAGGGTCCCTGGCGCTCGGACCCGCCGATCGCGTCTCGCCCGCCGGCGAGGCACTATTGCCGTGATCACGTCACCTTCGACAACAACAGTGTGATCCCGAACAAGCTGGAGTTCATTCTTCTCGGTGCACTGGAGCACCCAGCTAGGTTCGATCAGAATCGGCCCCGATCGAGCGTTCATACCCGCCGTCCGCAGCCAGGAGCGCCCCTTCGACATCATGTTTTTCGCGTGACCACGGGCAAAGGACGGCGCGCTGGACGCACCCACGTCGGCGATGCTCTGGGCCGTTGAGCCGCACAGAATACACATGTTCGTCACCCCTCTGAATCTGCTGGGACCTTCAGCGCGGCCCTCATTGGTGTTGCTTCACTACTGCGCGAGACTATGACCTATGCATGACCCGAGCGTGCACTCGTCGCGTAACCAGTTCGATTCTCCACCTACCGACGGAAGGCGTTGCTGACCATGGATCTGGCCCTGATTCTGGTTGCGTTCATATTCGGATTCGCAGCCAACACCATAAAGCTGCCGCCGTTGGTCGGTTATCTGGCTGCCGGTTTTGTTCTCCATGCCTGTGGGTATCACGCCACCGACGCTGTTGATTTGATTGCCGACTTCGGAGTGTTGCTCCTGCTGTTTGGTATCGGCCTCAAACTGCAACTCACCACGTTGGGCCGGCCAGCGGTGTGGGCTGGAGCAAGCATTCACGCTGCGACTACCACGGCTTTCATCGGAGGTCTGCTGCTCGGCCTCGGGGCTCTCGGTCTGCCGCTCGCAGCCGGGCTCTCGCTACAGCAGGCGGCCGTGGTCGGATTTGCTTTCTCGTTCTCAAGCACCGTCTTTGCAGTGAAGGCGCTCGAGGAACGCAACGAGGCCACGTCATTGCAGGGCAGACTCGCGGTCGGCATTCTGGTTGTTCAGGACATCTTCGCTGTTGTCTTTCTGACTCTGACAGTGGAGACGCCACCATCGATCTGGGCGATTCCCGTCGTCCTCGGGGTCCTCGCCGCCAAGCCGGTGTATGGCTGGCTACTGAACAGGGCTGGCCATGGCGAGCTGTTTCTCCTGTTCGGCTTAACCCTCGCCATAGCAGTCGGGGCCGAATCGTTCGCCGAGGTAGGGCTGAAACCCGACCTAGGCGCACTGTTGATCGGTCTCACCCTGGCCAACCATTCCCGAGCTTCTGAGCTTGCAAACACTCTGCTTGGGTGTAAGGACATCCTGCTGATCGGATTCTTTCTCTCGATCGGTCTCGAAGGCACGCCCGGTTTGGCCGAAATCAGCGTGGCACTTGTTGTCCTGCTGGTTCTACCTCTCAAAGCAGCCGGCTTCGTCTGGCTCACATCGCGGTTCCGATTCCGTGTCCGAACTGCGTGGCACACGTCAGTCACGCTGGCCACCTATAGCGAGTTCGGACTCATTGTCGCCGTCGTCAGCGTGAACCGAGACATGATCGCCCCCGAGTGGACCTCGGCGATTGGTGTCGCCGTTGCGTTGTCCTTCGCTCTAGCCGCACCATTGAACACTGCCAGGTACGCGGTCTTCACTCGATTGTTCAACCAGTTGGCTCGCCTTGAGCGCACACCGGTGCAACCCGACGATGAACTGCTCGACCCGCTCGGCGCAGAAATCATGGTGTTCGGCATGGGCCGCGTCGGCGTTGGTGCCTTCGACGAACTCGCGACCCGTCGAGCTGACATGGTCCTCGGTGTGGACCGCAACGAACGAATCGTTCGAGCCAACCTCGCAGAAGGCAGACAGACGATCCGGGGCGATGCATTGGACATCGAGTTCTGGGAACGGTTGCAGCTCGACGAACGCATCGATCTTGTGGTGCTTGCCATGAACGACCACACCGCAAACGTCGAAGCGGTCCGGCGCGTCAAGGATTATCTACCAAGTGCCCGAATTGCGGCCATCGCTTCGCACCCCGACGATGTACGTGAACTCGAAGTTGCGGGCGTCGATGTCGCCCGTAACTTGTATGACGAGGCCGGCCAAGGTCTTGCCGACGATGCGTACGATCTGCTTTACCGCAAAGGTCAGCCCTATACATGAGTGACCGCTTCGGGAGAATTCCCGGTCGAGGTCGTGGATCAACGCGTTTCGGGTTCGGCAACTCCCTAACCGCGTTAGCTTTTCATGCCCGGCGGGAAGTTCACTGGCAGGACGCGTGGTCCGCGGACCTGACCACCGGCCCAGGACATTGGTTCACCTTCGGTCACCGAGAACTCAGGAATACGTTCCATCCATATCCGAACCGCAGTGGTCATTTCTAGACGGGCAAGGTTCGAGCCGGCGCAACGGTGAATGCCTGAGCCAAAGGCGATATGGCGATTCTTGGCACGGTCGATGATGAAGTCATCAGGGTTCTCGAACTGTTCAGGGTCGTGGCAGGCCGCAGGAAAGTTCATGAGCACCTTGTCACCTGGTTTGATGTG
>ENA-OWPI01004002-OWPI01004002.1-marine-metagenome-genome-assembly--contig:-NODE-4002-length-12067-cov-12.009341_pt1 | contig 12067 bp, 14 predicted proteins | sample MGYA00238138_ERZ651775 | MGnify/ENA primary metagenome ERZ651775 (study PRJEB26906, sample SAMN06265043) | marine metagenome | isolation source: Helgoland LTER site | place: Germany:Helgoland, sampling...
CTTCGTCGTCTTCGTCGACTTCGTCTTCGTCGTCTTCGTCTTCGTCGTCTTCGTCGTCTCACCTTCAATTTGATATCAGTGGGGACACCATATGCACTGTACCGTCCGAACTCCCCAAGAACTGCATTCAGGAAGAAGGAGTCTTTCAGTTGTTCGATGCTCTTCCCTCCACAGCTAGCAACGACAAGAAAAGCGCCGTCGCCTGTCCTCCCATCCCGACACTCCACGTCGAATTGGCTACCTGTCGCTACTTTCCAGGGGCTGCTGAAAGATACGAGAACTGGTTTTTCGTCACTGTGCGCGACATAGTCCAGGCAACAATTAGAATAAATTTAATTAAAAATTAGAAATTTGAACGATGAACATGGTCATAATTCTCACCTGTCAATTAAAATTTCTGCAGAGACCGTTTTACTCCTCTTGTCATACAAGACCTCAGAGCCGTCCCTGATATTGACACCAGTTTTAGGACGAGATTTGCCGGCCTGACCGGAAACTCCCATTGGAGTGGAATCCATCCCGGTGCGCAGGAAGTTTTCTGTGTCCACGCGGTCCTAAGAAAAGTGCAAAAAGAAGAAAATGTTAGTTGATTGAAACGTGCTCAGGAGGACACTCACACCCGAACACACACTCTCACCTGCAAATCAGTGCGGTCTGCATTCGCTACGCTGGGATAAATAAGCTGATGAGTGAGCGTACCGCCCACAATGTTTCTGAGGAGGATTCTCCGACTTGTTGTCGACAGAGTAGGGGGGGATGTGAAGAGAGCAGAAGTTGTCAAAAAATCAGAAGAAGTCCTCACGGAGGGCAGAACACCCCGATTTAAGGGAGCAAATATAAACGCACTTCCTACAGTTAGTACGGCAAGATTAAGTGTCATATGCATACTGTCACTAGTGTCGTTGGAAGGAATTGGTAATATTTTGGGGAAGAACGAAGAATCAGGGTGTGTCACTTTTTTGTTAGGTGTTGAAAGGTAGTTGCAATTTAGCTATACTCCTACAGAAACACGTACAAGAACGTGTGAAGGCAGGGAGAACAAAAAACAAGGGATATTTTCCGACAGCGCTTCGTACACACTCTTTTTTGAGGGCACTTGATAATCGCGTTTTGCCAAATTAACACATATCACAGAAGAGGATACTGTATAATTGACCTCTCGAATTCCAGACAATGAATAGACTGAGACCTATTTTCCGTCGTCCAAGAGTCGTATCCTCTTCTCTGGCATCATTTAATCCTTCCTCATCCCTCGTCCCCACCCCCTGCTCCAACCACACACCCTCCTTTCTCAAACCAGAAACCGCCTCGTTCCACTCCACGCCCCACTTCAACGACGATGATACGCGCATATATGCTGGCGGTGTCCCATTGCAACTGACAACTGACCTGAACATATATGAGCCTGAAAGTGCCCCAGCCACCTTCCCCGTCTTCCGGCTAATGGACGAGGATGGCACCCCCCGCGATGTAAGTGGAGCCCGAGTTGTGCTACGGCACACTTACTTGCAGACGCTCTAATCCATCCCCTTTACTCTTCAAATCTACTAAACTAATTTAATCCAATTCAATCCAATTCCCTTACAGCAAGATGTCTTTGACTCCAATCTCCCTGCCAATTTGGATGAAGAATTGGCAGTGAAAATGTACCGCACCATGATTAGGTTAGAAACTATGGACACTATATTCCAAAATGCTCAGCGCCAAGGCCGAATTTCTTTCTACATGACTTCTAGCGGAGAGGAAGCGACACACGTCGGGAGTGCAAGTGCACTGAATCTGAAAGATGTAATATTGGCGCAGTACAGGGAGACAGGCATTTTAATGTGGAGGGGTTTTACTCTGCAGCAGTTTGCGGATCAGTGCTTCTCTAACGCTGGGGACCTTGGCAAAGGTCGCCAAATGCCTGTCCACTATGGTTCCCGGGCTTTGAACTTTCATACCATCTCTTCGCCCCTCACAACGCAGCTGCCGCAGGCGAGCGGGGTGGCTTACGCGCAGAAGATGAAAGCTCGCCGCGAGGGTAAGGACAGGGCTGATGGTGTCACTGTTGTTTACTTTGGGGATGGGGCGGCCAGTGAGGGTGACTTCCACGCGGCATTGAATTTTGCCGCAACGCTTGATGCACCCTGCATCTTCTTCTGCAGGAATAACGGTTTTGCCATATCTACGCCTGTCAAGGACCAATACCGTGGAGACGGAATTGTAAGCAGGGCGAAGGGATATGGGATACCGGGAATCAGGGTCGATGGGAATGATCTCTTTGCTGTTCATGCAGCTACGAGGGAAGCCAAGGAGTTGTCGCTGTCTCAGAATCGCCCTGTACTGATTGAGACTATGAGCTACCGCGTTGGTCACCATTCGACTAGTGACGACTCCACTCGTTACCGCCCTATTGAGGAGATCCAGAAGTGGCAGGAGGAAGGTAGGTATTAGAGAGTGTAGTTGAGTGGATTGGATTGGAGTGGATTGGATTGGATTGGATTGGAGTGGAGTGGAGTGGAGTGGATTGGAGTGGAGTGTGGATTGGAGTGGATTGGATTGGAGTGGAGTGGAGTGGAGTGTGGTGAAGGGAATAAATCCCTCAATGCGTAAATATAGTTCTTCGGACAGACGACTACAGAAATATCATTTTTTTCTCGTACCCCACGTCTGCCCCGTTTTGAAATTTGCGCAAGATTGACGTGTCCGAATTGCCCTTGGTTGTCATGATTTGTGCCACTGACGAGCAAGCTTCTGTTATTCTAACACCGGATCCACATCACTTTAATCTCACAGACAACCCAATCTCACGCTTCCGCAAGTACTTAACTGGCAAGGAATGGATGAACGACGAGTTGGCGGACCAAATTGCCGACGAGGAAAGGGTCGCTGTACTAGAAGCAATGGAAAAGGCAGAGGCAAAGGGACCTCCAAGCATAGAGAGCTTGTTTGAGGATGTTTACGATGAGAAGACAAATCACCTCCTCAAACAGGAGAGGGAGCTCATCGATCATGTTGCCAAGTATCCGGAACATTATGCTGGAGGACACTAATTACAAAGTGAAAGCTGGACACAACATATACGTACACACAACACTGTTTCTTCTCACTACTTATACTCTGTTGTTACTCTTCTACCGTCGTATCCCATGGCAGCGTGAACATTCCCTTCCATGCCAACACTCCCGTCATCGCACTCCTTCCGCCTCTCTATAAGCTCTTCGTACACATCACACTCGTCGATGTGCGATGATTCAATAGAGCAGGGCTCAATTTTCTGGAAGAGATCAAATTCCCAAAATGCATGTTGTGGGCAGCAATTCCACTTTTTCTCATTCCCACCAAAGATTGGCTGGCCAGGGTGGTATCGGCATTCATCATTTGAGCCGATCTTGTACAATTTCTTGCAACCGTTGCGCGCGCACTTTGCAAACCCGTCTTTTTGTTTCTTTGGAGCAAATGCCGGGATCGCAAGTTGACCAGTCCCACGAGCAAGGGAGGCAGACGCAGTTGGTGCCGATGAATTTTTTGCGTTGTACTCAGCAATGGACTTCATCAGGATGATTGAGGATTGATGCCGAGACAGACGTTTACATTATGGGTTCTGCATCAATGATTGCAAACAAAACAAGTGTTATTTTCTGTGTCTCGAGAAACTGAGTTCAGTAGTTCTTAATCCTTGCCCCTAATAATTTCATTTTTCCGTTTGAGCAGGTCACCAGACATGCTTCGTTTCGCAAAAACCCCTTTGGCTCGTCGCATTTTTTCCGGCGGAACCTGTTTGCAAGGGTCCCGCTGGGTTGTCAGCAGGGGCAACCCTTCCCATTTGCTGGGTGTTGGGAGCAATGCGACCCCGTCTGATTATAGGCCACTTACCACCCATGCGGAGGAGGAAGCGCTGCTAATGACGGCGGAATCAGCACTCGACCGATCCTGCTATTTGACGATCGATTGGAAAAGTGAGTAAGCATGAATGAAAGACATCGAGGAGGCTAGAGACTCCATGTCGCTGAAGAACATTATTACACAGGCAATCGACTCCCCTGTACGCGGCAAATACCACGTAGAAGGTATATAATAATCGACAAGACTAACTCAACTCTTTTCACAGTCAAAGAGTCCGAAAAGGTTCGTGAGGCGATCAAGAAGATGGTTGCAAACTCAATTGGAGCTCTGGCTGTTGTCGACAACTCGGGAGTAATCACTGGGATTGTGAGCGAAAGGGATTACCTCAACAAGGTTGCCTTCTTGGGCAAAACGAGTGATAACACGAACGTGAAGGAGGTGAGTAGATGATTCCTTTAAGATCATCAGTACATCAGTGTGTACGACGCTGCTTAGGGGGGCAGACCCATTTGTTGGTCTTAAAAAGAAAATTGCTGTCTTCAGTCGACTAACCAATCCCCTCGACTAGATCTGTACTTATGGTATAGCAAATATTGTCTCTGTTACAATGCAGAACCCCATTGATGCCTGCATGGAAAAGATGCTCGCCAGCGACGTCCGCCACTTACTTGTAAGGAAATCGAAGTCAGACCCGACTATCGTGGGTATGATATCTGTCAAGGACATCGTGAAATGTACCTTTGAAAAAAACAAAGCTCAACTTGCTCGCTTGGAGGATATCATCATGGTCCAGGAGATTGCGAGGGGGGTTTAGGGTGATAAGATGGAATTGGGGGAGATGTTAGGACAATCAATGTGTGTATCACGAGTGGAAGCTTGTGAAGTTTTACAGAGAAGAGTAACGAGTCGAGATTTGAGAGTCGAGATTTGAGAGTCGAGATTTGAGAGTCGAGAGTAAGATTGATAAAAATTGATCAAAACTTTGTTTCACTGACTGAGGGAAATTGTCACAGTGTGCCCAGAAAATCCTGCTGTTAAATTTCCATTTATTGTCTGCTTTTGCTTGCGATCAGAGAACAACAAGACCGGGACCGGGAAGGACCCTGCTGCGCGCGAATTTGCGCCCCTGTCTACACAACACCGAAAGAACACCTCAAAACCATTTCTTCCAAAGACCAAACAGTCGCTTAGCCCAAATCAAATTTAAAACCACCAATACCGCCAACAAACCATGGAACATCAACTCCACGTAAAGCACAAACCGGGAACTCGTCGTCACCCGAAGTTGATTTAGCCACGGAGACGACTCAAAAAGCACCGATCGGTAGATTACAAAGAAAAATACATACATTCGGAAGTACAAAAAGGAGAGTATGCTGCCCAAATAGATAGCCCATCCACACCTCCGCCACGTCTTCATCCCACCAGTATTGACTCCAATCTGAAGTACACTCAATGAGATCTGAGTGACATCATGGGTGAAGATAAGGAGGGCCCCGAGGCGGCGGGTAGAGGACAGAACGAAGGAGAGGAAGAGGAGGAGGAGGGTAAGGAGGTGGTTGAGGAGGTGAATTCTATTGTTGTAGTGGCGTTGGTGGTTGTGTTCCTCGGTCCTCAAAGACGAAACATTGCTATCAATGTAGCAAAGAAAAAAGAACGAGCGTGCGCGAGTACACGAGTGAATTAGAAATTGTGAAACAGTGTGTGTAGACAGATTGTTTGAGCACAACAACTTACCTCCCCAAGTACATCCTGACTACATTCGTGACTCCAGAAAACAGCACACTGTGGAGATGGTAGCTACCCTGCATTAAATAATACCATCTGAGGCGGGCCTCCATTCCATCAAAATCCCAGTCAACGCCCATCCCGACCCCACCGCCCAGACGCCAGCAGTTCTGGGTGTCACCAGAGCCCAAAAGAGCTGGTGGCCAGAAGGGGTGATGAGAGAAAAGTCGGAGGGGAAGGAGAGTCAGGAGAAAAGAGTACAAAAGGAAAAAGGTTGACGTGGCCAGGCGAATACGAGTGGTTACATCATATTGCTGAGTAGAGGCCAGATTTGAGTTGTCGCCGTGGTGTGTGTACTTGTTGTCGTTGTTGCCATGCCTGAAATTGTGATCATCTTTATTGTCGTCGTCACCCTTCGCTTCGTCGTTGGAGCTGTTAGCTCCTATTCCGCTTAGGCAATGGTAACTCTTCTCCCTCACTAAAATACTTATACGACTACTCTCCACTCGCTTACCCCGAACAAACCACCAAAGAATCGCCCCACGAACAACAACAAGACCAACAGTCCAAGGCAAAACTGTGAAAAGAATCGGACGAAAGAGGCTAATGAAGCCTGACGTCGACGTTGGAAAGATCGGAGAGAGGGAGAGAGAGAGAGGAGAGTGAGCACACGATCCCAAAAGGGGTAGCGGAGGAGCCGAGAAAGCAGTCTGTGCTCGTAATGTCGTAGTTACATGTGGGGGAACATAGTGGCTGTAGTTCATGCTTCTGCACACAATGTCACCCCAGCCACTCCACCATCCGACCACCATCTGCCAGATGCCTTGGTGGGGCGATTTCGTCAGCAGGGCGAGGACAGTTCTTTTCAAGAGAGAGAACATTTTCGGTAGTAACAAGGGGAGAATGTAAAGTGTGAGGGCGAGAGACAGGCGAGACCAACCGGCGTTGCTACTTGGAGCCGAAGGCATGCCATATTTGTCATTGTCCTTTTCCTTCATGTCGTTGAATGCAGGAATGTCAGCTACACTGAAACGACTCGGCGATGTTGGAGGGGCAGGTGGGAGAGGGGATAGGGTGTCACCATCATCTTCAACCGATGGCGGCTGTGAAGAGTGAGGGGCTACCGCTGACGGCAGCATACAGCACCGATGGGGGACAAGGTTCCAGCGGAAAAAGGGTGACTGTTCTCGTCTCTGGGTCGAATATATGTACGAAAAAAAGTCGAAGGAGACTGAAAAATATTAGGAAGGCCGATATTGGGGAGAAAAGACCGCGTTGCGAGGAAAATAAAATACATAAACCACTTTTTTTCTTTTCTTCACGAGAGCGACGTTCCTCTTAAATGTATTGGAACTTACAGCAGAGGAAGTTTTTTTCTGGGATGCTGTCCATTCATATCACACTACTTTTCGCTTGGATTGTTGTGCCTTCTCATGAACTCCAAGTACCACCCACAAACAATTTCCGAAAGAATGAATTTGTTTTTTTTGCGAAGGGTAGCAGGAACGGCAGTGGTAACGACGACGTGATTACCCCCAGAGAAACTGAATTCGGTGCGAAGGGTAGCAGGAACGGCAGTGGTAACGACGATTCCTTTGAGGAAAGTTTCTTACGTTGGGCAAACATGCAAGGGATTCCTCGTGTCTCCTATCAGCTTCGTGAATTTAGTCGGGGTCGTGGGCGCCACAACAGAGTGCGGGGCGTTGCCCTATCGAAACCAACATCCATCTTGGAAGAGAGGAAGGAGACTGTGGTGTTTCAAACTCGTGGCATCCTCTCTGATGACTACTATGCAATCAATAAACTCGACTGGGATACTCGTCTTACGCTGGCGCTTTGGACCGAGATAAGAAAGGGGAAGAAATCTCATTTCTCTGAGTACATCAGTCTCCTCCTGAAAATGGAGGAGTTTGTTGACAGTGCTTATTGTCCTCCCACTTTAGTTCCGTTAAGTCCAAGGCACTGGCCTTCAAACTCGCTATCCTGTCTCCCCAATAATTTTCTTGAAACAATTGATCGTCAAAATGAGGATTGGCGACTTAAATTCGATAATTTGGGCGTTGACAACCACATTTTGGACCTCTCTTATGACCAATTCAGGTGGGGAATGGAGGTGATATACTCTCGAGCGTTTTGTGGAGTATCGACGACGATAACAAAATGGGAAAGGAAATTACTGGCTTTTCAATTTGGGTCTTTGGTAGTTGGTTTTTTTGATGTACTATCCATCCCAGCTGGCTTTCCATCAGATGTTCTCCTTGCTATCTGCGCTGTCGGAGCCTTTGCACCAGTTCTCCGGTATGCATTGCCAGGAAATAATGGTGAAGTCACGGGTTGCTTGCTGCCGGTGATTGATTCTTGTAATCACGACTCCTCTGCTGGCTCCAAAATTTCGTTTGACATTTTGAATCGAAAGTTCTCGCTTTTCTGTAAAGGATCCTGTGTCCGGACAACACCCGGGTTGTTTGACGAGCTTGTCATATCGTACGGAAAGAGGTCCCAAGAAGACTTATTATTGAACTACGGTTTTGTAGAGGACATGCGTCCTGATTGTGAAACGGAGGAAGAATGGAGAGAAGCAGTCTGCAAACATCTGCAAACATTTGGATAAACAGAGACGAAGAAACTTTTAGTAGTTGAATTAAATACTAACTGTTATTTTAAAATAACTATTATTTTGACTGTCTGACCTCCGACCTTCATCACTTAGCTTCCACTTATTTTCCAGAACTCTTCTTTTCTTCTCTCGTCTCAGGACACGAGCCACATTGGTCGCTCATCTCCTTTCAGATGAAAAGAAACAATATTCAGCATGTTGACGATTGACACCACATCGTGGGGCCATTCCTCTCCACACTGTTGACAAACTTCCTTGCGTGTGTCTTTCTCTTGTGAGTTCTCGATTTCAAGTGAAGGCGAAGTTGTGATAGTGGTCGGAGTGTCAGAGTCGCTAGTGTTCCCATTGCTTGGTTGCGATTTTTTCTCTTTCTCACTCTCTCTTCCTTTCTTTTCTTCGTTCTCTTCATCCACCCCCTTTTTCCTCAACATTTTGTCCTTTGACTTACACTTTGGACACCTACTGGACGTGTAAGCCTCGTTGAAAACAACTGCATTAACCCTCTTCCCTCCAGGGAAATAGGAACTAGCACATTCACGAATGACACCTTTCTTCGAGTATCCCCTGTGCCCCCTTCCTCTCAAGTTCACTGCACCGTTCCCAAAAAAAACTGTGTCAACAAACCTATTAGGGCGTTTTTTGATCTTGTCCCGATTTCCTGATAACTCTTTCTTCACGTCATCCGTACTTCTTGTCGCGGTGATACGTGCGAGAATGGCATCTGTTGACTGCCGCATAATCTTCACGGTCACCCTATTACGAAGTTTTTTGGGATTCTCTCGGTAAGCCCGTCTCGCTGGCTCATACTTTGCTACCATTTTGATATACTTTACCATTTTGACAGGGTCGGACGTTCTTTTCGTGCATTCGGCTGATTCGGTCACGTGTTGTTGGTAATCCTTATTATCCTTCCTGTAATTGTTATTGAATTCCGTCGTCTTGTCGTGACCACTACTCTTGTCGACCCAGGCTTTCCCGACAAGGTGGATACCCCCTTTCACATCATTTGTTGTGCAAGCAATAGGGTGTATCTGCCCAAAATCTACTACAGCATGGTTGTTATCCTTGGCATTGTGAAGATCTTTTCCCATTTTTTCTTTTCGCCCATAATAGATGGTCAAATCATCCTCGACTTCGACTTCATCGTTGTCGTCGTTGTTGGTACTCTCCACTGAATTTTCTCCTACAGTTGTATTTGATTTTCTGCGCACAAGTTTCTTAAGGAGGGACCCGTTATTTGCTTTCTGCTTCTTCGCCCTCTGATCATGCTTACTTGCAGGAGATTTTTTCCTCTTCCCATTGATAGAAGTTGTCTTCCCTTTCTCCTCGTCCTCGTCCTCGTCCTCGTCGTCGTCGTCGTCGTCGTCCTCATCGTCGTCCTCGTCGACGTCCTCATCGTCGTCGTCTTCGCTGGCACTGTTGGTCTTCTTTCCGTCATCCATTCTTGAGATACCAGAAGGCGCTTTAGGATCGTAAGTATCAAGATTAGAATATCCCTTCTTGTAAAGAGCCGCATTACCCTGTAATGATTCTTTGTTTTCGAAACTCTTCTTCCCTTCTGTACAATCTCCTTTCTCTTCAAACCTACCCAAATGAAGACGAAGCCCTTCTCCGTCCGTGGAATAGTTCATAACTACATGGGGCTTGGTAGTTCTAAGTCCAACTTTTGATTCCTCCTCGGAGACACTTTCAGAACGCCTTATCAATATCAGTTGGGTGGCAGAAAATGTCTGTTCATTCTTCCCCTTGTCTTTCTTGCCCTTGTCTTTCTTGCCCTTGTCTTTCTTGCCCTTGCTTTTCTTGCCCTTGCTTTTCTTGCCCTTGTTTTTCTTGCCCTTGTTGCCCTTGTTGTTCTTGCCCTTTTTGTTCTTGCTCTCCTCGTCGAATTTCACCAAGACCTTACCCTTCTCAAGGTTCTTTACTACCGTACCCTCCTTACTGGTTGAAAGATGTCGAACAGTATCACCTTTTTTGAACTTGATAAGCCCCATGGTACGTGCTGTCGTTTCGGTGACTGCGACAAAGTTCACATGATTACTCTTCATAGGCAACGGAGAAAATGATTTCATTCCATACCTACCAAAACCTGACTTATGCCTTGCCTTCCAATACAATATCACTTTTTTTTTCTCATCCTTCTCATCATCAGTAAGCTCATCAGTCTTCTTCTTCTTTGACGCAAAATATCGCTTCACCATTTTGTCATCGGTACCACATATTTTGTGGCACTGATTCTCGGCATAATCGCGCTGTTTCTCGACAAATACTGAAATCCTTGCCTTGACAACAGTGACATACTCCCATCCTAACTTCTCCAACATTTTGCAAAGTCCATCAGTGGCTAACTTCTCATAAACGTCATCAATATCGTGAAAGAGGGCCATCACGATCTTAACGGTTTTGGGAAATTCCTTTCCAACAAGACGCATGCTTCTTTTTAGTTCACGCATGAGTTTTTTTTTTCCCCCTTCTTTCTTTTTAGGACCAACAAGGGCGTTGAAAAGATTCAATGCTATACGCCGCACCTCCTGTTTCAATTGGGTGGTACTCTTGTCGTCTTTGCTCTCACTGTTGTCCTCCTCCTCGTCGTCTTCGCCTTCACTGTTGTCCTCCTCCTCGTCGTCTTCGCTCTCACTGTTGTCCTCCTCCTCGTCGTCTTCGCTCTCGCTGTTGTCCTCCTCCTCGTCGTCTTTGCTCTCACCGTTGTTCTCATAGTAAAGACTTTCGCCTTCAGTCTCCCTCGTTACAAGGAACTTTATGAACTTTATCAAAATTCCATGAATACCAACATTCTTCTCAAACGTTGCACCTTTCGCCCCCCAGATACTCATTTTAACACTTGTTGCGTATGTTACTCTCATACTATACAAGACATCTGGGTTCATACTTCGGTTAATATGCAGGTCTTTCCTTGTGGTACCTATCGCTTTTAGGAAGATTTCCCACAATTTCACAAAATGTGGATTTGGCTTTTGACCACTTTCCCTGTTTACCAAAGCAGCCGCGGCTCGATCAACAAAAGTATCTAATGTCATCTTTCCTAGGATAGAGAAGAGGTTGACGACGCCGTCCTCGTTGTCGTCGTCCTCCACCTTGTCGTTGTCGTCCTTCACCTCTTCGTTGTCGTCCTCCACCTCGTCCTCCTCGTCCTCCTCGTCCTCCTCCTCCTCCTCCTCCTCCTCCTCCTCTTCATCCTCCTCCTCCTCGTCATCCTCCTCGTCATCCTCCTCCTCCTCCTCCTCGTCATCCTCCTCCTCCTCGTCATCCTCCTCCTCCTCTCTTAACTTCTTTTCCACCTCAGCATAATTCACTACTCCCTCTTGGGTGAAATACCAGTTCACGAACAGGGCCACCCAAATCATTATCGTGGAGCCATGTTTTGCCGCGGTAGACAATATTTCCAGAATTTCTGGGTCAATCCGGGACTTAGCCGACAAACAAACTGTTTTGCTGCCAACTTGTTCATAATTCAACCCGTTCATGACTTGCACCACACCATTAGCATTGGTTTTCTTTTTCTTCGTCTGGTCTTCGTCTTCACCATCATTTTTTTGGAGCTGTGGATAAAAAATTTCAACAGCATTCCTGCTAGAAATAGTACAGGGGACGCGGGTGCACGAACTAGTGGCATTAGGGTCCTTCTCAGGGTTCACAGTTAACATACGCTCATAAAAAAAGGGCGGCATGGACGCATCCACTTGAGCCTGGTTTCCGTTTACCATGGTCTGTCTGTTGAAGGGTAGAAGCCTAAAACTGTTCACATGATGGGGCCTGTGGAGGGTAGGTAATTATAAAATGGGGGGGTTGCGAAGGAAAAGTAGAACATTCCATGGGTAAAGGAAGCGTTAGCGGCGGCTGTGTTAGTTGAAATTTGGTTAGGGTTGACCTCCATCC
>ENA-OWPI01004005-OWPI01004005.1-marine-metagenome-genome-assembly--contig:-NODE-4005-length-12060-cov-128.835016_pt1 | contig 12060 bp, 9 predicted proteins | sample MGYA00238138_ERZ651775 | MGnify/ENA primary metagenome ERZ651775 (study PRJEB26906, sample SAMN06265043) | marine metagenome | isolation source: Helgoland LTER site | place: Germany:Helgoland, sampling...
ACAAAATGGTTAAATATGATGAGAGATAAACTTGGGTTATATGGTGAAGATAAAGAAGATAAAAATTTAATTATGGAGTTATTAAATTGGATGTATGAAAAAAAAGCAGATTATACAAATACTTTTATTTTTTTGATGAATAAGACAATTAAAAATTCTGAAATTTATGATAATGCGGACTTTGATTTATGGAAAACTAAATGGATGAAAAGATTAGTAATGTTTGGTAACACTCATGATAAATCTATGGAATTAATGAATTCCTCTAATCCAATGGTAATACCTCGTAATCATAAAGTGGAAGAAGCTTTAACATTAGCAAGTAATGGTGATTTAACATTGTTTAATAGGTTAATAAAAATATTAAAAAATCCTTATACAGTTAATAGCAATGATTTAGAATTTATGTCACCTGCTCCACACAGCGATAAAAAATATCAAACTTTTTGTGGAACTTAACTCGTTATAATACGTAAGGTTCTGGTCTAGCTTCTTTACTAAATATTCTTTCAACATTAAAAGCGCTTACATCTATAGTTTGATAAGAACCTGTTGTTATAAGTTCTGTCAAAGCTCTACCAATGCCAGGTGCTTGTTGCAATCCTCTTCCTGTGAAACCCGAAGCCATATATACATTTTCGTATTTAGGATGCTTACCCACAATAGCATTACTGTCTAGTTGGTTATGATCATAAAATCCTGCCCAAGCACCAGTTAATTTAAGCTCTTCAAACATTGGAATTCTTTTTGCTAAAGCTGGCCATACCAACTCCTCAAAGTCATCCCAAGCAGGTTCAAGATTTGTTGCATCAAAAGTAGATTTTGGAGAACCAGCTAAATATTCTTTACCCTCTGGCCTCCAATAAACACCTGTTGTTAAATCAGCAGATAAAGGCATTTCAGATATATACGTTGGGCACTTAACTCTGAAAACAGTGTGTTTTTGTGGAATAACAGGAATATCATTTAATATTTTTTTAGTCCAACAACCTGCAGCAGAAATAATTATCTTAGCATTAATTTCTGATAATTCTTTTACTTCTCCCTTAATAAATTCAGCCCCAAGTTCTGTGGCCTTGCTTTTTAAAGCACCGTGAAACATAAAAGGATCAATCCAACCCTCACTTTTATCATCTGTATAAGTGGCAGTTTCTATACCTTCATCGTTAATGTAAGAAAAAACTTTGGATAATTCTGAACCTTTTATATTTTTTGTTCCAGCACCGCACTCTTTATGGTTTTCTAACGCTCTATACTGTTCCTCTGCATGCTCAGGTCCAAACATTAATAAGTAACCATTTGGTACCATACTAGCTGTAGGATTAGGGTTTTTTTTAGTTTTGAGTAATTCTGGTATTTGAAAAATAAAATCTCTTGCAAATTTACCTAACAAAATATTTTCTTTTTGAAAAAATTGTCTCCTAAAGCCACCCAGAGATAAAGGGAATGAGGCTTCTTTGTATGATGGATCTTTTTCTATAACTTTAACTTTTCGACCTTCTTTAGATAGAAAATAAGCTGTCGCAACACCAATGATACCGCCGCCAATTATTACAACATCGTCCATAATTAATTTAAAATAAATAAACTTAAGTTAAGAATTAATGCGTAAAAACACCAAAGTAAATAAGGAATCATTAAATAATAACTTACTAAAGTTATTTTCTTAAATCTTTGCATTAATAAAATTATTAAAGCTATTAAAATAATTAAAACTAGTAATGCTAATAAAATTTTATGAAAAACAAAAAATACTATACTCCAAGTTGTATTAAAAATTAAATGAACGATATAAATATAAATCGTATCTATGTCTCTTTTTTTACTATGCCAAAAAGACCAAATAGCAATAGTCATCATTAAATATAGTGTTGTCCAAACAGGTGCAAAGACCCAGCTTGGTGGATTGTATGATGGCTTTATCAATAATGAATACCAAGGCTCTTTAAATCCAATAGTTGCAATACCTCCAATAACAGATGCCGAGTAAGTTATTATTGCAAATAATAAAAAAGATAAAAATTTGTTTTTTAACATAATCATATTATACATTACTTAATGAATGATAAAAAAGTAATTTGGATCACTGGCGCTAGTAGTGGAATTGGTAGGTCTTTAGCTCTAAAATTTGCTAAAGAAGGATGGACAGTTGCTGCCTCAGCTAGACGAGAAAACTTATTACAAGAGCTGCATACTGAGAATGAAAATATCCATTCATTTCCTTTAGATGTTACAAATACAGAGCAATGTAAAGCTACCTTCAATGATATTGTAAAAAAATTTGAAAATGTTGAAATTTGTGTATTTGGTACTGGAATACATGATCCAAAATCTGAAAAAAAATTTAACATAGATAAAATAAGAAAAATTATGGAAGTAAATTACTTTGGTACAATGAATTCTATCAACTCAATTTATGAATATTATAATAATAAAAAAAGTGGTCAAATATCTATAATTTCTTCTGTTGCTGGTTATAGAGGGTTACCTGCAGCTGGCGGTTATTGTGCATCAAAGTCTGCACTTACAAGTTTTGCAGAAAGTTTATATTTTGAAATGAAAAGAGTAAACGTGCGTGTTTCCCTGATAAGCCCTGGGTTCATTAAAACACCAATGACAGACCAGAATGATTTTCCTATGCCCATGATAAAGTCACCAGAATTTGCTGCAGAACAAATCTATATTGGTTTAATCAAGAATAAAGGATTTGAAATCCATTTTCCAAAAGCTTTTACCTTTATAATGAAAACTCTAAGAATACTTCCAAGTAGCTGGTATTTTAAGATAGTTGAAAAAGGTATGAAAAAAATTGACTACTAATTTTTCTTAAAGAATACCGTCAACTCACCCACTTTAAATCCAAATTTTGTTAATGTAGCTCTATTGATAGCAACTTGTTCATCTTGTTTAAAAATCCAATCATCAAATGAAACTTTAATATTCTTTCCTTTAAAAGGGACCATTAAATCATATTCAAATTTAAAGGCAGATCCATATTGAAACCCTTTAGCAGTTCCTACAACATCAGGTGCAGATCCTTCATAGTAATTTTGATCAATTTTTTTGATTTTCCATATTCGGTTTTGTTTTTCACCGTCTGTCCAATAGAAATCTTCTTTAAGAGTTAAGATATCACCCTCAAAACTACCAAACATATCAGCTTTAAATTGTCTAGTAACTTTGCCACTTCGATCTTGTAATAGACCCCATGCTTTAACAGGACCTTCAAAGTATTTCTCTATAGTCATTGACGGTTCTGTATTTTTAAAATCTGTCGGTTTCATAGAGTTATTGTTTATACAACTTGCCGTAAAGAATAAAGCAATTATTAATAGCGTTAATTTAAATGTTTTAAAGTTTATCATGTCTCTCCTATTGTTATTTATTTTGTAATGAAAATTGAATTAGATCTATATTTTTTGATTTAAAGCCAGCCTCACAATAAGACAAGTAAAATTCCCACATTTTTTTAAATGTTAAATCAAAACCTTGCTCTTTAATCAAATCCCACTTTTTATTAAATATTTCTCTCCAAACAATCAAAGTATCAGAATAATGATTGGCATATGAATTATATTCATCAAATTTTAAACCATTAGTATCAACATAATTTTGTAATTCATTTCTAGAAGGTAAAAAACCTCCAGGAAAAATATATTTTTGGATAAAGTCTTGTTTATTTTTATATCTATCAAACAAGCTATCATCGATAGTTATAGCTTGAATACCCACTGTGCCTGATGAAGTTAGATTATTCTTGATTGTGTTAAAATAGCTATCTAAATAGTTTTGTCCTACTGCCTCTATCATTTCTATAGACGCTATATGATCATATTTACTCTTTAAATCCCTATAATCTTTTAATTCAATATTTACTTTTTCATTAAGTCCACATTTGTGGATTCTTTCTTTTGCAAATTCAAATTGCTTTTTTGAAATGGTGATACAATCTAATTTAACATCATAATTAGTGCCCAGGTATTCTGCAAATCCACCCCAACCACAACCAATTTCTAAAATTTTACTTCCATTTGTTGGTTTTAAAAGATCAATCAATTTTTGATATTTATTATTCTGAGCATTGAAAAGATCTTGTTTAGGGTTCTCAAATATAGCGCTGGAATAAGTTAAGGTTTTATCAAGCCATAAAGAAAAAAAATCATTTCCCAAATCATAGTGTTTTGCGATGTTTTCTTTGCTTCGGTTTTTAGTATTTTTTATAATTTTATTTTTTAAAAAATTAATGAATGGTAAATCAAAAATACCTGAAAATTTATAAATAACATTTATATTTTTTGCAGTTAACTCAATTAAATCAGATAGGTTATTTGTTATAAAAAAATCTTTCATATAAGATTCACCTAATCCAACACTGCCACTTTTAATCAAATTATAATTAAGGCTTTCATCTTTAATTTCTAAGAAAACTTTTAAATTATCATCAGGATTACCAAATTTTAAAACTTCTCCATTAACTTTTTTAATTTCAAGAAAACCATGCTTAATATTTTTTAATGCACTAAATACGATTGAATCTGAAATTTTATAAATTAACATTAATTCTTAATATATTTTTTAATTTTTACTTAAATGGAAACTTAATTCTTTTTATTTAAAAATTAAATGACGCAAAATTGCAGATAAAATAAGAGGTTTAAGATAATTTATTAGTAAAGTTTAGTCATCAACTTCAGCTAATAAGGATGCATTACCACCCATAGCTGCAGTGTTATTTGATATACTTTGTTCATAACATAGTCTTTTCAGGTATTCAGGGCCGCCTGCCTTAGGTCCTGTTCCAGATTTTTCAAAACCTCCAAATGGCTGTACACCAACAACGGCTCCAATCATATTTCGATTAATATAAATGTTTCCAACTTCTGCTTTGGAAATGATTTTATCAATAGTTTTATCTAATCTACTGTGGATACCTAATGTTAAACCAAAACCTAAACCATTAATGTCATCAATTAATTCATTTAATTCTGAAGCTTTATATTTAACAATATGTACTACAGGACCAAAAACTTCATTTTTTAAATCACTTAATTTTTTTATTTCTATTAAAGTAGGTGGAATGAAATATCCCAAATCATTTTGAAAATTTGTTTGATAAACATTATCAAAATTATCAATATGTTTTTTTATATTGTTATAAGCCTCCTCATCAATTACTGGTCCAATATCTGTTGAAAGTTTTTCTGGATTTCCAATATTTTGAGTATTCATTGCACCAATTAATGTATCTTTAATTTTTTTGTACACATTTTCTTCTACGCATAAAATTCTACAAGCTGAACATCTTTGTCCGGCACTATCAAATCCTGAATTCACAACATCTTTAACAACATGTTCTGGTAAAGCTGAGCTATCAACAATCATGCAATTTAAGCCACCTGTTTCTGCAATAAAATTAGTAATACTCTCTTGTTTTTGTAAGTTTGATTGGATAATTTTTGCTGTATTTAAAGAGCCAGTAAATAAAACATTTCTAAGTTTTTGATCATTAATAACTTTGTTGGAAATTAACGCACCATCACCTAAGATCAGGGCAATTGAATTTTTAGGTAGTCCTGCTTTTAATAAAAGTTTAATTATAAAATATGCTGCATAAGAAGATTGTTCTGCAGGTTTGGTTAAAACAACATTACCAGTAATTAGTGCAGCTATTGTTTGACCTACAAAAATTGCTATAGGAAAATTCCATGGGCTAATTACTAAAGTTAATCCCTTTCCTATTAATCTATATCTATTAAGTTCACCAGTTGGCCCTTTAAGAATTTGTTCTTTAAATATTAAGTTTGCTTCCTTAGAATAGTACCTGCAAAAATCAACAGCCTCTCTAATTTCAGCTATAGAATTTTTAATACTTTTGCCAGACTCTTGTGCGCAAATTTCAATTATTTCCTTAAAATTTTCTTCAATTAAATTAGCAAAATTTAAAATAATTTCTGATTTTTTTTCAATTGGAAAATTTTTCCACGCTATAGAGTAATCTTTGAGGTTATTAATTGCTTCATCTACAATTTGATCTGTAGCAAAATATTTTGAACCTAATAAGGTAAAATCACTTGGTGAAATAATATCGAATTTTTTATCAGATTTTATGTCTTCACCATTTATAATTGAAAATGCATTTATATCATTTAGTTTTTTTATAACTTTATAATTATTAATCACAGATTCTTCACTTATATCGAGGCCTTTTGAATTATCTCTATTACCCAAAATATTCATTGGTAAAGGAATTTTGTCAGTTTTTAACTTATCAAGCTTTAAAAATGGTGATTGAATCAATTTATCAATATCAAAATTTTTGGATTTTAGTTGATGAATAAAAGACGTATTCGCACCATTTTCTAATAATCTTCTAACTAAATATGGCAACAAATCCTTATAGCCTCCTACTGGAGCGTATACTCTACATTTAAAATCAGGTTTATTTTCTAAAAATGAATATATCTCATCACCCATCCCATGCAATTTTTGGAATTCAAAATTAGTGTTTTTAAATAGAGTATGAATATAAGAAATACTATGCGCATTATGAGTGGCAAATTGTGAAAAGATATTTTTATTTACTAACAGTTTATGGGCACAAGCTAGATAAGATATGTCTGTAGCAAATTTCTTTGTAAAAACAGGGTAGTTTTCAAAACCTTCTTCTTGAGCGATTTTGATTTCTGTATCCCAATAAGCACCTTTGACTAATCTAATATTAATTTTTTTATCAACACTTTGTAAATAATCATTGAGCCAATCTAATAAGAAAAATGTTCTTTTTTGATATGCTTGAATAGCAAATCCAAAACCGTGATAAACATTGTCAATTAATTTGCTTTCAATAATATCTTTAAACATGAAAAGTGATAAATTTAATCTATCAGCTTCCTCAGCATCAATACAAATATCTACTTTATTTTCTCTACCTAATTCCACAAGTTTAAAAATTTTTGGTAATAGTTCTTTTTTTAGTAAATCAAATTTGTTTCTTTCGTATCTTGGGTGTAATGATGATAGCTTAATTGAAATACTTTTTTTATGTGGATTTAAACTTTTTCCTGTTTGTAAAATAGCTTCTTCATATTGACTGTAATATCTTTCTGAGTCTTCATAGGTTACTGATGCTTCACCAAGCATATCAAATGAAAAAGTGTATTTATCATTTTTTTTATTATCACTTTTTTTAATTGCTTTTTTTATATCTCGCTCGAATACAAATTGTTTAGCCAAAATATTTATTGCTTGTTTAATGGCATTCCTTAATAATGGTCCTGATAGATTTTTAACCATCTTGACCAAAATATTTTTATTTTCTTGAGGTTTTTCTTCTACTATTTTTCCTGTTAATAAAAACGCTATAGAAGAAATGTTTACGAAAACATCATTTTCATTATTTATGTGTTTATTCCAATCTCCAATAGGAATTTTATCTTCAATTAAATCATTTATAGTTGCAGCATCAGGTATTCTAAGTAATGCTTCTGCTAAACACATTAAAACAATACCTTCGTTACTAGTCAATGAAAACTCATGTATTAATTTAGCAAATGAGCTTACTTCTTTATAATTTATTGCGCTGTCTATGATTTGACGTGAGAGGTTATCAATTTTACTGTGATTAATTTCTGAAAAATTTCCAATGGTTTTTATTAAATGATTATTAACCAATGAAGCTTGGTCGGTATATTTGTGTTTGAATATATCATTCATAATAAATAACTTTGGTGATAAATTAATAGAAAATTAGACTAAAATGCCTAAAAATAATTACTATATTAATCCAAATAAAAGAATTAATTTCTTATTGATATATTTTAGATAGCAAATATTATGGTATAATAACAATTATTGGTAAATTTTACTATGATAGATAAAATAGATAAACAGTTAATCTCACTACTAGCGAAGAATGCACAAACTACACTTAGTGAACTAGCAAAAGCTGTTAACTTATCAATTTCACCCTGCCAAAGTAGAATCAAAAAATTAGAACAACAAGAGTATATTCTTGGCTATCATGCTCATATAAATTTTAAAAAATTAGAAAAAGCACACATAGCCTTTGTTCAAATTTCTTTATCAGATACACGAGCTAAAGCACTAGATCAATTTAATTCTGAGGTAAAAAAATTAGAAGCTGTTGAACAATGCCATATGATTGCAGGAAACTTTGACTATTTATTAAAAGTTAGAACTAACAATATAAACACTTATCGTTTGCTATTATCTGAAAAAATATCCTCATTACCAAATGTTGCATCTACTTCAACATTTGTTTCCATGGAAAGTGTAAAAGAATAGTCCATAAGATAACCTTCATTTAGTAATTCATATTAATTTTCTACAGAAATATTGTTTTTAACTTTAATTTTTTTTTTTATAAATTTAATTCCTTTTGTCCATAATTTAAATGCCTCATAATGTATCGCTATAATGATTTTGAATGTCATTAATGGATGTTTTAAATAAGATTTAAGTAGGTTTCTATTGGTCAATTCACTTTTAATACCATCTTGTGAAGCATATAATACTTTGCCAACTGGATCATTCAGATCAATTATTACAGATATTTTATTACCAGGTTTCAATAGTCTAAAAAAATAAATACAATTCATTTCTATAAATGGAGATACATGAAATTTCTTCTTACACATATGTTGAATCAGATTTTGGTCTTTTTCAGTTTTAAAAACATAAACATGTTGCTCGCCAAATGTGTTTTTTACTTCATATAAAATAGATATTAGATCAAAATTTTTGTCGTAGACATAAAAAACACTTAATGGATTAAATACATATCCAAATATTCTTGGGTAACATAAAAGTTTAATATGAACATCGTTAGTATCAATATTATTTTTTCTAAGATTATCTAAAACCCATTCCTTAAGAGAGCTCCCATCTCTTGCTCCATGGTCTTTATCAAAGAAACTAATAATATTTAGTTTATTGTATGAAAATATCTTTAAAGTTTTGTGTAGTAAATCTATTTCCGATAAATCTATAAGAAGTGAAAATACATTGTAATTAAAACTATGAATTTTGGGCTTAAATCTTTTATGAATTACATTTCCTGTATAAATATAAGAATTTTTAATCATTAAGTGTTTTTAGCATATCAATAGAGGACTTTATTCCATCCTCGTGAAAACCATAACCAAAATAACTACCACAAAATAAAATATGTTTTTTATTTTGAATTTTATGCAGGTTACTTTGATTGGTTAATGCTTCTGTATCGTAATAAGGGTGAGTAAATGCTACTTTTTTAAATATCTTATCATTTGGAATTTCTTTAAATGGATTAATTGTTAAAAAAATATTTCTATCTATCTTTAAATTTTGTAACTGATTTATCCAATATGTTACAGCTGTCTTTTCATTATTATTTGAGTCCATTGAAGAATTCCAAGCACACCATGCTTTTTTATTTTTAGGCATAACACTTTCATCAAAATGTATTACTGCAGTGTTTGCTCTATATTTAAATTTTCTTAATATTGACTTCTCGTCTAGTGTTGGATTATCAATTATCTTTAATGCTTCGTCTGCATGAGTTGCTATTACAACTTTATCATATTCAAAGAACTCATTTTCCTCCCCATAAAAAATTTTAGCACCTAAATCATTTCTAGTGATTTTATTTATATTGTAATTCTTAAAATGTTCTCCACTAACTTGGCCTATTATCTTATCGACATAAGTTTTGCTTCGATTTGTAACCGTAAACCATTGAGGTCTATCTTTAATTTTAAACAGTCCATGATTCTTGAAAAAGCTTAGAAAAAAAGATAATGGCATTTGTTTTGCTTCATATGGAGGCATCGACCATATAGCAGATACCATTGGTATAATATGATAATTAATAAAATATTCTGAAATTTTTATTTCTGTTAAATACTCCCCTAATGTTATTGAACTAATTTTTTTAATTTCTATTTTTTCACAGTTTTTATAAAAGCTTAAAATTTCAAAAAACATTTTTAAGAATTTTGGATTAAATAAATTTTTTTTATTAGAAAAAATTCCACCTAATCCTTTTCCACAATATTCTAATCCACTATTTTCTACAGTAACAGAAAATGACATATCACTTTTTTCAATCTCTATTTTATTTTCTAAAAAAAAATTAATTAAATTTGGATATGTTTGCTTATTAAAAACCATAAATCCAATATCTATTGGAATTTCTTTGTTAGGGTTGTAAGCAACCTTTATTGTATTTGCGTGACCCCCAAATTGATTTTCTTTTTCAAATAAATCAACTTTATGTTTTTTAGATAGGTAATAAGCAGCACTTAATCCTGATATACCAGCACCTACTACAGCAATTTTCATCTTAGTAAATATCTAAGCAGCTGTGTCTTCGTACTCTTCCATAGATGGACATGTGCAAAACAAGTTTTTATCTCCATAAACATTATCTACTCTACCAACTGGAGGCCAATATTTATTTGTTCTTAAAAACTCTGAAGGATAAGCGGCCTCTTCTCTTTCATACTTATGATCCCACTTATTGGATGTTAATTCAACGTGAGTATGTGGCGCATTCTTCAATGGGTTGTCAGTCTTGTCATATTCACCAGACTGAATTTTATCTATTTCTTGTTTTATTTTTATAAGAGTAGAACAAAATTTATCAATTTCACTCAAACTTTCACTTTCTGTAGGTTCAATCATCATTGTACCAGCAACAGGCCAAGACATTGTTGGAGCATGGTAGCCAAAATCAATCAATCGCTTTGCAATATCTTCTTCAGTGATCCCTGTTTCACTTTTTATCGTTCTAATATCAATGATACATTCATGAGCTACATTGCCACTTTTACCCTTATATAAAATTGGAAAAGAGTCTTTTAATTTATGGGCAATATAATTTGCATTTAGTATTGCAACTTGTGATGCTTTTCTTAAGCCTTCAGAACCCATCATCTTTATATACATCCATGAAATCGATAAGATACTTGAGCTACCCCAAGGAGCTGCAGATACCGCTCCCATTCCAGTCACTGGACCACAATCTTTTATCACAGAATGTTTTGGCAAAAATATTTCTAAATGTTTTTTACACGCTATTGGTCCCATACCAGGTCCACCACCACCATGAGGTATACAAAATGTTTTATGCAAATTTATATGACAAACATCTGGTCCAAAATTTCCTGGTTTAGCAATACCTACTAATGCATTTAAGTTAGCTCCATCCATGTAAACTTGCCCACCATGATTATGAATTAACTCACATATGTCAGTTATTTTCTCTTCAAATACACCATGTGTTGATGGATAAGTGACCATAAGGGCAGCTAAATTTTCTGAATGTTCTTCAGCTTTATTTTTTAAATCTTCATAGTCTACGTTTCCATATTGATCACATTTAACAACAACTACTTTCATACCAACCATTTGAGCACTAGCCGGGTTTGTGCCATGCGCTGAACTTGGAATTAAACAAACATTACGATTTGTTTCACCATTTTTTTCATGAAATTTACGTATTACCATTAGACCAGCAAACTCTCCTTGAGCACCAGCATTTGGTTGCAATGAAACTCCAGAAAATCCAGTAATTGATCTCAACCAGTTTTTCAAATCTGTAAATAATTCTCTATAACCATCCATTTGCTCTACAGGAGAAAAAGGATGTGGCTGTGAAAATTCTTTCCAGGTAACTGGTATCATTTCTGCAACTGCATTAAGTTTCATAGTGCACGAGCCTAAGGCAATCATAGATTTATTTAAAGCAATGTCAGAATCTTCTAATTTTTTTAAATATCTAAGCATTTCTGTTTCCGAATGATAACTATTAAAAACTGGATGATCTAAATAAGTTGAAGTTCTTAATAGGTTTTTTGGAATATTAGATAAACTTTCATTCATAGACTCTTTAATTGTTTCTGAACAATTAAAGATTTTTAGTAACTGATTTGCTCTATAAAGATTTTTTCTCTCATCAAAAGATACTGCTAACATTTCAGAATTCACTTTTCTGATGTTTACTCCTTGATCTAAAGCATTTTTGTATATCTTCTCTGTTTTATCTAGAGTTTTTATTGT
>ENA-OWPI01004007-OWPI01004007.1-marine-metagenome-genome-assembly--contig:-NODE-4007-length-12060-cov-6.724777_pt1 | contig 12060 bp, 23 predicted proteins | sample MGYA00238138_ERZ651775 | MGnify/ENA primary metagenome ERZ651775 (study PRJEB26906, sample SAMN06265043) | marine metagenome | isolation source: Helgoland LTER site | place: Germany:Helgoland, sampling...
TTGAAATCTAAAAAGTCTGCTCTTTGTACATTATTGACATCTTCTTCAAATACCTCTTCTTCTGGAGGTGTAACAATTAACATATTGTCGATTAAGTCTAATGTAATATCAAGTGTTACTGGTTCTGCGGGGGCGGTTTCCCAGACGGATGTGGTGGTACTTTCATATGGTTTGTTAAGAATGACCAGTCCCGCTGCGGTCTCCACTGTGATCTCGCCAGATGATATCCCATCGATATCAGGTAGAAGAATAACCAAGCTACGACCCAGCTCATCAACAGTAACAGTAAAGTCAGTTCCTCGAATACCGATTTGAGAAGTCGGAGTTTGAATTTTAATATTTTCTTTATTAATTCCACCTATTTTTCCTGTAATAAACCTAGCAGTTCCTGAAGCGAAAGTAAGCCCAATTTTAGACTTATTAGGATCTGGGTCAAATATAACCTCATCAAGTATAAGCTTCGAATGCTCAGTAAGACGAACAACAGAGTCGTCTATAAAAGTAAGACCAACCCGACTATTAGCAGTTCTAACGTCGTCATAAGATTCTACTCCTAGTTTTAATTCAGCTGTAAGAGATTCGCCCGATCTATTGATCTGGGCGTCTCCCTTTAATTCGCTAATACTGCCTATATCAGCAGCTTGTAGATGTAGCGTTATCAGACTGATAAACGCAAATATTAGCTTCGCTTCCACTTGTACCACTTGTTGTCATCTGTAAATTTAAGTAATCCACAGCGCTAGTTGATTGTTGGTCAATTACGTAGTCTACGTAATCTCCATCTTGATCTAAGATAAATGTATGCCCAGATGAGTTAACGGCGTATCCGTCTGCATCATAATCAATACTTCCATTATTACCATTCACATCTACATTAAAGGTCACGTTATCAGAATCGATAGCAGTAGTCCATGTATTATAATCTCCACTAATAACTGCATCATAATCTAAGTTTGCTGCACTTGAACTATTTGCAATATTAACTGTTAAATCATTTGTGCTTCCTGTAATTGTTACATCCATAGTAACATTATCAGAAATATAACTACCAGCAGGATCGAATTGAATATCAAACTCATTGCTATCTCCAGTAAAACTAAAATTACCTGTAAAAGAAGATGAATCAATATCTCCTCTAAAAATATTACTATCGCCAATTTGGTCGATATCAATAGTTTGACTATTACCCGTTAATTTAAAATCACTAACTGGTTCTGATCCTGCGGCTTCATTACCTTCTACAGTATTTCCTGATCCAATCTGATCGATTTCAATTTGAGCATTTGTTCCGCTCTGTGTAATAAATACTTCATTGTCAGCTGCGCTTGCAAAGATTGTAAATACTGCCATAAGTATTAAGATTAGATTAGCTCCCACTAATTTCATTTTCTTCCCCTATTAGTACTGTTTTCCAGTACCCTCTTTTCTCTCCCTCGTAGATTATTTCTAAAACTCCAGTTTCTAAAGCTTTTTGAAGTGCGATAGTTACGCTTTCGTTCTTCGTCACTCCATTCTCAACTTCAACTAGTTCAGTTCCTAGTTCTATAAATCTAAATACATCTTGTGATACTCCAACCGAGAGAATGGTCTTTGTAACAAGTGTTTCCATAAGAACCTCTCCGCTACTAACAGATACGACTCTTATTGAAATAGATACGGTATCCTCACGATATTGTTTCTGTGCCCCAATACCTAAATATCTTGCTCCGATACCTCCTGTTTTTAAATTGGTGTCATATCCAATAACACCACCAGTAAATATTAAACCTGCAAACAATAATGGTAATACAGGTTCTTTTTCATCCAAACTATTTCTAGTAGAACGAATTAGTTGTCTTTCTTTTGTAAGATGATCTAACCCAGCTCTTTCGACAACCTTAAAGAACTTTCCTTCTCCTGCGTGTTTTACTGCTCTTAGTAATAAACTTGCAGGATCCATTGTTACTGCTGTACTAAATAATGCAAAAGTACTATTACTCTTTCTTTGACCAGTTAAGTCTGGAAAGCTGTATATAGCTACAACAGGTGCAGGATTACTTATTCTTTGAATATTTGTAAGTTCAGCATTATGTAAAGTACTAATTACAGCACCTTTTTCAACAGTAGTATGTCTGTTATTATTTATAAAATCTCTGACATCTTTGCCAGGCGCTAGCATACAGCTAGCCGTCACCATCAAGACTGAAATCGCCGAAACTACCGATTGGTATAATGATTTCTGTAACATTCCCTTCCTCGTCTGTAACTTTGAGTGTAACTGTCACTCCGTCGCTGCTATACTCTATTATATTTCCTTCTAGTTCTATGACGCCTGCTGCTTCTGTTCCTATTCCATCTGCGAATAGATTGTCTACCAAGTCTCTACTAAGTTGTGAGTAAATTCTTGATTCTAAGTTTTTCATAAATCTAGCAAGAGTTGTATTCTGTGCATCTCTTTCTAATTCATCAAGTGCTGCTTGCACGGCTGCTTTAGCATCATCTTTTCTACTTGTTTCCTGATTTTCTATAGTTAGATAGTGTGCGGAAACACCTTGTCCATTGAACGAAGGGCTTTTAAATTTATGTACCATTTCATCGGCAAATAGTGCTTGATTTAACAAGAAACCTATGAATCCAGCTGCGATTATATATTTTATAGCTGTTCCCATTCCACTACCAAATTCTTCTTCTTTCATGCTCCTAAATAGACCTCTGCTATTCGACCAATGAGTCCGAAAATTATAAAATAAATAAATAATACTTTTACGTCACTCATTAGTTTCCTTGTGTTACCGATACTGAGCATCCTCCAATAGTTATACAATTTTGTGTCAAACTATAAGATTGTGCTGTACTTCCTTGTTGTAGTAAACTTAATGTTGTTGGATCACTACCATTTAAGGTAACTGTTCCTGTATGTGCTGCATACCCTGTCTGCTGTACGCTTACACTATTATCGTCATTGTTTGTTGTTAAATTAAAAGTTTTTGCCCCGTCTGTATTTTGATTTAGCCATACTTCATTATCGTCTGAATATAAGTAAATTGTTGCTGTATGTGCGCTCCATACACTTGCGCTTCCGTTTCTTTGAACTCCTGCAAGTTTATTGTCGTTTCCGTGAATATCAAGATTGAGTTTTGATCCACCACCTTCATCACCATCGTTTCCGAAAGTAGTATCATTTATATCATCAAGTGTACCACCTTGACCCCAACGAACACTATTTCTATCTCCCCATACATGAAATCCTATATCACTCTTAGCACAGTTAGTGCCTCGTGAGCAATACTGGTAGATATGAAGTGAGTTATTGTTTCCGTCTAAGTCTCCACCCCAGCTTGCTCCTGAACCCCAATAGTCAACCCATGATACTTCATTATTGTTTCCTATTTGATCAATATCAAGTGAGTTAGTTGTACCATCAATTGAAAGGTCTACTTTATTGATTGTTCCTGCAATCTGATCAATCTCCATTTGCATGTTTGCTCCAGATTGATCTATATGTACATGGTTATCGTCTGCTTGTACTAGAATACTTACAAGACTGATAATAATTAAACTAAGAATAATAAAAAGTGTTGATAGTTTAAATTTATAATTTAGGATCTTGTCTCTTTTTCTCATTTTCTTTCATCTGCAGTATAGTATTTACTTTTTGTTGCAGCCTGATCATATCGTTGTCTAACATTCTTATTTGATCGATTAGTTTTATAAGTGCAAAATGCATTTGTTTAATTGCTGGGCCGATAACATTTATCATCGTTCTCCATACATAGTAAACAAAATAACCTAGTCCAACCATTGCTACGATTGGAAATCCGAACTCTGCTATTAATTGTGCCATTAACTAAATCTCTGTTGTATATATTTAAAAACACTGTAAATTGTCAATCCGTAGAAAGCCAATACAGTCATTGGTAGTGCAATGTACGCAAGTTCCCACGGAGTAAGAAATAGTATTTGCCAAGTGAAATCGATTGCTGCTTGAGCATCGCCTGTGGCGGGTGTTCCAACTTCGTTTATAATATCAAGTTCATACTCAGTAACAAAGTCTTCCCATTCTTCCTCTGTAAAGCAAACGCTAGTCTCTTCTGACATCTATGCTCCCATCCTCTACAAAATTTTCTGCTCTTGCAATACGGTCTAAATCTGGTGCTAAGTCTAGTGCTGCGCTTACGCTTGTGTCTAGTCTTATCATGTCATTGTTCATTGTTTTAATTCGTGTAACAAGCATTTCACAGAATCCTTTGAGAGTTGCTATTTGACTTACTACGCCTCCCATAATTTGTTGCATGATTACAAAGATAAAGATTCCAGCAATTAGTGCACCCGCGATCGGGGCCCCGACTTCTGCGATTAGTGTAAAAACATCATTCACTTTCTTTTCTCTCGATGTAGTCTTTTACATCGCTTAGCCAGCTTCTTAATCTATTAGCCTGTTTTATATGAAACTCTTTATCTTCTGGTGTTTTAGCGCACATCTCCATGTGAAAGTCGTAGCAGTGCAATACAACCGCAATTGCATCCTGATAGGGCATCCTTACTAGAGAGGAAAATGTACGCTTTACTTTGTTCACTTTTATTTATCATTTATCTTTTAGGAGCTTTTTCATAAGCTCTCCATAGTTTCCTTGTCCAAACGGTACTTGTGAATTATCTTGAATATTCACTTGCGTTTTAATTGTCTGTGCTTTTGCTTTTTCTAGTTCTGTTTGGGCTTTGAGTTCATCCATGCGGATTTTATGTGCCATGCCTACAAGATCAGCTAAATCTTTGCTAGTATATACCTCGCTTTCTTCTGCTTCTTCCAGTTTCGCATCTATTAAAGTATCAAGTACATCTGCTAGTTTGAAACGGTTACGATAACCAGTATCTAGATAGACTTGATCAACATATGCTTTCACCTCTCTCTTTTGTAAGAACTCGGACGCTTTTGCTTCATCGATTGATAATCTAGAGCAGACAGCGGGAATACTTCCTAATTCCAAGTAAGCGTTTGCAATTTCCAGTCCTTCTGGGCTGATTCTTGTGGATATTTGTGTCTTTGCCATATGTGAATTATATCAAAAACTAACATCGGTGTCAAGTGATATTTTTGTATGCATCATCATGATGCAAACTCCTGCGTCTTTTTTGACTTTGCAAAATTTTTTAAAGTTGTACATGCGGAGGGGTGTGAGCGATAGATGAGGGGCTAGTCAACTAACCCCCCTCTATGTGTGCTAACAGATTAAAACAATTCTTTCATTCTAGTTTTCTTAAAGCGTTCCTCTTTTTGCCATTGTTCATAATGGTTTAACTCCATATTAAAAACAGGCACTTCAGAAAATAAAGATTTTAAAAGCATTTTGTTTTTCATTTGCTTTTGACAATCTTTCCAATCTTTGCCCTCGATTCTATCATTCCCTAGATTAAATATAATCATGCCCCTTCTCCTGCATCAAAAGATGCTGTTGCGAAATCCTCAATTTTTGTTGTTAAGGTATCTCGTTGCTCTGCTGTTAAGCCAAGCGTTAAAATATAATTCTGATAAACTTTTCTAAACTTTACCATTCTTGCAATTGGGTCTGGACTTGCATGAACTGAATAAGGTTTCATTCTGCTTATCATTTGTTGGAAATGTGTATTTCCCCCATACATTGCATTATTTAATTTTGTCATACTATACCCCCAAATAAAATTAACATTGATAATATTACTAACAGAATACCAGCGAAGCCTAACAATAACTGAACGCTGTAAGGCATAGAGGTTTCAAAGGCACTAGAATAAATTAATATTATAATAGCAAAGGTAAGAGGAATATATGCAATCATTACTTCAATAGGCATTATGAATTCTCCTTATTGATTAAAGAAAGAATTGCTTTTCCTTTCTCATGGATTGATAAGCCAATCTCTGTACCCTTATCTAATCCTATTCTAAATTGGACTTCTTGAAGATCGCTAATAACTACATCTAATTTTCTAGCAATCTCCATATCTAACTTAGATACTTCATGAACCAATGACCATAATTCTGATCTTAGGTTTGCTTGTTCTACTTCGTTCTTACTCATGTTATTTTCTCCTTTAATATTTAACATACACTAATTATATGAAATTTCCACTAGGTATGCAAGATTTATTTTAATTATTTTTTCTCTCTTAATAATCTGTTAAACTTACCTAGACGATATTTGATTGCCCCTTTCATATGGTTATTAAAAGAATTCCATACAGAATGGTTATCTCTGATTTTTTCTAATTGAGATATAGCCTTGATTAACTCGGCTTTGGTTAGGTCTTTATCGTTTCTCTTTTTCATTCTTAACTCCTCTTGGTTTAAAATTTGTTTTTGTTGTTTAAACTTGTTTAATAAAACAAATTTTAAACCATGTCGGCTTAAATGTCAACTTTTGTGACAACTTTTTTACAAAAAAATATTGGTTATTTTTTAACCACTATTAAAGGCTATAATTTGCGATTCCCCATTGATAAGATTTCTTAAATTGATATACTAGATAGACATTCAAAAAGAGGTAAATCATGGAAAAGAAAAAAGAAACCAACATCCCAAAAGTTAAACTAGCCGAGATGATTGATAGCAGAATTAAGGCAGATGGAATAACTGTAGCCAATTTAAAAATTATGGCAGAACTTAAAGGCATTGCTAAAAATTTCGATTGGAAAACAAATAAGCTCGGACATTTAACAGCTTGGGAAAAATCCTAATATGGATTTAGCCATTTTAATATTTGGCATTATAGGGGCAACCATTATCGGCATTGCCCCTTTTTTTACTAATTCAAAAACAAGGGCAATCGCTTTTATTATTGCTCTATCAATTTTAACAATTCATACTTTCATAATGTCATTATGGATTTATTTTTTTACCTCTGGAATCGGTCTTATTGGTTGGATTCGAGATTATCAAACAATAGGAAACAATGAAAAAAGAAATATTAACTAGAAAAATTTATAAATATAATGTGCCTTTAGACACTCTTAAATATTCGCATTTATATCTTTTATCGATTGAGAAAAAATCAGATAAGGGAAATATCATAGAAAGATATATCAAATTTGGAAAGACTATAGATGCTGTAAAAAGATTTAAATCATTTGAGAAAGATTATGCCGATTATGAGATTGGTTATATTTGGCTTTCATTTGACAAGGGTTTAAGGTGGCTTGATATTGAAACTTATTATATCGAGAAATTTTTAAAGAAAAGCCTTGACTGTGCTTTTGAAAAATATTCAGCAATTAGCGATAAAAAAATTTATGGCTATACTGAAATTTACAATGCTGATTCAACTACTGATAATGAATTTATTATGTATGTTGAAACAGAATTGCAAAAGATACTTCGAGCAAATACAAAAAATGTTAATGACTTGCAACAATGGGGGAAAGAAATTTATGCAAATTGAAACAAATATTAATGGGCAAGATGTCAAAATTATTAAGGTTGGAATCGAGCCAACTGCTGACAACTTCAAAAAGAAAATAGAACTCGAAAGGACTTTTAAATATGATGCAATCGCAAAACCAACCAAAAACAACATCTATCCAATCGAAAGGTATAGAGGGAATCAACAGAGCAAACAGGCAGGGAAATCTTTTAGGAAATAAAATTCTATTAACTAAATATAGAAGATTCAAAAGAGAATATGAATCACAAGGAAAGCCAACTAAATATTGGGATTCTAAAATAAGAGAACTTGAAAAACTCATTTCGAAAAATTCTGATTAAATTCTATCTCCTTTAAAACTAAATCGGAATTTATAAGAGGGCAAATTGCCCTCTTTTTTTGTGTCACAAAACTTGACATTTGAACCGACACGCCTTAAAATTTGCTTAATGCAAAGCATTAACCGAAGGGACGCAAATTTTAAGGCGAGAAGATTTAAAAATAATTCAAAAAAGACTTGCACAAAAATATATTTTCGGGTTATAATAATCTTATGTTAGAGAGGGAATAAGGCGAGGAAAAGCAACTCTCCGAACTCCAACCGACAAGGGCAACCGAGTCAACTGAGAGGAACGAAAACGCAAAGCACTCCGACCTCTCTGACTAGATCAAGGGATTGACTAGAGAATTGAAAACGAAAGACTTTCAATCGGAAACGAGGGCTAAAGATCGGAAACGAAAAACTCTGGACGATCCCAAGATTGCTAAGGTGGATTGGGTTTTATATTAACTATAACCAAAATTAAAATAAGACGTTGCCCAATCTGAAAATTAAAACTTAGGTTATTGAAAGATGACTTAACAACAATCAAAAGATTTTCACACCAACTAAAGAGGACTTTATGTCCTCTTTTTTTATGCAATTTTTTTGTCACAAAACTTGACATTTGAGCCAACACACCTTAAAATTGTTTGTATAAACAAAGTTTATTAAGACAACAAACAATTTTAAGGTGAGACGATTTAAAGACCACCACTCCAAAACCCCAAAAACATAAAAATCCCAAATGAGAATGATTCTCATTTGGCGGCGCCGATTTTACCACAACTCATATCTGTTTGTCAAATCATGTGACAGAAAATTTTAAAAAAATTTGACAGACTAGTCTTTTATATGATAGGGATTTTCTATACTGTATATTTATACAATACTTCTAATTTGGGCGGGTTTGCTGTTATACTAGGGGTTCATTAATTAATAAGGAGAAATTATGAAAAATTATTTTGTTTACGTAGGTTGGTCGCTCATTCAGGGCGAGGAACATTGTGTAACGGTTGGCGTGACTTCTGATCATTGGCGGCGAGCCTATAACAAAGTCATGAATATTAATGTTGCCTTGCCTTGCAAATCCTTGCGACACGCTAGGGCAGTTGAGAGAGCTGGTCATGAGATTTTAGATCGAGTGCATTCCAGAGCTTTCGTTGTTTGGAGTCCAGAGGAGTTATCCAAATCCCCTAATAGAACTTGGGATTGGTGGATATCTGAGGATCGCCTAACAGTTGCCCAGACTGTAGATGTCGTTGAGCGTATGCGAAATGTTCAAGTCACTTGGAAACCAGAAAATGCACATCTCTATATGGCAAAGGCTAGAAGGCACTTTCAGAAAAAAGGAGTGAAATATGTATGATAAAGAAACTGAAAAAACAGGCGATCCGCTCAAGGTTCGTATTCCTTGCGAGCAATGTGGCGGTTGCGGTTTTACTGGGATTGACGAATGCTCGAGCTGTTATGGATTTGGGTTCTATTCCATTTGCGGAACACGGGAAAATCCCTTCCCGTCAAAAGACGATTAAACGCTAAAAAACGTCATACTTTGTCATACTCTCAAATTACTTAGGTAATTTGAGAGAGGGCAAGTTATCCCCACTATTCACAGACTTATCCACAATGGAACATTCGTGGAACAATTTGGTTAGTAAGCGCTTACTTACATAAATCAGGACATTTGTTGCTTTTGAGAAAAGGAGACAGATGTCGAATCTCACACGCCCTGCGCCTAAGTGCTAAAGTGATAAAGTGACGGATGTCCCCAAGCGCCGAAGTGCAAAAGTGAAGTGCCAAAACGAAGTCTCCAGCGCCAAAGTGCAAAAGTGAAGTGCCAAAACGAAGTCTACAAAGCCGGCGGCGCCCATTATAACACACTTTAGCGGGTCTGTCAATACTTATTTGCAAATTAATGAAAAAACTTTTCGACATTTGTCTCCTATTTGAGCGCCCGCTGCAGCGATAGTAAGCACTTACTATCATTTTTAAACCAAAAAAACCCGACTTTTGTCGGGTCTTGCCTTTTTAAAGGGCTAACAATTTGACGATTGTCGCTTTGTTCGCTCTCTCCAAGCTATCTAGCTCGAATTTTTTAAGACGGAACTTTTGTTCCACTTCTCTCACCAAAGCCGCTTTGGTTGGTTCAAGAACTTTTGTTGCTTTTTTGTCTGTCATTTTTATCTCCTTTTGAATATGTAATATATTATACAGACATTTCCCAAGAGGTCAATAGAAAATGTGAATTAATTAGGAATCATTTGTCCCCTTTTTCAATTTGCGCCGATTTTATCACAAAGTTTTAGCGGGGTCAATACATTTGCGTAAATTAGAGAAAATAATTTAAAACACAGGTCTTTGAGGGCGTAATTGAGGTAAATTGCCCTTTAAATGCCGTAGGCATGGGCTTTGGGGCGGCACCTCCTGCGCCAAAGTGCGAAAGTGATGCCATAATCGTGTGCCGTGCGCCAAAGTGCGAAAACGAAGTGCTAAAATGAAGTGCAAAAGCGAAGAACCCGCCAAAGCGGGGTAGTAATAAGTCTATTTATATTTTAACACACTTTTGCGGGTGTGTAAAGAGTTTTGGGCAAATTTCTTACGATTTTTTGCGTTTTTCGGCGTTAATTCGAGCGAAGCGAGGTGGTTTCGCATCCCGCCCCTCGGAGTTCGTGGGCGTAAATTTATGACAAAAACTCTAATTTATATATTGACAAAAGATTATGGCTTCTGTATAATATATGTATCTTTTAAGGAAAAACAAATTATGAAAACAGTGAATGCACAACAGAGAAAAATAGTTCTTGACAAGAGTATACCAAATTGTTATAATATGTATATGAAAAAAAGATGGAATGTGGCTAAGGAATTAGAACGCATTGCAGAACGAAAGAGGAAGTGGAAACAAATTGACTGGGTGTTCTTATTAAAACATCCCTTAACTTGGATTCTCCTCATGACTCTGGTAGCTGGACTACTGGGGCGATAGGAAACTCTACATGAATGTGATGAGAAGGAGACAACGAAGATCAAGTGAAGCTGTTAGGCTGAGCAAAAGAAAGCAACGCCATGCATATGAACTATGGCAAGCAAACCAAATTAAGATTTGGACAGGTATGAATGAACAGGCACTGATCGAAGAAAATAATCTTAAGAATTCACGCCAAAGGGTTGACAAATGATAAGAATTTCAGTATAATATTCTTATTATGAAAACAATTAAACAAATTTACAACAAACTATTCGGGAGAAAAATTATGGCAACAGCCAACTATACACAAGCGATGACCGACAAAATGGTCGAAACTTACTCAGCAAACCCTACTAAAGAAACAGTAGCAGAGCTAGCAAAGGAATTAGGCAAAAACACAAGAAGTGTCATAGCCAAACTTTCAAGAGAAGGAGTCTACAAAGCACAACCACGAGTGACTAAGTCTGGAGAACCAATCGTAAGAAAGGCAGAGTTAGTAGACCAAGTGCAAACGACTCTAGGTATCGAATTACCTTCCCTAGTGAAAGCCAGCAAAGCTGACCTCCAAAGATTGATCGACACAATCAGCTAAGAAATAGTCGAGGAGTGGTGACCTAATCACCACCTTTTGTCAAGGTAGATCAAGATAAATAAATTAAAATTTTTCTTGACAAATGGTTGAAATCTCTGTATAATATACTTATATTGAGAAAAAAGGAAAACCTCCTTTTGAATGTGAAAAAGACCTCTATTTCGTAAACAGGTATCAATTCCTATGTGTAGAGGCGACTTCCCAGAAGTGATTGAGGGAAGTGTGTTGGGACTATCAATCACCCAATCCCAGTAGTAGCAACCTTCTCAGCCTACTACAGAAAAGAGTTATGAGAAGCGTGAAGTAGGCAAAGTAGCATTGCAATGTGAAAAGCCAGTAGGCGAGACAGACTCGTGATTATTAAGCAATACTACGACAATATTGCTCGATGGACGCTGACTTTATGTAGCGTTTTCCACAGACACCATCTAAAACATCAAGTAGGAAAACAACACTTTTAATAGTATGTAGCAGGGAAACCTCAGCGTGTACAGGTAAAAAGAAATGATTGAGCTGTGAAGCCGTAAGACCCAGTGGGACAATGTTTACATTAACCTCGGGGCAAGTGGAGCCAATAAATAAACCTCGCTACCCGACTGCATACTCTTAAGAGTAAAGGCAGTTAGACCTTCTGGTGTAAGAGTATATCTCTTTGTAAAATCCATAAGCAGTAAGTCCCTTTCATAGTAGTAGAACTACCATAAGAACGGCTACTACGCTCTTAATTGATACTCAGTGTGCTAGGTGGATAACAAACCAATTTCTTGGTAGCAACAAGCCCCTCAAGTAAATGCGAGCATAGT
>ENA-OWPI01004010-OWPI01004010.1-marine-metagenome-genome-assembly--contig:-NODE-4010-length-12055-cov-4.188429_pt1 | contig 12055 bp, 7 predicted proteins | sample MGYA00238138_ERZ651775 | MGnify/ENA primary metagenome ERZ651775 (study PRJEB26906, sample SAMN06265043) | marine metagenome | isolation source: Helgoland LTER site | place: Germany:Helgoland, sampling...
TGTGTAAATGCTTTGAATAGTATAAATAATTTAAGAAAATTAAAATTCCAACAATATGAATCCACCAAGCAGATTGCTCTATAATGTGTAACATTTCTGGGGTAAACCCTTTCAACATTGGATATACAAATTGACTTATTGGGTTCCCAATTCCTGCTTCTTGAAAAGCAATATCTGAAGCATTCATTACAATAAATAAAGACATTAAAACCATTTCGAAATAGAGAATAATATTCCCATCATTCTTTGGCCACCCTTTCATTTCTTTATTCCAAAAACGCTTCAATTTAATTACGTTTCTTCGAATCCAAAAAACAATAACAGAAACAAAAACCAACGCTGCTAATATTTCAAAAGTTCCGATTAAAAAACCATAAAAAGTAGCCCCCAAAAGAGGTTGAAAAACACGATGTGTTCCTAACAATCCATCAATAATAATTTCTAAAACTTCTATGTTTATAATAATAAATCCTAGATAAACAGCTACATGTAATATTCCAGAAACAGGCCTTCTAACCATTTTATATTGCCCCAATGCAATTTTAGCCATGTTTTTCCATCTCGCAGCTTTATTGTCTGATCTATCTACCTCTTTTCCTAATTTAATATTTCTAATTAGTTTGCGAATATTCTTTACAAAAAAACCGATTCCGGCTATGAGTATAAGTGCAAAAATGATGTTTGGTATGTATTGCATATCTATTTTTTTGTACGTTTATTTTTATTGATACCTTCAATGAAACTCATCAACAGAATTAGTTGGAGATAAGCCCATAATATCTAATACAGCTAAAATTATTTATCCTCGAGTAGATTTGTTAATACTTAGAATAACTATTATCCTACTCCTTTAATTTTTAATTTCAGCTTCTTTATTTTTATCAGGATTGTATGGTTCTGCTTTTTTTCCGAAAAGAGAGAAATGTACAAATCGTTTTGGATTTAACTTCATTTCTATAATCAACTCTTCTAACTCTTTAGACATGTTTGTTAAATTAGTATACATCGCATCATCTTTTACCAATTTACCTAAAGTACCCTCTCCTTTTTGGACTCCTAACATTAATTGATTGATGTAATCTAAAGATTCTTGTGCTTTTGTAATAGTCAAGCCAATGTTTGCATTTACCAAAGTATCTGATAACTTCATTAAGTTTTCTGTTATAACTCTAGTATTATCAAACGTATTTTTGATTCCAACTTTACTAGAATCTAACAATTGATTTACAGAACCTAATGTTTTTCTAAAATCATTAATGGTATACTCTATCCCTTTAATACTTCTATTTAAACTTTTTCTAGATTCAATAGTAAGTGTTTGATTTAACCCTACTAGTAAAGAATCTGCACTAACAATCACATTTTCTAGCTTAGCCTGTAATGGATTCAGTTTTTCACCTACTGATGAAAAAATATCTGATTCTACTTCTCCTTTTAAAGAATCTCCATCAACAGCCATTTCTCCTTCATAAGAAGGAATAATTGCTAAAGATTGCCCTCCCATTAAACTTGCACTATAAATTTTTGCAATACTACTTTTTGAAAATTGAAAATCATTTTCAATTAATAACTCTACAATTAATTTTCCTCTTTTTTCTGGGTTTGTATTGAATTTTATATCGACAACACTACCAACCTGTAAACCGTTTATCGTAACACTACTAGATTTTTTTAACCCTTGTATATTATTATACTCAACAAAAAAATGACGTTGACTATTAGCAAATATATTTTCTCCTTTTAAGAAATTAAATCCCCAAATAAAAAGAGCAATAACAACAACTGCAACAAATCCCGTTTTTAATTCTCTAGACATACATTCTTTTTTAAATAACAATATTACTAATAATTTTTTGGAGATTATCAGTAATTACTTTGTTTTTAGTGCTTGTTTTACTGAAATTTTTTCTCCATTCTTAAAAGCAGCTATAAAGGCCGATCTATATCCTTTCTTTTTCACTCTTTTAAGCAATGATTGTATATTATTATAATCGGCTGTTTTTCCATAATAATACTTATAAAAACTACCAACTTTTATACTTTCTACGTTTTTTAAACCTTTAAAGTTATATGATTTTGTAGCTATTTTTTTTCGACTTGAAGCAATTTGAATTTTAAACTCAACAACATCTTTATCTATAATTTGTTCTACTTCATTTTTTTGAACGATAATTGGTTTTTTTTCAATCGAAACAACTTCTACAGTATTAATTTTTAATTGATTTACAAAAGAGATAATTGAATTCGCAATGTTTTTTGCCATTGCTAATTGCCCTGTTTTAGAATTCAAAAAACGTCCTTCTTTCTTATTCGTTAAAAAACCTAGTTCTATTAAAACACTTGGCATAATGGTCTCTCTTAGCACTTGAAAGTTATCCATTTTCACATGTCTATTGTGTCTGTTTAATTTATTTACAAGGTTGTTCTGAATAAGACTAGCCAACTGTAAACTTTGATCTAAGTTTTCTTCTTGTAATAAAGATAAACCGATTACAGATTCTGGAGAGTTTGGATCGTAATTATAATTCTGTTTATAATCTTTTTCTAACAAAATCACACTGTTTTCTCTCTTTGCAATTTCTAAATTTTGCCTATTTCCTCTTGCCCCTAAAACAAAAGTTCCTGTGCCAAAAGCATTTGAAGTATGAGAATCGCAATGAATAGAAATAAAAAGTTGAGCATCAGATTGATTTGCAATATTTGCTCTTTTAAACAGATCTACAAAGACATCTTTTTTTCTTGTATAAATTACATTCACCCCATTGTTTTCGAGTAATCTTCCTAAACTAAGAGAGATTTTAAGAGCAATGTCTTTTTCAATAAATCCATTTCCTGTATTTCCTGGATCTTTTCCCCCATGACCTGCATCTATGACAACAGTAAATTCAGAATTTAGAGCAGAACTATCTTGACAAAAAGAGAAGAAAAAATAAAACTGAAAAAAAATAATATAAAATAACCTTAGTGAATTCATTGCCATAAATAGTTATAATTAAAATTATGATTAATTTTGAATAACTTAAGCACCTTGTTGATAACTCAATTTTAAATCTTGAAAAAAAAATATTTAAACTTTTTTATAATTTTTATTTTTTTAGGATTAAACCACTCATATTCTCAAGAAAATATTGCAGCTCAAGATTCATTGTCTAATAATGATGAAATTAGAAAATCAGTGCTTTTAGATAATATAAAGTATGACGCTAGTGATTCAATAAGAATTGATCAAAAAAACAATAAAATTCTTCTGTATAATAATGCTAAGATTGTTTATGGTGACATAACACTAACTTCGGGCCTTATAATTTTAGATTATAAAGAAAATATTGTAACTGCTGGAAGAATTTCTGATTCCAAAGGAAATCTTAGTCAGTACCCAACTTTTATTCAAGGAGGAAATACAGTTAACCCAGATTCGATTAAATATAATTTTGATAACCAAAAAGCACTAATTTGGAATTCAAAATCTGAGGAAAATGGAATGAATATTTTATCTAGTCTTACTAAAAAACAAAATGATTCAGTATACTACTTAAAAGATGGAAAAGTTACAACTGGAGGAAATCTTTTAGGAGGCGAATCAGAAGAAGCAGACTATTATTTTAAGATTAGAAAAGGAAAATTGGTTCCAGGAGGAAATATAATCACCGGTTTTACAAACTTATTTATTAAAAATGTTCCTACGCCTATTGGACTTCCATTTGCTTACTTTCCCTCTCAACAAACTAAAGATTCAGGTTTTATAATTCCTAATATTAGCGATAGTAATGAAAGAGGGTATTCATTTCAAAATGGAGGTTATTATCTTCCAATTTCAGAATTTTTTGATCTAACTGTATTAGCAGATTATTATACAAATGGTAGTTACGGAATGAATATTAGTAGCCAATATAGAAAGAGATATAGATACACTGGTAATTTTACAGTTAGATATGAAAACTTAATTAATAGTGAAAGGGGATTACCTAATTATGGGAAATCTACTGTTTATAATATTAGATGGACACACTCTAAGGATTCTAAATCCTCTCCAAATTCTAGCTTTAGTGCTTCTGTTAATTTTGGGAGTAGTGACTATTTCCGTCAATCTGTAAACCAGTTAAATACTGCAAATTTTTTAAATAATAACCTTAGTTCATCTATAAATTATTCGAAAAGTTTTCCTGGTTCAGCTGGAATTAGGCTTTCATTAACAGCTAACATGTCTCAAAATACTCAAACTCAGGAAGTAAATTTAACTTTACCAACCCTTACTTTAAACTCAAATAGATTTTATCCATTTGAGAGAAAAGGAAAATCAAAAAAAGGTTTTTTTCAAAATATAAATATTCAGTACTCATCAAAAGCTGACAATAGAGCAATTTTTGCAGATGATTTATTATTAAAAAAGGGGATGTTTGAAAATGCTAAGTCTGGAGTTCAACACAATATACCTTTTACTACTAACTTCAAGATGTTTAAACATTTTAGTGTTAGTGTGGGAGGAAGATATCAAGAAACATGGACTGGTAAAACAATTAACTATAGCGATTATATTGAAGATGTAGGGGCTATAAAGGATACAGTATCGGGATTTGATAGATTTGGAGTTTATAATTATAATGCTAGTGTTACAACTAAAATTTATGGAATTGTAAATTTCAAACCAAAAAATAAAGTTCAATCTATTAGACATACTATGACCCCTAGTATATCTTATTCAAATAATCCTAGTTTCGAAAAGTACTATGACACTTATATAATAGATGCTAATGGAAATACAGCTGAATATACTAGATTTCAAGGAGGACTTTATGGAGCCCCTGGTAAGAATTATTCAAGCAGTATAGGTCTATCTATTCAAAATACATTAGAGGCTAAAGTAAAATCAAAAGACTCAACGGAAACTGAATTAAGAAAGATTAATATTTTCAAGAACCTAAATATATCTACTAGCTACAATCTTGCTGCTGAGGAGTTTAAGCTTTCCCCTATTAGAGTTACTGGTAGTATTGATGTTGCAAAGGGCTTTGCCGTTAATACAGGAGCAACATTTGACCCATATGCACTTGATGAAAACAACCAACGAATTAATGAGTTTAACTCAAAAAAAGGAGGCGGCTTGTTTAGAATGACAAGTGCAAATATTTCAACTCAATATCAAATTAATAATAACACATTTAAAAGAGGTCAATCTGAAAGTCAAATAGAAGAATCAACTTCTGGAGGAGGAAGAGCTGATGATTTATTTGGAGTATCTCAAGATTTTTCAGACTCTAGACAAAATCAAGAAGATGAAGAAGATAAAGAAGAAATTGATTTAACTAACTACATCTATAAAATGCCCTGGTCATTGAATCTAGCATATTCTTTAACATATAATAACTCAAGAGGTCAAAAAGATTTTTCTACAAACTCCTTAATGATATCATCAAATTTATCTCTAACTCCCAAATGGAAAGTTGGAATATCATCAGGATACGACTTTAAGCAAAAGGGATTTACTTATACTCAATTAAGATTTGATAGAGATTTAGATAGTTGGAAATTAGACTTTTCTTGGGTACCTTTTAGCCCAAGAGCTTCATGGAATTTTTTCATAGGTATAAAGTCAGGATTACTTAGCGATCTTAAATATGAAAAAAGATCAGAGCCAGACAGATCATTATAAGAATTATGGGAAAAAAAATAATTAATACAAGTAAATCTCCAGCACCTATAGGGCCATATAATCAAGCAATACTTAAAGGAAATACACTTTATATATCAGGCCAAATTGCTTTAAATGGAGAATCAATGAAATTAAATAACAAATCAATTAGTGATGAGACTCATCAAGTGATGAAAAATCTTAAGAATATTTTAGAAGAAGCAAAGATGAGTTTTAATGATGTAGTAAAGTCGTCAATTTTCCTATCTGATATGTCATTATTTAATGAAGTAAATAAAATATATGGAAGTTATCTAACACCTGGAAATGAACCTGCAAGAGAAACAATAGCAGTTAAAACACTTCCAATGAATGTTAATGTTGAGATATCAATGATTGCGATAATCTAATTATTTTAAAATAATTCTTTTGTGATAATCAACTAAACCGTTAATTGGTCTTTGAATAAATTTTCCGGTTTTAAGATTATATTTCTTACCAATCTTAGTTATTTCATCTTTCAAATAATAACCTATGGATCCAACGTAATGTACATCCACTTTACTAAAGTCATCATATTGAAGAATTTGATAATCTATAAACCTCTCTAAACCTTTAAAAATAATTTCTTTAAAATACTCATTAGATTTATTTTCAATTAAAAACCTTGCAAATCCAGCTAAATAAGTATTTGGATTTTCTTCCCTATAGAGTTTAATCTTTATAGAATTTGGAGATAAGTCATAATTATTGGAAAATTCATCTCTCAAAGATTCAGGCATTTTATTAAAATAATATGCTCTTATCAGATATTTACCGTAATAGTTTCCACTTGCGTAATCCATTAGTACATATCCCAAAGACTGAACTTTTTGAATTACATTTTTACCATCATAATATGAACAGTTAGAACCTGTTCCAATGATATTTACAATTGAAGGAATACCTTCATCAACAGCTGAATAGACTGCAGCATAAGTGTCTTCCTTTATATCAAATTCACTATTTATAAAAATTGATTTGAAAACTTTAAGTATACGATTTTGACTATCTTTTACTCCACATCCTGCTCCATAAAAAAAAAGCTTATTTACTAGCTTTCTGTTTTTATAGATATCGAAATTATTTTTGATTCTTTCGTTTAATATTTCATTAGAAAGCATTTGAGGATTCAGACCTAAAGTTTGTGTAGAAAAAATTTCCTCACCTTCATTATCTAAAGCTATCCAGTCAGTCTTAGTAGAACCACTATCAACAACTAAAATCATAATATATATTAAATTGAGTATACGTGTTTAGCTAAATCAAGTAGTTTGTTTGAATAACCACACTCATTATCATACCAAGAAATTATTTTAAAGAAATTTGAATTTAATTCCATACCTGCATTAGCATCAAATATTGAAGTTCTTTTATCACCAATAAAATCTTGTGAAACAACTAAATCATCACAATAACCAAGTACTCCCTTTAAACCATTTTCAGAAGCACTCTTCATAGTTTTTTTTATTTCATCATATGAAGTTTCTTTAGTCAACCTAACTGTAAGGTCAACTACTGAAACATTTGCAGTTGGAATTCTAAATGCCATCCCTGTCAATTTACCCTCTAAAGAAGGAATAACCTTAGTAACAGCTTTAGCTGCTCCTGTTGAACTAGGTATAATGTTTAGCAGAGAGCTTCTACCTCCCCTAAAATCTTTTCTAGAAGGGCCATCAACAGTAAACTGAGTAGCAGTAGCAGCATGAACAGTAGTCATTAATCCTTCTTTAATTTCAAAATTATCATTTAAAACTTTAGCAATTGGAGCTAAACAGTTAGTTGTACATGATGCATTTGAAACTATTGAATCTGATGATTTAACATCATTATGGTTAACTCCCATAACAAACATAGGAGCATCAGGACTAGGAGCAGAAATAACAACTTTTTTTGCACCTGAATTTAAATGAGAAGAAGCTGTTTCAATTGAGGTAAAAATACCAGTACATTCTGCAACAACATCAACACCAAGACCAGACCAATTAATATTATTAGGGTCTCTTTCAGCTGTAATCTTAACTGTTTTTCCATTTACTATTAATTTATTGTCACTTATCTCAACTGATCCATCAAAAGTTCCATGAACAGAATCATATTTTAAGAGATATGCAAGATGGTTAATATCTAGAAGATCATTAATAGATAAAACATTAAAATCATCATTATTAATTGCAGATCTAAAAACTAATCTACCAATCCTACCAAAACCATTTATACCAATATTTATTGCCATTTTATTATTTTTTAAATTAAATTGAAATTATATCACACACTCTAACTAAATCCTTATCTAATGACTGGCCTCCCTTAATAGCATCATTGATAGGTGTTGCAGTCATTTTATCGTCGATTATACCTACCATGATTTTACTTTTTTGTTGAAGTAAACAGTCAACTGCATAAACACCCATTCTAGATGCCAAAACTCGATCAAAACAGGAAGGAGTTCCACCTCTCTGTATATGTCCTAAAATAGATACTCTAATTTCGTAATGAGGAAGATTTTTTTCAATATATGAAGAAAAATTAAAAACATTCTCACCTATTTTATCACCTTCAGAAACTACAATTATACTTGAAGATTTTCCAGATTTTTCACTCTTTTTAAGAGAATCCAGCAATCTTTCTAATCCCATGTTTTGTTCTGGGATAAGAACCTCTTCTGCTCCCGCTCCTATTCCAGCATTAAGAGCAATGTGTCCTGAACCTTTACCCATTACTTCTATAAAGAAAAGCCTGTTATGAGAACTAGCAGTATCTCTAATTTTATCTATAGCTTCTACTGCTGTATTTAGAGCAGTATCATATCCTAAGCTACATCTTGTTCCAACTAGGTCATTATCAATAGTTCCTGGAATACCAATTACATTAATTCCATGTTCTTCTTCTAGTAAAAGTGCTCCAGTTAAAGAACCATTTCCACCAATAACAACTAATGAATCAATTTCATGTTTATCTAAAGTGTTTTTTGCCTTAATTCGACCTTCTTTAGTTCTAAATTCCAAACATCTAGCAGATTTTAATATAGTTCCACCTTTATTTACAATATTGTTAACTCCTCTAGCATTAAGCTTAACCAGATCATCATTAATTAAACCTTCATAGCCCTTATAGACACCATAACATTCAATATTATTAAACACAGATGCTCTTACAACTGCTCTAACTGCAGCATTCATTCCTGGGGCATCACCACCTGAAGTTAAAACAGCTATTTTTCTTACTTTTTTTGCCATTTTTTAAGTTGCACAAATTTAATTATAAAATTTAAAGATATTAAGTAATAACAAGAAATTATTAATTATTATTTGCTATAATCTTTGATAATAAATCTCTAAAAGTTTGAAAGTCGACCTGATAAGATAAACCTAGACCCTGAGTGTAACCTAATTCATCTCCAATATATCTAAATTCATTTTCTTTATTAAAAACTTTTGCTTTTAAACTTCCATCTTCATTTAAAATAAAATCTATTTGAACATCACCTATTATAAGCGTTTCTTCAATTCCTCCAATCGGAACTCCTATTTTTCCGTTGAATAAAATTTTATCACTGATTTTTGTTGAAAGAGTAACACCAAACCTGTCTTCAGTCTTTATATCTAAAATATCACTTTTATCACCCTGCAGATAATTTAAACCCACCTCCAAGGGACCTTGTGAGCCTCCAAGAATATCACTGAATACCTCAGAAACTTTTTCATAAATATTATTTGTAACCCCTTCAATAGATACACTTACTTCATTAATGAATATTCCTTGAGTTAAAAGAGATATAGCTTGAAGTTGTCTTATTTCTGGATCATTTAACTTGTAGTTTATTTCTGATGTAACTGTACTGCTTGTATTAGGGAAAAATATTTCAAAATCTGGACTATCTGGTTTTGTTAAATCTCCAGTAAGTTTAATCTCAACATCAGTTGGAATTTTTTTATTAAAATTAGGGTTATCTAGAAGTAAAGCAGGATTAGCGCCTCCTGGAACATTATATGTAGCCTGTATATTCATTTGAGCACCCAATGGCTCTCCATCCCAGATTATACTTCCTCCTTGTTTTAATTGAAATTTCTTATCAATTAATGCAAGGTTTCTAAAGTTATAAATCCCTTCCTTTGTAGTAAAATCACCAAACATGTTAAATTTACCGCCTGAATCTATTTCCATAAATAGATTACCATCTCCATTTCCACTAATATAACTTCCGGTTTCTTTATCAATAGTTATTTCAATTTCTGCACTATTATTGATTTCAAGATTCATGTTTAAATCTAAAGTTTTTATAGTACCTGGAATTTGATTTTTAGATTTTGATGATACATCTGAATAAGAATTTAGATCAGTAAATTTAATAAATGTAAAGTCTTCAACTGAATAGTTCTTAGAATTAGGTATAATTATTGAAGTTCCATCCCTAGTAATTCCGTCAATATCTATACTCACATTATTTGTTGGACCATTTATTAAAATATCACCTCCTATATATGCTTTTCCATAAAAATTTTCATTCTCAGAAAACTCTTTATTAATTAGATATAATCTGTCTGATTTGAAAGCTAAATCTAAATTCCAATTTTTATAATCTTTATGAAATATTTTACCGTTTAATGACGTTATTGATTCTGAATCAATTGTTTTAATTGAGATATTATTTAATTCAAAATTTTGATTATATAAAGTTATTTCTGATTTATCAGATAATAAATATTTAACATTAAGATAAGGAACAGTGAAACTTGATTCATTTAAAAAAAGTGTTCCATTATGCTGAATATTATCATAAGCACCCCATAGATTTAACTCACCTGAAACATTACTTGATATTTCTGACATAGTATTTAATCCTATTTTTTCTATGAAGGAAATGTCAAAATCATTAATCAACAAATCAATATCTATATTTGGTTTTTCATTAATTGCAATAATAGTGCCTTCACCTTGAATGTAATTGTTGAATTTATCTAACAAGTCTAAATCAACTGAATAAGAGTTATAGTCTGTATTACCAAAAATATTGAGATTCAAATCACCAATGTTATAATCTTTAATATTAATATCAGAGATAATAGAGTTAAATGCTAAAGTTCTATTTTCTGAATTTCTATTAAATCTAATATCTGATGTTATATTCCCTTTTAAAGGATTTTGATTTATTTTAAAAAAATTGGATATGAATAAATCTGATATTTGAATATTAAAATCCAAATCATTTTCATTTATATAATATCCTGAAAAATTAAACCTGTCTCCTAGATATGATTTAAAAGAAAACTTATCATTTGAAAAACTAATTCCGAAATCATGATTTGTAATCTTTTTAACAAAATCTACATCTAAAAGGTTATTAATTTCGATTAAAGATTCAAGATGAATTTCATTTTCAGAATTCTTTAAATAGATGTTTTCAAGAGAAACTAATGATTTAATATCTTCTAATTCTGAAAAATCAACGTCCATAATAGCTTTTGACTTAAAGTTTAAAGTTTCTGAATCAGGAATAGTTATATCTAAATCAGTATTAATTTTATATGTTCTATTTAAATTATTCCCTAGGATATTAGAATTAATCTTAATATTCTCTGACAATACCCCTATTTGTGCAATTAAGTCATTATTACTAATTAAAGAATTTAAGTCTATTGTAAAATCTTTATCATCTTTAAGAATAAAGATAGTAGACTCGATAGAAGACAACTGTTTTTTTGTTCCTGAAATATTAGAGTTTATTTTAAGAGAATTTAAATTTAATATGTCTAGAATTTTATCATCTGAAGCAATTGTAGAATTTAGAACAAAGTTATAAGCTAAAGCATCATCAAGTTCAGCAGTTCCATCAATGAATAAATTAGTTTTACTTCCATCAACTTGCTTAAAATTATAAGTAATTATATTATCATCTATAAAAATATCTCCTAAAATCGATGGATATTTAATTTCATCATCAATTTTATACTGAGTATTTATTTTGTCTTCATTAAAATCTAGGTTTTTTAAATCAATTTTTACAGTTGGTTTTGAAGAAAATCCATTTTCAACAACTATTTTAGAATCCATTTTAAAAAAATCTGAAAAGAATAGAGCCTTTTCTATTGACAAATTTCTTTTTGATCCTAAAAAATTTAATTCTCCAGAAATGAATTTTGGGAGAATATTATCATCTAGATTTAAAAGCTGTGTATCAAGTTTAAACTTAATATATGAATCATTAAAGTTTTTAAAAGAAAAATCATCATTTAAATACAGATCTAAATCTCCTTCTAAATACTGATTTAAATTAGATACTGAGAAATTTTCAAAAACAACTCTATCATTTTTTAATTTAAAAGAACCATTAAATTGATCTATTGAGTAGTTGTCAATATTTCCTTCAAAAGTTGAGATGTCAAA